>Ga0105248_10001753_pt1 | contig 24146 bp, 16 predicted proteins | sample KBSS34metaG_FD_81524 | JGI IMG/M metagenome (GOLD analysis project Ga0105248, IMG submission 81524) | Switchgrass rhizosphere microbial communities from Kellogg Biological Station, Michigan, USA - KBS S3-4 metaG | ecosystem: Host-associated > Plants > Roots > Rhizosphere > Soil | place... | reverse complement strand
TCAGATCATGCAGAGTCTGGGCAGCCGCAGTCCCGACTTCACCGGCCACGTCCTTAACCTTGCCTACTACTCGGTCCACCGAGCCCTCGGCCTCAAGGTCCGCATCGCCGGTAAACCGCCCGACACCCTCCTTCACGGCTCCCGCCACGCTGGCCATCTTTCCCCCGGCCCGCTGCCTTATTCCCCAGCCGAAGGTCTTGCCCGCCGCGCGCTCCACGCCGTCATAACCCGTCGCATACTCCGGCTCGTTATCGCTGTTCAGAACCAGAACGGCAATCGCCGCCCCAATCGCACCGCCCGCTATCAACCAACCCAATCCGCTTCTCATATCGTCACACTCCAGCCTTGTAGGATGCAGACTGGCTCCCTCTCTGCTTCTTCGTCTGGCCGGTCCGATAAGCCCTTCAAAATGAGCATTTACGTACAAGGGCTCTCGAAAATCCCAGGAAAATCCTTGTCAAGCCCCCAGCCCGCCTAACCCATTCCCCATCAGCAACATACATTTGCCGATTAATTACCCTCCACTCGCTACAATAGAAATAGACCCCAAACTAAAAGCCCCGGAACCCGGGGCTTTGTTGTCTCCATTGATCTGAGGTACGGGCCTAAGTCCAGAAGAATGATCATTTACGCAAAAACAGGGGAGGGGGTGGGTCCCCAACCCGTCAGCAGCACAACCGGCGGCGAAGCATCCCGAGGAACGCGAGTCCCGACCCGACCAGCATCCAGGTCTCCGCCTCAGGAACGACCGTTGAATCCGCTGTGAACGCCATATAGCGTCCCCCCGTCCCGAAGTTATCGACCAGATTGCCGCTCGAATCGAACCGATAGATCCCGCTAGCGGTCGCAACATACAGCCGTCCATCCGGACCGATCTTCAAATCATTCGGCGACCCCGCAAACAATCCATTCGGAATGAAAGTCGTATGCGGTCCACCGCCCGACGGATACTCAAGCACGTTATCCGAGATCCGCTGCGCCACAAAAAGATCGCCCGACGCATCGAACGTAACTCCCGACGGATTATCCAGCGCAACGCCAGACGTCCCGATCCCCGTCACCGGATCGTACCGGAACAGATGCCCCGCCAGATCCGTCACCGCAAGGTCCGTCCCAAACGCAAGAAAATGTGGCCCTCCCAGCACCAAAGGCCCAGCCTCTGTCGTAAAGTCCGCATTGATCACCGCACCCGTAATCCCATCCACGCGAGCAATGTTGGACGTATTCCCCGCACTCGCCACAAACAGATCCCCACCCGTCCCGAAGGCAATCCCGAACGGCGCGTCCACACTCGCCCCACTCGCAAAAACCCCAATAAAAGTCCCATTCGAGCTGAACCGAAGAACGTCGCTGTTCGAGAAGTCGGCGACAAACAAATCCCCATTCGAGCCGACAGCAACTCCGCGCGCATCCGTCAGCCCTCCTGTTCCCGGAGCAATAAGGGTCCCAAGAGAAACACCATCGTTGGTGTAGCGCTGAACTCCCAACGTTCCCTGCGTCACGATCAGGTCCGCATACGCCGAACCACAGAGAACCCCGCTGATAAGCAAAGAGGGGAGAAGTCTCATAATGGCCGTCATTCTACGCCCACCCCGCCAGATCTGGCTTCCGCCTTGCCCCATAACTCTTGACAGAGTTACCCTTCCACAACTCGGCCACGCAACACGACATCACCGCGAAAGGAGTCTTCCATGAAGACCCACCTCCTGGTATCCCCTGTCGTACTAGCCTGCGCCTTCCTCCTCACCCACCCCACCCACGCCAAGACCATCAACATCAATGGACACCCTCCCGGCACCGTCAAGAAGAGCTGTCGCGGCGGAACCTACTTCGCTCCAAGCGACCAGGGAGTCTACGGCTGTCTCAACAAGGACGGCAGCGGAATCGTCTGCGGAGGAACCGGCGACAACTTCGCCAAGACCTGCGACACCTGGGGACCGGCCCCCAGCGACGCCACCCCCCGCACCACTCTCCCGCGGCGCGAGGATATCCCGGACCACACCGACAAGCCTCAATAACCCCCAACCCCACTCATCCGGGCAACCACGATGAGTGGGGTCATCGCGCCTGAATCCTGTCACGGTAGAATCATCCCCACCCGGGCCCATAAGCGTCTCCGCCACAAAGACAGGAAGACTTCACATGACCAGCCCCACTTCAGCAGCAGCCAAACCCGGTTTCAAACAACGCGCTACGCACGAACTCAAGGATTATGCCTTCGTTTCCGGCTATCTCGCCATCCTCTTCTGCGCCGTTGCCACCTACACTATGCTTCTCCTGCGCAAATATGGCGAAAGCTCAACCCTGAACTACACCTTCGCGATCATCAACGCCCTCGTCATCGGCAAAGTGATCCTCATCGGGGACATGATGCATATCGGCCGCCGCGCAGAAAGCCGCCCCCTCTACCAGACCGTCATCTTCAAGTCCATCGCCTTCGGCCTGTTCATCTTCGCTTTCCACCTTCTTGAGGAGTTCATCAAGCGCCTCATCCATCACGAGCCCGCCGGCACCGTCCTGCACCAGATCGAGCTAACCCAGCTCATCTCTCGCGCCATCGTCATCCTCTGCGCCCTGTTCCCCCTCTTCGCCTTCCGCGAACTCCCCCGGTACCTAGGCGAGGGCAAACTCCACGAAATCTTCTTTAGCCGCACGCCCCCGAGCCGTGCGGAGTCCTGAGACAGTCTTGCCTAAAGTCAGAAGACAAACGTTTGTGTAAAGATGGCAGACGACTTTCTTAAGCCATCTTTCTAGCCGGAGAACCCGAGTGAAGGTTTCACCCTGCACACAGACCCTGATAGCGCTGATTCTTTCAGCAACCACAGCACAGGCCGCCGGGAAGCCAAAATCTCCTGATTTCGGCCCGAACGTCGCCATTTTTTCCTCCAAGACTCCCGCAGCCGAAATCCAATCCCAGATCGACCAGGTCTACGCGGTTCAGCACAGAAATCAGTTCGGCAAGGAGCGTAACGCCCTCCTGTTCCTTCCAGGTGAATACAAGGTAGACGTTCCCATCGGGTTCTATACAGAGGTAATCGGGCTTGGAGCCACGCCCGATGCGACCCACATCACCGGCAACGTTCGCTCCGAAGCTGCTTCGCGCAACGACAACGCAACCACAACCTTTTGGAAGGCCATCGAAGGCCTCGCTGTAACGCCCGCTAATGGCGAGATGCTCTGGGCCGTCTCGCAGGCCGTACCCTTTCGCCGTATGCACATCAAAGGCAACATCGCCCTCAACCAGAACAAGGGTTGGGCCAGCGGCGGCTGGATGTCCGACTCTCTCGTTGACGGTAGGGTGAACTCCGGAACCCAACAACAGTGGATCTCCCGCAACAGCGAGTGGGGAAGCTGGACGGGAGCGAACTGGAACATGGTCTTCGTCGGTGTCCCGCAAGCACCTGCGGGCAAATGGCCGGAACCTCCCTACACGAAGGTAGAGAAGACTCCCGTCGTGCGCGAGAAGCCATTTCTCATGGTCGACGCGAAGGGCGACTACGGCGTTCGTGTCCCCGCCCTTGTGAAAAACAGCACGGGCGTGACATGGCACGGCGGCTCGACGCCAGGCAAGACGATTTCGCTCTCGAAGTTCTATATTGCGAAGCCCCAGGATTCAGCCGAGACCATCAACGGGCAGCTGGCGAAGGGCAAACACCTTTTACTGACTCCGGGAATCTACGAGCTTGCTGACGCGATCAATGTCACAAAGCCGGGAACGATCGTGATGGGTCTCGGATTTGCGACGTTGAAGCCCGTCAAAGGCACAGGCGCGATGACCGTCGCAGACGTGGATGGGGTGACGATCGCGGGCCTGCTCTTCGACGCTGGCGAAACCGAATCGCCCGTTCTCCTTGAGGTCGGAAGCGAGGAAAGCAAAACACGCCACAAAAACCCGACGCTTCTAGCAGATGTCTTCTTTCGCGTCGGCGGCGCGGGAATCGGCAAGGCGAAGGTTTCGCTCGCTATCAACTCCAGTGACGTCATCATCGATCACACATGGATATGGCGAGCAGATCATGGTGCTGGTGTAGGTTGGGATAGCAACACTGGAGCGAATGGAATCGTCGTTGCGGGGGATGATGTTACCGCGTACGGCCTATTCGTCGAGCACTACCAGGAGTACCAGGTGCTGTGGAAAGGTAATGGCGGACGCACCTACTTCTATCAATCCGAGATACCTTACGATCCGCCGACGCAGGCCAAATACACGAGCGGGTCGAACGTGAATGGGTGGGCCTCATACAAGGTGGCAGACGATGTGACAAGTCACGAGGCATACGGACTTGGGATCTATAGCGTCTTTCGTCACCCGGATGTTGTGCTGACCCGCGCAATCGAGGTGCCCAAGGCGCCTGGTGTGCAGTTTCACCACATCATCACCGTGGCCCTTGGAAACCTTGGGTCCATTGACAATGCAATCAACGACACCGGCGGTGCAACACAGATCAAACCGCGCGTCACACCAAAGGTGACGAACTATCCCTAGTTACCGTGCTGCGCGAAGTATCCGCAGGTCCTTATCCAGCATTGCTGCAAGGTCCTGTGCCAGTGCTGATCCTTTAGGCTGGGTGTAGGTTCCAAGCTCACCCTTAAGTTCGGCGTCCACGTTTTTGCCGCTCGAATTATCCGTGCAGGGTGTGGCCGTCACATACGAAGCTGTGTATCCGATTGTCCGTTTGCCGAGTGTCTGCTCCTGGATGACCACGTGCAGCACGCGGTCTGCATTGGCCGGAGCGTCCACGACCTCTACGTTGCTTAGCGCACCAACCGCCTGTCGAATCTCCGTAGCTCGCTGCCCTTGAGCATCATCCCCGGCAACCGTCACCAGGACGCGAATTCGCCCCGCCTGGCCCGGTGTCGCGGGTCCGCACGTCAGCATGTGCTTTCGCGGATCGCCCGCCGTACCATTCTTTGCCGCGGCCACCAGTGCATCCAACTGGGCCTTCGATAGCTTGTTCAGGCCCACCATGGTGAAGCTGCCTTGTTGCACACCAAGATACTGCTGGACGTCAGGCGTCCAGACTGCAACTCCGGGCTTCGGTGCCGCCGCCTTCGATGTTTTATGAGTCGCCGTCTGTGCCAGGACGACCTGGCTCGCAGCGGCTACCACGCATACTCGCAAAAGATTGTTCATCCGCCCTCTCGCTTCAAAGCTCCTAAATCAACGATAGAACAGGCAGGACAGCAGTAGCGCTACGGCTTGAATTCGACGGACTTCCAAAGAGGTGCGGGATCGTAGACCGCCCCGCCCGCTATTGTCTTTACGATGCGCCGAGTGTTGTGAATGTCAGCCAGCGGGTCTGAATCAAGCAATACCATATCGGCGCGCATACCAAGCTCAATCGTTCCAACATTCTTGTCAAGACCCATCACCTGCGCTGGCACGCTCGTAGCGGCTTTAAGCGCCTCCATCGGGGTGAATCCGGCTTCAACATATAGCTCCATCTCGCGATGCAACGAATAGCCCGGAATGTTCTGATCGGTTCCTGCGACAAGATCGAGCCCATCCTTATGCAGCTCACGAACGGTTGCCTTAAACGCCTCGAGATTGGCCTTAGCGCCGGCTGCGCGGTCCGCGGGGGCCCCCGGAGAGCTCAACGCCTCGGCCAGTTGCGGAGCTACCTTGAGAGCGCCGGGTTCAAGCGACGAATAGGGAACTGATGAGGGGTGAAGAAGGTTTTCATACAGTGAGACAGTGTCGTCGAAGACGGTGTGATGCTGCTGAAAGAGAGCTATCTGCTTCTTCGCGTCCTCTGAGGTGAAGTCAACCGCGAACGGCTTGCCCCGCTCGATGTGCAACAGGTCCCGCGCCGGATATTGAATGTGGTTGATCTGGTCATAACCTGCCTCCACAGCCTGCGCAGTCGTCATACCGTTCGGAACATGGCCCGTCACTGTCATTCCCAGCCTATGTGCCTCCGCCGCGATCACGGGAACGAGTTCGGGCTTCAGGCTGCTGTAGATCTTGATCTGCAAAGCTCCCGCGGCTTTGTACTTTCTTACAATCTCGATGGCCTGCTGTGGAGTGTCCGCGATCACGGCGCCCAGCGACATTGGCCCACTCCCATCTACAATTCCGGCCATCAGAATCTCCGGCCCGATGCCCCGCCCGGAGATTATGGTGTCTCTCACTGTTGTGATGAAGTCGAATTCGTTTCCGCAGTCTCGAACCGTAGTGACGCCCGCAGCCAGGTAGATCGGTCCCCACTCCACCTGTTCGTAGTGGGCATGCATATCCCAGAGGCCCGGGATAAGGAATTTGCCTGTGCCGTCGATCACGGTGGCCCCTACCTGACTCACTGGCTTCGCGGCCGTGGAGATGTTTACGACCTTTCCGTCCTCTACAAAGACAGTTGCATCCTTGATCGGATCCTTGCCGGTTCCATCGATCAGCGTCACATGCGAGATGACAAGCTGCCTGGCGACCGGACGCTTCGCGCTTGCCGCCAGTTTTGCAAGCGCTGCCAGGTTGTCCTTGGCCGCAGTTTGAATGAAAGTCGCGAGCGCGGGCTCATACATGTCACGCACTGCCTCGAAGTGATCGAACTCCGCATCCGTCGAGACGAGTGCTGCGAGATTGCCGCGCTCGTCCATCCACAAGGTTTCTCCGCCCCAGATCAGGCCTGTGATGACATATCCCTCGAGCTTTACCTCCTTGCCCTCGATTGCCACGCGCAACGGTCCCGATGGAACAATTGAGACGTCTCCGGTGGGCGGGGTCGGAATCCGCGCCGGCTTTCCATTACGCAGCCAGAACCGCATCAGCATCTGCTGCATGGCCACCGGTGAGTAGCCATCGATCAGGAATGAGCCAGCAGGTGCGGAGAGATCTTCCGTCTTTCCTGCGCGTGTCAGCGTCATCTTTTGAGACTGCGGATAGTACTCCATCCTGTCTTTCAAGCCTGACATCCGCGATGATTGGCCATCGAGCGACAGTGACAACGGCTCCAGCGCATCGGTCGCGGTAAAGGTCGTCTTCAGCGGGACCTTGGTGCCCCGATCGGCGAACAGGAAGTCCGACTTCAGGGTCAGCTTCCCGCTGGTTTGTTCGATGGTGTAGTTCTCTTCGCCAATGGCTTTGGCGAATTTGTGCAGGATAAATTTGCCCTGCTCATTGGTCGTCTGTGCAACGAGAGCACCGCTAAGGATAAGCAGAAAGAAGACAGCGCGCGCTAGACTCATCATGTTGCAGCTGAGTATGACAGCAAGCGGCGCAAGCACGCATCCTTTTTGTGACTATGACCGCGAGTACAATCAAATTCTGATGGTGGCCTCAACCTCGGCGCACCCAATCCGCACGCTTCGCGAGCACGTGACGGCGCTCGAGGCTGCCATTACCGTATGCCTTGCCGATCCCAAGCCTCGGGCTGTGCATCGTCTGCGCACGTCAACGCGCCGCATCGAAGGCCAATTCACGATGCTTGCGCTCATCCCTGAGATTCCAGCGCACGACCGGCTTGCGCGCAAGGCCGCGAAACTTCTCAAGCGGCTGCGCCGCGCTGCGGGCAAGGTTCGCGATATTGACGTTCACCTGGACCTCATCCAAAGCCTTACGCCGGAAAAGGGTGTCCCTGCACTCGAGCGAGACTCCGCCGAGCTAAGGGCTGTGCTGGAAGATCACCGTGATGACGCGGCGGATAAGCTGCTCCGGAAGATCCGTCGCCTGCAGGCAGATGTGGGGGCACAGTTGGAATCACTCATTGAAGCGCTGGAGTCTGTCGAAGGGCTTGCTGTCTCGCCTGCGCAACTCACTGCAATGGCTCGCGACTGGTTTGCAGACAACATGCCGCGGGAACCCGCCGGTAACCCCGACGATCCCGACTATCTTCACGCCGTACGAAAGAACGCGAAGCTCGCACGCTACATTGCCGAGAACGCGCCGAAGTCTGCAAAGACTCCTCGCCGACTTTCCGCTTCTTTTGAGTTGGTTCAGGAGGCTGGTGGCCATTGGCACGACTGGCTCGTGCTCGCCGGGATTGCTGAAGAAAGAGTCGGGACCTCTTCGCCTCTTACGAAGGCCTTTGCACATCGCTGCCAGATTGCCCTTACGGTCTATCGTCGCCGCCTGCGAGAGGCTGCTGCCTAGGCCTCTTCGTCGCGCGCGGCACGCATGTGTGCAGTTGCTTCCCGTTGAGCACGCTTCGCCCTTGCCCTCCGACGCATGCGCACCAGCCAGCGTTTAGTCGAGCGCAGTGCACCTCTTGCCCATGCATAATCACGTGCCAGAATAAACAGCCCCGCGAGGGCAAACGGAATTCCCGGAATCACCGGCAGCACGCATCCGGCTATACCCACGATTAGGAGTGCCCATCCTGAAGCTTTCCGTGCCCAGCCGTTTCGGATTGCCCCCACGCCATCCATGTCAGTTAGACGTGGCTACGACTCCAAACTATGAAATATTTTCGTTGGTCCATATCCGCTACTGCGGTGGCGCATCTGCAGGCATTACCGCGCCGGCACGCACCCAGCGTTCCACAGTCGCAATGTCTGCATCGGAAAGCTTGGTTTTTGGAGGCATCGGCTTCGGATCGGGTGCCGAACCCTCATGCCGAATCAGCTTCACCAGCAGGCTCGCTCCCGGATTGCCGGGGACGACCACCACGCCGTCCTTTCCGCCCTTCAATATCCCGGCACGTGTCGCCAGACTCAGCCCGCCCCGACGATTCATCCCCCCGTGGCAGCGATAGCAGTTCTCCTGAAAGATTGGCCGCACCCTGGTTTTATAAAACTCGGGACGCGCTGCCTCGTCATCCGCCCCTGCATGCACCTTGCCTGGTCCCCACCCGCATGCGAACACCGCGATAGCCGCGATGCCCAAACCGTACAACACCTTGCCCATTCATCCTCCGCTATTAATCGAAGAGTATACGGAACCCTCATCGTCACTTACAGGAATCCAATACTCCCACTAGGGTAGAACTTGCTCTGGCGTTTTCCGCGCCTCTCATAATCAGGATGCGTAGGAACGCCCACATTCAAGCCCTCCTGGCTCTCGCGTTGTTATTGCCCGGGCCCGCCTCGCTCGTCGCTGCCACACGAGCGGCGCATCGCACTACCGCGCACAAGACCGCCGGGCCTGCTGCTTCAACGATAAAGAAGCACGCACGCAAGAGATCCACCGACACATCCTCCACGAGTCGCGCGCCGCACTCCAGCCATCGCCGTGGGTCAAAGAAGCATGCAGTGGACGTGCCAGATCCGATTACGATCGAGCACGCTCACGCCACTCCCCGTAGAAAAGAATCGAACCCGGAGTCATCGACTCCCGACATCGCTGCGCTATCCACCTCGCTGCACCGCAAAGCCACCTCGCAGGACTTCCTTGATGCGGCCGGAGTATCCGACCGTGAGAAGGCTCAAGCCGACGGAACCAGAGCAGCGGAGGCGGACGACTCCGCTGCTTCTCCTGCGACGACGCTCAGAGATGTTGCGCGGCCAACCCCCGTTGTCAGCGTCACACGATCCCAATCGCCAAAGCCACAGCTCGAGGATGTCTCCGAAGAGGCCGCGACTCCCGTCATTCTTCCTGCGCTCTACAACAAGCGTGGTCGCCTCATTGTTCCCCGACCTCTCAAGGGGTCACATGAGATCCTCGTCCGCCAGAACCTGGTTGCCGATCGCGATGGATTGGACCGCATTCAGGACGACAACGATCTAGCAAGCATGCGGGAACAGCGCCTGCTTGTTACCCTTCCGTTAAGCAAAGCGCTTGATGTAGACGATCGCCTCCCATCGGATCGCCGTTACTGCCGGCCTTGGACGGCGCAGTTCCTCGCGACACTGTCACGCGCACACTATGCGCGCTTCCACACGCCATTGCAGGTCAACTCGGCTGTCCGTACTGTCGAGTTTCAGCAACGCCTGCTGCGCACCAACGGCAACGCCGCGCCCGCCGAAGGAGAGACTGCATCTCCTCACCTCACCGGTCAGGCAATCGACCTAGCCAAACATGGCCTTTCGCTTACGGAGATCGCGTGGCTCCGGGGTTACCTTCTACCGCTTGTGCAGCAGGGACGCATCGACGTTGAAGAGGAGTTTCAGCAGTCCTGCTTTCACATCAGCGTCTATAAGAAATACATGCCGTCTACGCCGGCTCCCCACCGTGAGATCACGCCTCACCACGCAAACGCCACAACGCTAGCAACAGCCATCCGCTAAGGAACGCTCACACCCAACAGTGCACAGCTTCAAGGTACGAGCTGCAGAGTCTCGCGCCTTCCTGTCCGCCAGCTGCGGAATGCAGCGTCGAGCGCCGCCATGTTGTGCACGGCATCCTCGCCCGTTGCGGCGAAGCTTCCGCCCTCGCGAAGCGCAAGGGCAAAGCTGTCCAGCATCCTTGTGTAGGCGTCGGCATTGTCCAACTTAACTGTCTCGACGACCTCTCCGGCCCTCCGCAGTGCAACCTCAACAGGACGATCTACCGTCAAGCCGTTCTCCGTCACAAGCACGCCGTCGCTCCCTGTAATCTCGACGAGCGTGCGGTACGGAGCCCGCGCACTCACCGTGACGTTGGCGAGCACACCGCCCGTCATCTCCATCTGAAGGGATGCAGTAGCCTCGACTTCTTCCTGCGCATGCGCTTTATTTGCCAGCGTGCTCACGCTCTCGACATCCTCGCCCAGAACATAACGCAGCGCGTCGATGCAGTGAACGCCGACGTCAGCGATGGGGCCTCCCGTGGCCAACGAAGGGTCCATAATCCACTTGCGCGGCGAACGATCGGCCGGATAGGCGAACTCCGCATGCGCCAACTGCGGCTTTCCGATCTTCCCCGCGCGAATCTGCTCGCGCATCCAGTCCAGGCTGCGGTTATACCGGAAGTTTTGCGCTACTCCGTAGAGAATGGCGGCTGCGTTCGCCGCGTCAGACATCTCGCGCGCCTCCGCGGCGTTCATCGCCACCGGTTTTTCGCACAGGACGGCCTTGCCGGACTTCACAGCCGTTAAGGTGTCGGCGCGGTGCATGGCGTCGGGCGACGTAATGAAGACCGCATCTACTTCTGGTGAGCCGCACAGTTCCTCTGCAGTCTTGAAGCAGTGCGCGATGCTATGTTCCGAGCAGTTTTGTTGCGCGGCCGTCTGATCACGCCGCCACATTCCCACCAGGCGGGTCTGTTCCGAGCGGGCAAAGGCGGGAAGAAGCCGCCGGACGGCATGGTGGCCGAAGCCGAGAATCGCAAAACGCACAGGCGCTGTCATGCGCTGTCTCCTCAAAACCAGTTAGGGAAGCAGCCTACGCCGCGGGCCGCGTTCAGTCGCGGGAAGGAACTTTCTGTTGTCTTGTCGTACTAGTGTGCTTCGTTCTTGAAGATCTGTTCGGCGAAGAAGTTCTCCACCTTCGCCTGGTCACGCAACATCTCCAGGTACGCGCTCTTCAGTAACTGGGAGCGGCCGTCACGAAGCTGTTGCCGGATGGCCTGCTGCACGCGGGGATCGCTCAGTTCTCGCTGTCCCGCAGGCTCGCGCGAGATCAGCTTGTAGATGGCGTAGCCTGCAGGCTTCTTGGTATTTGCATCCAGCATTGGCAGAATCTCAGTGATCTGCCCGGGCTTAAGCTTTGTGATGGCGTTGTAGATCGCGGGGTCAGCCTTCATCTGCGACTCTGACACAAACCCGATGTCGCCGCCGCTCGATGAGGTCTCCGCGCGTTCGGAGAAGTTCATCGCCAACGCGCCAAAATCCTCGCCGCTGTCCAGCCGATTCTTCAGCGCCTGAATTTTCTTCTTTGCCTCGACGTCATCCATCGCCTTGCTGTTCTGCAGGTTGCCCGGCTGTGCGGAAGGCACACTCGTCACCTGGATCTGTGCCAGGTGGTACTGCGTCTCCAGTAGGTTGAACTCAGCCTTATGTGCGTTGAAGTAGTTCGCCACATCGGCATCGGTGACCGTGATCTTTGAGTCGATTTCTTTGGAGATCAGTTTGTTAAATGTGAGCGAACGGCGAATGTCGTGCTTCACATCGTCCAACGTATGGTTGCTGGCCTTCAGCTTCTCGTTGAACTGCTCCTCGGTATAAGGAGCCTTCATCTCCGCAATCTTCGCGTCCACCTCTTCGTTAGTCGCGGTCAGGTTCATCTTGGTTGCGCGCTGTTCTACGATCTCTTCGTCGATCAGTTGGCGCAGAACATTCAGCCGTAGGGAATCCGCCTGAACAGATGTCGGTTGCTGTTGCTGTCCTGACTCTCCAAGCTGTGCCTGGTAGGCCTTGTCCATCTCGGCCTTCATGATGGCCTTGCCGTTCACCGTCGCCATTACGTCAGCGTTCCGCGCATGGTTGCAGCCCGCGAGCGCGACAATCACCAGCAGCTGGGCTGGGCGCGATGCGCGAAATAATCGGCGCGCCGGAACAAAACGCTCTTTCGCAGTCAACACATTCGTCACTTGCAAAATCTCCTCGACCAATTCCTTACGATTTATCTCTACTGCTGGCTACCTGGCCGGTTGGCCGGTTGGCTCGCACCGGTGGAAGGAGCGCTCTGCGGAGCCGGGGCGACCGGTGGCGGAGGCGTCTGGCCTGACGCAACAAGCGCCTTGTCGATCATACGGTACACATATTCCATTGGAACCGCGCCCTCTAACCGTTCGCCGTTTATGAATAGGGCCGGCGTCGAATCGACGCCGAGGTCAGTTGCAGTCTTGATCGAGGCCTTCACGGCTGTGTCGTCCTGCTTTTCAATGCAGGCATTCAGCATGGCTGCATTCACGTTCTGGCGCTTGCCCTCTTCCTTCGTCAGCGTATCCAAAGTTTCATTTGCTTTCGCCAGCGTCTTCTCGGTTCCACCCATATCCGCCGCGTGGGCGTGAATGTAGTCGACCAAGCTCCAGTACCCCGGACCGCTCTGCGCCCCCAAACAGTTCGCATCTACGGCTGCGCGTACCGCCCATGGGTGCTGATCCAGCGGAAAGTCGCGGTAAACAATACGCACTTGGTCCTTATACCGCTCCAGCAGCGCCGGAAACAACTGTGCGTGCATCTTCGCGCAGAACGGACACTCCAGGTCATCGAATCCCACAATCACCACTGGAGCATTCGCCGGTCCACCGCGCGCGGGCCTGCCCGTAGCACTCACCAACTCCTTCGGATCCTTGCTAATGTCGAACTTCGAGAACTGCGCGACCGTCTTGCCGTCAGTCGACAAAAGAAACGACATCGGTTTAGAGGTCTTGCCGTCCGACGTAAACAGCACCATGATTTCGTCATATCCGGGAACGTCGCTGCGTGTCCGCGGCCCGATGACGACGTCATAGTTTGGTGGCAGGCTCGCCTTTGACCGAATCAGAATCTCAACCCGTCGTGCGAGTTCGGGCGGAAGCGTGCCCCCGCCGGCCGAAGGAGCCTGGGCGTGGCAGCCAACCGCTGCCAGCATCAGGACAAAAGCAAAGGGACGAAACAGACGGACCGCATTCTGCACAATACCCCCGATTATCTCACGCATTTCCAACCCCAATTGGGCCGATACCTACCCAAAGTCCTGTCCCTAGAAGAGTCTCTCCGCCCGGCGCAGGTTACCTGCCGTCCCGATATTGGCCAGGGTGAAGTTGAACCGGTAGGCGTTTTCGTTTCGTACCGATCCCAGCTCATACTTTCGGTACTCCACGCTGAATCCGCAGCAGTCCCAGTTGTACTGGACCTGCAGCGCGCCATACTGGACTTCGGTTCGGATCAGGTCCACTCCCGCATTCGCAGCCACGCCCAGCCCACGTTTGGTAGGTCCCCCATAGCCAAGCAACACCCTAAGCTGGGTAAAATCCGACACCGACGACGAAAACCCCGAAACGTTGAATCGTCCCGGAGCATTCAGACGCGCATAGCTCAATCCTGAGAAGATGTTCCCCTCGTGAAAGTTAATCAGCACGTTATCCGAAGTGAACTTCTTCGCGCCGGTATCGAGATCGAAGTCCCACTCGACGTCGAAGTGGTCCGAGGTCTTCCACCGCAGTCTCGAGATCAGCGGTGAGATCTCCCGCGGCTCCGTCAAAAACGCGATTCCCGAGAGCGCCAGAGTCGTCTCGAAGATGTTTCTCCTTCGGGTCACCACAGCTCCACCGAAGGTTGGATCGAGGAAGTATTTCTGTGTCAGCCTCCAACTCAGCAGTTCGCGGCCGCATCCCCCGGAACTTGTCGGCGATGTATATCCAGCGTCCGAAGCCACGTTATTTCCGACTCCACCCATAGCGCCTGGAGCCGCTGCGCCGTTCCAGGCACCGCTTCCTGCCGCGACATCCGTATCAGGCGTATCGCACGGCTGATCCCTCTTCCGTCGCAGGAACAGTCGCTGCGTGACACCGTACTCCACTTCATTGGTATTGCTCACCACATCGACATGGTCAAAGCGCAGAATATCGCTGAAGTTGTCCACGCCGCGGACCAGCCGATATGCAGCCACAGGCTCGATCGTGTGTTTTACGGCATCCGTTCCGAATAACTTCGCTACCATTGGCCCGGTGAAGGTCCGTTCCAGCACCGGGGCACGTGCCTCCACGTCGACTTCCACGTCGGCGCGATTCACTGCTTCCCCGCTCTCCACTGGTGGCAGCTGTGTCCCGTTCTCTCGGCTCCTCGAGTAGATGGTCTCCCTTACTGCCAGCGCGGACCTGAACCTCCACCCTCCCGCGCGCAACGGCAGCGAGATCTCCGGGCGAAGGTCGAATCGCTCCGTCAATCCTGTCGTCGCGAAGTTTGGTTGCACGCGCTTCAGTCCCATCACGGTGCTCTGGACGTTCCACAAAAAGCCGGTATTCCCTAGCCTGTGCTCTGTCGTTGCCAGTTCCAGCGCCGGTGCGTGAAAGATGCGTATCTGCTGTTCAGCGAGCGTCGGTGTCCCCACCCGCTTTAGGCCCTGGTATCGGTCTGCCCACAGCGACCACGAATAGCCACTTACCTGGTGCACCGCGTACCCGACCGAGAGAATGTCGCTCGAAACGGCCTGGTTGAAGTTCTCCGTAAACGCTTCGCGGTAGGCATACGAACTCAGGTATTCCATATCCGCGACAAGCCGTGTCTGCGGGCTCATATCATACCGGCCTGAGAATACGACATCTTCTCCGCCTTGGTTCACATACTGACCGCCTGTTACATATCCTCGGTCCAGCAACCCGCTGTAATGCGCCAGCGCAAAGTTGTTCCCCAGCCCCCGATACCGGAACGTCGCCGATTGCTGCCATCCGCGTTTTGAAAAATACTCGGCCCCGACCGTCATATCGGCGCTGCGGCCCAGCACCACGTAAATCTGCTCTCCCAGCACCAGTCCCTTGGTCGACGACTGCCCTACGACCGGGATCATGAATCCGCTCTGCCGCTCGTCTCCTCCCACCGGATGCGTCACATAGGGTAAGTACACCAACGGAACGTCCATCACTCGGAAGACCGTATTGCGGGCCATCGCCTTGTCGCTGGTCACGCTGAATTTACCCGCAAACAGCTGCCAATCAGGATGCGGAAGCTGGCATGAGGTTACTGAGCCCTGGTACACGTCGTACTCACGCGGCCCTGTCTTCACCACGACCTTGCCCTCAAACAGAAACGGCTGCCCATTGTCGTACACGGGCCTGCGCCCGGGCCGTAGGCCTACCGAGCCTTTCACGTCGAAGAACCGGCCTATCTGCGTTCTCAGGTTCATCGTTCCGTGGCTCGCCGAGATGCTCTCGTTGTTTTCTCCGCTGCTCGCCTTCAGATGGCCATTCGCATTCAGGTCGCCCGTATCGCTGTCGTAATCAATGTGGTCCGCCTCAACCCGCCGGTCCTTGTACGTAATCACCACATCGCCGTCCAGCGAATACTTGCTTCCCGTCTTCGTCTGCGGTCCCGAGCTCTCGATGACTACCGTAGACCCGTCATCCGGCGCGGGCAGCACAATCGCATCCGGATAATGCTGCGCCGTCGCATCCGGACTCTCCGGAAGTTGTGCCTCGACTGCAGGTGCCTGATTCGATACCTCCTGAGCCACCAACTGTGGATGACTCGCCGCCCCCAGCGTGATAGTTGTCAAAAGGTAAACATTGCGCAGGACTCGTTGGCTCCGCTGGCCAAGCGCCCATCGGCTTTTGCGGACGCCAGTTTGGTCACCGCCCTGGAAGACGCGGTTCCCGGCCTGGCATCGCTCCCGGGCCTTTGAATCCGGTTCATCTGAATCGCAACGTGTCAGACGTGCCACCACTCTATTGAGGCTAACCGAATTTCACCCTCTGCGGGTTCGAGGTTTTACAAGCACCATGAGCGCCGAGCGAAAGTTACACACAATGGACGAAGCCGCTTGCGAAGCAGAAGCAACGCTCGAGCCATTCGCCCTCAAGCAGCAGGTCGCCGAACGCCTCGCGGCTCACCGAGCCCGCCGCGGCGGCTCTTCCAGCACGACTGCAGGAGTGCCTTCAGCGGCACCCCGCGAGCGAACCGCCCGCATCGCCGCCGCGGTTGCTGAACGTTACGCCCAGTCCAAGAGTTACCGCGCCTTTCTCGCTGAAGAAGCCGAACGCGCCGTGCGCGAAGCCGAAGCCCTCGCTCGCCAGGCCGAAGCCGCCGCCGAAGTTGCCGCGCGTAACGCCGAAGCAGTCGCCCAGGCGCAGTACGACCTGCTGGCCGAACTCAACGATTACGCCGGTGAAACTGCATCTGCGCTCGTCCCGCCTTCGGACGATCCTGCACCGCGCTCGGTGCGCCATCATCACAGCGCACCTGCTCAGTCTGCCGCTCAGCTCGAGTTCATCCCCGAGCCGTCCTTCACGGCAGCCGACCTCACCGTCCGGCATGCCGATGAGATTCGCATTCCAGCTGCCGCTCCCGCTGCGCATCGCGCTCGCCGCACCGCATCACTGGGACCAGCTCATGAGCCCATTGAAGAGACTGCCCAGGACCTCACCGATCCTGCCGAGGCGCTCTCGCTCGATGAAGAGATCGCCTTCCGCCAGGCGCCCGTCTTTGAGCCTGTCGAGCCGCCCGTCGAGATTCCTGCCAACCTCATCGAGTTTCCCCGGCAACTCGTCGCTCCCCGCCGCGCCCGTCCTCGACTCGCCGAAGGCCCCTTGCGCGAAGAGGCTGAACTGGACCATGACCCCACTCAGCTCCGCATCTTCGAAGTAGAGGCCGAACAGATCTCTTCCGCACCAGCCGCAGATTCCTCCGCGCCGGAATGGACCTCCATTCTTCTTGATGCGCATCCCCGTCACCTGCAAGATTTCGCAGCCTTAAATCACAGTACCGCCTACGTGTCCTCGTCCTATGCTCCCGCCTACCAGTCCGTCGAATATGCGACAACCGCCTCTCCCGTAGAAGCACAGCACCTCTATCCCACGCCGGAGACACAACACCTCTACGCAGTCCCATTCAAGGTCGCCCCGCTGCAGCTTCGCATTATGTCCGCGGCGGTGGATGCCATTGCCGTCCTTGCAGGGTTTCTCGTCTTCGCTGGTGCCTTTGGCTTCGCAGTCTCGCGCTTTGTTCCCGATGGCCTTCACATGAGCCTCCAGACAGCTGCCATCTCTGCGGTAGGCATCATCGTTCTGCTCGGAGTCCTCTACCAGTACGTCTTCTTCACCTTCTCTGACGCCACCCCCGGAATGCGCTACGCCCGAATCGGACTCTGCACTTTCTCCGACGATAACCCGACCCGCGAAGCAATGCGCCATCGCATCTTCGCCTTGGCCCTCTCCGCTGCGCCGTTCGGCGTCGGGCTTCTGTGGTCGCTCCTCGACGACGACCGTCTAAGCTGGCATGACCGCATCTCTCGCATGTACCAGCGCAGCTACTGAGGGATCGCTCTTCTGAGCACGAATAGTGACATATAGGTAGCCCCTCTTTAAATCGGCCCCCACTTTGGGGTCTTCACCGGAATGTTGTCCAATGCGCGCTAACGTGGGGAAATATTTTTCAATTAACCACAATATAAACAATGACTTGGAGCGTATGTCGATGAATGCTCAATTTTCCACAGCAACTTTTCCAGAAACAAATTGGGCTAAATCTATCTGTACATTGCTTTAAGCCTAGATATGCTTTTTGGAATATTCAACTTTTCAAAAACAGAATTTACGAGAGAAGTAACCAATTTGAACAAAGCCCTTCGCCCAAATAACGGTATCTATAAGAGCAACTTGTCACATTTTTGACGATCCCGCTTTAAATGGAGCATGAATTGCCTTGTGGAATACCGCCGAGATGAATCCGGGCCATGATCTGCTTCTCCTCCCTTTGGTGAGTTGGGTTGTAGTCAGGAGGAGCGGCAGACAAGGGGCTCTTTAAGTTGATTAAAAGGTTTTTGGGTCTTGTTTTAGTGTTGTGTTCGATAACGGTTTTGAGTTTTGGTCAGGCCGTATCGGTAAATGGTGGAGCGATTCAAGGTTCTATTACGGATGCCAGTGGCGCCGTTGTTCCGAACGCTTCCGTAGTGATCAAGGCAACGGATACGGGGTCGATTCGCGACATCAAAACCGATGCATCAGGCTATTACAGCGTTGGTCCCCTCAATCCCGGCAACTACTCAATAACAATCTCCGCGGGCGGCTTCCAGAGGCTCTCAGTAAACACAGTCGTTAAGACCGGAACAGTAACCGCGGGGAGCTACTCGCTTTCAATCGGCCAGTCGAACGTGACGGTCGAGGTAAACGCAGGTGCGGTCCAAGTGAACACGGACCAGGCCGGCGTCTCCGACGTTATCTCGCGTGAGCAGATTGAGTCGCTGCCGATCAACGGCCGCAACGTTCTGGACGCAGCTCAGCTGCAGCCAGGCGTGATTTTGCAGAGCGGCGACAACTTCGATCCGACCAAGGCCGGCTTCTCGGCGATCTCGGTCAGCGGAGTTTCGGGCCGTACGACGCGAATCCTCCTCGACGGCCAGGACGTGACCGACGAGACTGTCGGCACGACGATCTTCAACATTCCTACCGGCGCAATCGATGAGTTCCAGCTGAACCGTTCAACGCAGGACGTCTCCGGCGAAGTCACCTCGACCGGCCAGGTTCTGATGGCGACCCGTTCGGGCACGAACAACATTCACGGTCAGCTCTTCTACAACTTCCAGGATCATCGTGCAGGCTTCGCCCGCACGACGAACGGCTTCGATGCTCCGTTCCAGCGCAACCAGTTTGGCGGAAGCTTCGGCGGACCCATCATCAAGGACAAGCTGTTCTTCTTCGGTGCGGTTGAGCGCGTGAAGCAGGACGAGCAGGCCTCGGCCACAACCAGCCCGATCTTTTCGGCGATCCAGAGCCAGTATCCTTTCTCTCCGGCTCCTTTCCGCGATACCTACACCACTGGTCGTATCGACTGGAACGGCCCCAAGGGAGCTCATTTCTTCGTGCGCGGCACCTATAACGTGAATGCCGACACGTCGAACTACACGCAGCTTTACTCGCTCTACAAGACCCGCAACAACACCCCTGCATTCGTAGGCGGCGTTGACTTTGTCACCGGCCGGTTCACGCACTCGATCCGCGGCGGTTACGAGAAGTTCCATAACCTGCTTGGCGACGGAACGGGCGGCTTGACCTCAATCTACAACCCGCTTCCGAACGTCGGCGGCGGCGTAACGCTGTATGACTCCGTTGACGGCTTCTATGCCGGACCGAACTACCTTGCTCCGCAGGGAACGTTCCAGTCTGATAAGCAGCTTCGCTATGACGGTACCTGGACCAAGGGCGCGCACACGCTGAAGTTCGGCGCGAGCATGAACCGGATTCTGGGCGGCGGCTTCGCGGAGTTCTATGGCGCTTCGTTGTTCACCCGCTTCAGCTCAGCAAACCAGCTTGCGAACTGCGGTGGCGTAACCGGCGCGGCTTCGTGCGCGGGTGACCCGATCAATGGCTACTCCGCACGTTACTTCACCCTCGGCAACGGCAACGGCTTCTTCACCGAGAAGCAGGGCTTTGGTCTGAAGGGCGGCGGCATGGAAGACTGGCGCAGCGGCGCTTACATCGCAGACACCTGGAAGGCAACGTCGTACCTGACGCTGACCGCTGGTGTGCGTTGGAGTGCCGACACCGGTCGAGCGAACCAGGACGTTCCGACGCCTCTGTGCTCGAGCGTCGATCCTTCCATGCAGTTCGCCGGTTGCACAGGCGACACTCCGCTGTTCGATCAGTTCCAGCAGGGACTCGGCAAGAAGACGCACCAGCCCTGGGCCAACTTTGGACCACAGGTTGGATTTGTGTTCAGCCCCGGAGATCACAAGACTTCGATCCGCGGCGGTATGGGCATCTTCTACGAGAACGATGTGTTCAACAACACTTCGAATGCTCGTAGCTCTGTTGTGAACGCGAACGGCAACTACTGGAACGACACCCGTGTTTGCGGCGGGATTAACGTCGTGACACTTCCGGATGGAACGAACATTACCTCAGTGGACGGCGTTTCGTTGTCAACGATCTGCAGTCAGTCGATTGCTAAGGCAGCTCCGCAGATTGCGAAGCTGAAGGCGATGTATCAGGCTGCCTCGCAGACTGGTGGAGCGAATCCCTCGTACATCGGTTCGAACGGCGGCGGTCTGTATGCCAATGGCATCTACGGCGCTCCGTTTGTCAGTCCGTACTCGATCCAGATCAACGGTGGTATCCAGCGTGAGATTGCGCGTGGAACGATCCTAAGCGTGGACTACGTACATAACGCAACCCTGAAGGTTCCCATGCTGATCGACGTGAACCACGTCGGCGCGGCTCGGTTCCTGAACAAGTCTGCCGCGCAGACGGCGATTGCTGCGACAACGTCTCAGTTCGGTTGCAGCGGCGGGTTTACGGCTGCGGCGATCAATTGCGCGATCAACGCTGGCGCGCAGATTGAGGACTTCGCAGGCAACGGTCTGGACTCTCTGAACCAAGTTACCGGTGGTTATGCGGCTTCAAACGCTGGCATTCCGCAGGTTGCGTTTGGCGGAGCGAACCCGAACGTCGGCACGGGTCTGTTCATCCTTCCGAAGGGGCGCTCGGCATATGACGCTCTGCAGGTTGTGTTGAAGCAGCAGATCTCGCACCCGGCGCCTGGCATCAACAGCTCGGTCTTCCAGGTTTCCTACTCACTGTCGCAGGCGGTGAACCCGATCAGCGGTGCGAGCTCGGGCGACCAGTTCTTCAGTTCGTATCCCTATGACTACGACGATCCGAACCAGTACATGGGACGGTCAGAGCTTGACCACTCCAACCAGATCAGCTTCGGCGGCACGCTTGCAGTGAAGTATGGCCTGAACGTTGGCATGGCGGGTCACTTCTACTCGGCCGGCGCGACCTCGCTGACGCTGGACAACACCTCTGGCGCTCCGGGCGAGATCTTCCGCACGGACGTGACGGGTGATGGCTCGACGGGCGACCTGGTGCCTGGAACTCTTCCGGGTGCTTACATGCACGACGTGAAGGGCGCGGGACTCGAAAAGCTGATCAACAACTACAACTCCACCCGCGCAGGACAGCTGACACCGGCTGGTCAGGCGCTGGTGAGCGCTGGCCTGATGACTCCGCAGCAGCTGAAGTCGCTGAATGCGGTGCAGCAGTCGATTGCGGATGCTCCTGCCAACCCCATGAGCAACCCAGCGTTCCGCTCGTTCGACGCTACGCTCTCGTATCCGATCAAGTTGAGCCGGATTCATGAGGGTATCAGTCTGGTTCCTGCAGTGTCGATGTACAACGTGTTCAACATGGCCAACTTCGGCCGGTTGGCCGGTGTGCTCGCGCAGGGTAGTGGACCGGGAACGACAGAGAACTACCTGAACGGACCGAACAACGCCGAGGTGCAGAATGGTCTGCGCACGCAGCGTGGTTCAGGAACGTTCTCGTCTGGCGCTCCCCGCACGACGGAGTTCCAGTTGAAGTTGAACTTCTAACTTGGTTGTTTCCTCTGGTTAGAGGAACGGCGGAGAGCTCTTTTGCTCTCCGCCGTTTTGTTTTACTGCCTACTAGGTCGTGCTATTTGGTTACGGTGAGAGTGATGGGAGCGGAACGCGTGAGCTTGGTCGCGACTCCGTTTGCAATGACGCTGATGGTATAGGTCCCCGGAGCAGTGGACCTTGGATATAAGCCATCGCACCCAGTCAACGGCAACGTGACGGCAAGGGTTGCAAGTAGTAACAGCAGCAGCCGAGGGAATAGCCTTCGTCTCCTTGATACTGCAAGAAGCCCAGCAGGCAGGAGAAGCGCGGTGAAGGAGATACCCTGTGTCCAGTTGTGCCTGGAATTGTCGGCTTTGAAGCCGAGAACATCGTCGGTGTCGATGATGAGATTGGCGGTTGCGGTTCCATTTGGAAGGACCTGCAGCGCGGAGTGATCGAAGGTACAAGTGGCGTGAGCAGGAAGATTGTCGCATCGCAGCGAAAGCTGGTCCGCAAAGGCGCCGACGCTGGTGAGAGTCACGCGGGTCGCACGATGGTGCTCAGTCTGGATGGTGATGGCGGGGTCGGCGGCGACGATAGAAAAGTCCTGTGGCTTGATGGTGACTACGAGGGGTGATGAGACAGCGGGCAGGAAGTTATTGTTTCCGGCGTAACTTGCGGTGATGCTATGGGTGCCAGCCGCGAGCGCGTTGGTGTTTACCGTGACCGTGACTGTGTTGGTGAGTTGGTTGGCAGGGATCGGTCCGGCTGAGCCGAATGGAGCGGAAGCGATAAGTGTGGTTCCGTCGAAGAAAGTGATGGATCCGGGGCCGACGGTGGCTGAGAGTAGAGCGGTGATATTCGCTGAGAGGCTTATTGTCCGGTTCTGGGTTGCTGGATTTGGCGAAGCGGTAAGGCTAATGGCTGTAGGAGCCCGAGCGACGTTCAACTGAACGGGCGCAGAGCTACTGGACGCGAAGACCGTGCTCCCATTGAACTTGGCGGAGAAGGTATAGGCGCCGGTACCGAAGCCGACACCGAAGCTGAAGGTGGCGCTGCCATTATGCAGCGGTAAGGTGTAGGTGGGAGCGACGCCGGATGGGAGTCCGACGATACTGACGGTCACAGCACAAGAGCAAAACTGCGAAGAATATGGCGCCTTTGTGATGGGGTCGACGTTGACAGTAACGGTTACTGGCTGAACCGCAACGACAGCGCCGGGTGCGATAGTGAATGTCGTCGTGGAAGGGAGAAGCCGGACGGTTTCCGAGACGGCGGGTGAGCTGCTCTGGGAGTATGTAGTGTCTCCGCCATAGACGGAGTGCAACGTGTGGATACCTGCGCCTAGCGTGGGGGTAGTGTAGGTTGCATGGCCTGCCGCGTCGAGAGTAGCGGGGCCCAATGGCGTGTTGCCATCGTAGAAGGTGACGATGCCTGTCGGAGCAGCAGAAGTACCTGATCCAGTAACGACTGATGAGAGCGTAAGCGGCTGATCTACGTCGACCGGGTTGGGGGTGGCGGTCAGCGAAGTGGAAGACGTGAGTTGTCCAGCAGCTACATAAACATAAATGACGACACTTGTAGCGGGACTGAATCCTGAAGCGGCATCCAGCTTTGCGGTGAAGCTATAGAGTCCAGGTTTGCTGAGCGTGAGATTCGTAGACACTAGAGAAGAAGGATCGAGAACGGCCGAGGACAGAAGGGTTCCATCCTGGTAAAAAGACACCGGTCGAGCAGGAGAGTTGGAAGTAAGGAGTGTTGCTGTCAGCGTGATCACTCCCGGATAGGTGTAGTACTCCGAGGAGGTGAGAGTAAGTACGGAAGGCGTCGCATTTTGCACGCCGGAGGTTTCATAGGCCCCCATGTCCACTGCGTTCAAGCCATTTCCTGTGCCGTCTTGGATGCGAGGGGCTCCGTTGATGTCGGTGGTCGTAAGGCTTGGGGAGCTGTTGTTTCCTGCGTCGATTGCCGGTGATCCCGGGTTGAGGTGCAGGTCGGTTGCACTTACGAATTGCGCAGGTGCAGAGATATTCCCATTGCTGGTTGCATTGGCAAGACAATTGCCGTCGAATATTGGGCCATTGCTGTTGTAGATGTCATTGTGATCGAAAATGACGGGAGTGTAATGGGACGGATAGCACTCGAAGATCGGAACTGAGGAACTGCTTAGCACCAGGTTATTGATAAACGCGATTTTGGCGTAGTTGCCGGAGAGAGAGACCGACTTAATAGAACCCCCGCTTACCTTCCACGCATTGTTAGCGATGGTGTTGTTGACGACAAAATAATCGGGAGGATCAGTGAAGTCTGTTGGATTGGTCGTGGGCGATGTTGATACAGGATGAATTAGGGTAAGTGCCCCG
>Ga0105248_10001752_pt1 | contig 24147 bp, 50 predicted proteins | sample KBSS34metaG_FD_81524 | JGI IMG/M metagenome (GOLD analysis project Ga0105248, IMG submission 81524) | Switchgrass rhizosphere microbial communities from Kellogg Biological Station, Michigan, USA - KBS S3-4 metaG | ecosystem: Host-associated > Plants > Roots > Rhizosphere > Soil | place... | reverse complement strand
TGTCAACTCTGCACGTCAGAGAGCGTCTGAGCGCCCCCTAGAGCCTGCGGGAGCAAGGGTGTACAGTGGAGCCCACAACCCCACAGGAGGAACGCTATGGACCACTGCAAGGCTTGTGAGACGAAGGCAGAGCACTATCGTTGCCCGGCATGCGGCATGACTGGACGGGAGATTGCGAAGGCTCGCAAGGAATCTCGCTAAGTTGCTGTCTACCCCTTGACTCGTCAGGGGGTAGGTAGTAGAGTTGTTCTCAGTAGGGAGGCTCCCGCCCAACACAGGGAAGCAAGGGGGACGTACCGAACCTGCCCGAAAACTAATGTCCGATTTATACCCTATATCGGGATTTAGGAGGAATAATAGGATATGAGGGATATAGCGTATGATGCCTCACTTATCGTACTTGCGAGGCACGTGATGCGAGCAGACGGAGCATGGATGAGTCCGCTACGGTTCGTAGACGCTTACGCGGACAGTGCGGAAGATAAGGTGAAGCTGTTGGATAGCCTGAAAGAACTGGACCTGATCTGGGAGGCTAACGAAAGAAAGCCCTGGACCCTGGATAATGAATATGTTTGGCGCTGGTCAAACGAGAAATAAGCAAACAAAAATACCCCTAATTATCATCGAATTTCCGATTGATAATTAGGGGTATTTCATTTATAAAAAGCGATTACTATATTGGGTTAATTAAAACCATCGTCTGTCACCAGGGAAAATATTTGGTGCAACCAGAAGTACAGCTCCGACGATGGTAAATACCAATCCAATAATGAACAGAATATGCATTGGGACGAAGATTCCCAATAGCAGTAGTATCAATCCTATGGCTAGCATTATCTTTCCTTTCGGTTAGACACTACTTCTATACTACTCGCCCTCTGTGTCCTTTAGCAAGTCATCCCACTCTACATCTGTAATACGGTTTCGTGCCACATAGACAGCTTCAAGGAACAGATGCAAGTATTCAAGCTCATCACCGGTGATCACGATGTCTACCAGACTATTTTCTCCATCAATGGTAATGCCCACCTTGTCTGGCGCATAAGCAGAGATTGTCAGCCCTGAATCGAACTCGGCAACCAAGCCTTCTCCATCAAGAAGATTGTCAATCCACTCATCAAATACATTCATCACAGAACTCCATCTCCAAAGCATTCCAAACAATCCGAGTCCCAGTCTCTATCGAGACCTGTACCGAAACAAGCATGGCACTCTTGTCCCGGCTCAATTTCGTTTCCTAGAAAATCATACTCCATCGGGTCGGAGTCAATCCAAGTATCGTCTATATCTACTGGGTCTCCGTCAATGTAATCCAAATTGGACTCATCTGTATAGATCTCGTACATTCCTAGTTACTCATGTCCTTAAAGTCGGGTAAGTCAATTACTTCTGCATCAATGAAACCAAGCTCTTGTGATGCCTGCTCAAGTTCCTTCGGCTGAGCAAAAGTGGTGAGAGATTGGGTGTTCCCCATGTCTCCGAAGATGCGCTCAACCATGTTCATCTCACCGGATTGCTTGGCTGTAACAGTAAGAGAGAAGCCTTCCTGTTCGATGGTGTGCTTCTTCTCAATCAGTTTTCCAAGTCGATCGATCTCACTGGAAAGAACAGGATCAGCGCTGCCACCTTCCATGTCTTCCGACATTTTCATAAACATAACACGCTGAGTTTGCATAGAAACCAAGGAATTCATAAGGGATTGCATTTGTTCCTTAGTTTCTACCTGAATAGGGATGTCATAGGCGCAAGTGCTATTAGGCTCGAACATAGGACACTTAGATGCCAAGAAACAAGTGTCACAGATGCGCATTGACTCACTACGTACCTTGATTCTAGGTACGTCCTTATTCTCATACTCACCAGTCTCAGAATTCTTTACCTTGACCGTATCGATGTCGAAATCAATAAGAGGAATTACGCGTCTTTGAGACGGATCTCTGGGAGTTGGAGTTGGTAGTCTATTCTGCGTTCTTGAGACAACAGTACCAACATCATCCCCCTCAATCTCCGTAAAGTCCTCATCATCGAAATTCATTGATGTAGTTACTCCTGTTCGGTTTATCTTACCTAGTAGTTGTTCCCATGACCACAAAGAGATACGTAGCATCTCCTTAGGATCATCCGCTTCAATCTTTTCCCAATCGAATCCCGCCGCTAGGAACGTTGCTCTTTCCTTCTTGCGTGCCTGATCCTTCATGCTCTTGGGGTAACGCTTTAATTGATTATGAGACCAGATGATTGTGTCTCCATAGCGTTGTGGTGTGGTCCATGACGTTGAGGACACGGATTCCCACTTCACTGCCTGCATAATATCAGGCTTTGTCATTGCTAGTCCATGGAGCTTAATTCCATTAGACGCAAGTCTCGAAAGAGTGGGGATAAGGTCTCGTCCGCCAATAGCAGTTTGAGAAATTCCGACGCGTCCATAGTCTTCGGCAAGCTGATGCAAGCCTGAAATTCCACTGTCTTCGTGCCAAACTGGTACAAGTTTGTCGAAAGCGATATCTCTTCGCTGTTCCCTAAACGTCTCAATCCCTGTTTGGCCGAGTTGAATAGCATCGAACTCTGTATAGTATTCCAAGTTGCCAATATTGGAATCCACCCAAAGATAATAGTGTTCTGCGATTGCTCTAAGTTCTTCGTCATCGTATTGTTGCTCCTTAGCGTTGTTCAATACGCTACAGCCAGAGTCTACGAATAGCTTGTGATTCTCTGGAAAATAGTTACTGACCAACCATGGTTTACTGAATTTAGTCCGTTTACGCAGCCCCATATAACTTAAGGAACTTGATTGGATATTCATTTCCTTAATCAAGTTTCTATAAGTTGGTAGCTCTGCGCCTTGGTAGTAGATGATCACTTTCTCTTCTTACGCTTGGCTGCTTGCATGTTTAATCCTGCTGCCTCAAGCTGTGATCCCTTTGCCGCAACGCCACCAGGTTCAGCAGCACGAGAGCCAACAGTGAATTCTTGTGTTCTGCCATCAACTGTGTGCTTTGCAGAGGCTCTGCGAAGAACCTTCTTAGAAGATCCCTCGGGAGGCTCATGCAGTGGGTACGTCATCATTCCTCCGGATGTGAGAACTGCATGCTTGTAACGCCCCTAGGAGAGCGTGGAACAGAGGCAGTGGGGGTTGGTGCCCCACCATGGCTGAACGTCGGTGTAGCGGCTGCTGAAGGGCTTTGCTGGCCGCCCCCTGAGAACTGGTGAGAGAACGTAGCCTGAGGGATACGTTGTGGAGTAATACTACCACCAGAGGGACCATGAGAAAACATCTGCTGCTGTCCCTGACTTGGTGACTGAGCTTGTGGAGCATGAGAGAACGTAGCCGCTGGTGCTGAGGGAGCAGCCGCAGGCGCACCTGTCTGGCGATCTCTTCTCTTCTGTTCAGCGATAGCCTGACCATGCGCATAGTTTCTCTGCTGCTGCATTGTTCTACTTGCACTTGCGGCCTGTCTTTGCTGCTGACCGAAAGCTTGTCGTCCATTGCGAATGGTGCTCATGGCATCAGAGTAGTAGGCTTCACGTGCCGCTGCTCTTTGACGAGTGGCCGCAGCAACTTGGTTATTGCTTACTCTGTTCAGCCCCTTGGACGCGGCCTTGAAAGGGTTGTGCGTGAACTGTTGCCCTACAGCATGTACGGCACTCAGGTTTGGAATATTTGCGGGCATTGTACTTCCTTAGAATTCATTGAGCCTGGTATCCATGGCTCTTGCCTCTTGCTGTCTTGTCTTTTCGGCTAGTAGTTCTTCCCAAGGAGTCGCTTCTGATTGATATCCAGGACGGAATTCAGGGTGCGCATACTGTGGGTTCAGGAATAGCATAGTAGGAATTCCTGCGTTCAGTAGTGCTCTGGCAGCGTCCATATTGGATTCATAAACAAGGGCAAGGTTGCCGCCTGTCTTTAGTCGGCCAACCTGTGCAATTCTTCGCGTCTCCAGATTGTCTGAGTCGTGGTCTTCCCAATAGATCTCACCAACATGGTCAGTCAAACCATTCATGATGAGCCAATACTGAATCTTCTCTTTGCTATTGCTGTCGAATATCAGACTGACTCTGTGATCCTTGACAAAGCTCTTATAGAGTAGTAGCCCAGGAATGATTACTGAATTATCGGAAGGATGCTTTAGTACTCCTTCCACCACGATTGCTACGTGGTTACCCCACTGCTCTGCCATTACTTTATTTTCTTTCCATTCACTTGTGTAATGTCATCTTCTGTGACTACGCGCATACCTTTGCCTGTGTCTACATGCAGATAGTAACCATTCAGGGTGCGAATTACTCCCCTAATTGGTTTACCGTTATGTAGTGCTATTACCTTATCGCCTATATTGAGGTTCATTACTGTCCTTCAATAACTCGAATCTTCTCATTGGCCATGTAACAGACCTTTGTCTCACCCTCATTGGTGTGAACCTTATAGATAGGATCAGCGATGAAGTCAACAGACCCATCATCCTGAGTTACGAAGTATTGCAGGACTTCATAGCCCTGAACAACTCCACGCTCTGTTCCCTGGTCCCTACCAAAGTCCGCCACGTAATCCCATTCAATCTTGGTACCAGTACGGAAAATATTACGAATAATCATTAATGCTCCATGTGTAGTATGTCATTTAGCGCTCTAACTATTCCATCTCGTTTTGCCGCCTGCCATTGGTAATTATAGAAATCACCAAAACCTTCTCCTTGCTGGGAGAAAGCATTCTGTCTTCCCAGATGGATTTCATCAAACATAGTCTTGACAAAGCTCTTGAGCAATGTCAGAGATGTATTGAAGTTGTGCCACTGAGGGGAATTAGGGAGAACCATACTCATCTGCTGAGTCAGATACTCGTAGCGATCCACATATTGCTGTGCCTGAGATAGGTTGTCTGCTGCCTTGCGCTCGTAGTCGGCAGGAAAAGCATCGGCAGTTCCCTTGGTAGGTCGTACCGTCCACTGATCCTCGGTGACGTTGTAGGCCGCGTAGGGATGGATATTGACGATAGAGTCAGGATCGTTGGTTACATAAGGATTCAGGAAAAATGTCATCTCATAGAACTGCACAGGTCCCATGGGAAAAGACGCTATTGGAAATTCAATAGCTGATGTTGTTGGCCACAGACTCTTACGTAGGTCGTCATCAATAGCGTTGGCAATCTCAGGAATACTCATATATTCAAACTGAGGATTATCGGTCACGAATTGGGAATAGTCGATCCCGAAGAGTACGTCGAGATCACCATTTCCGCGATCCGCACTCCATTGGTAAGAGACTCCACTACCAGCCAGCCATACCATAGTCCAGTTATGAGCATTATTGTACTGAGTATCAAGATAGCTGAAAAGAAGGTTATTGATAGTCTCGCGCACATAAGGCTGTAGGTGGTCTCCGTCGAATAGGTGGGGGTCAAGGATATTGGATGGCGTAGAGAAATAACTGCTAGCGCCGGTTTCTATTCTAGTCATACGCTTATCTTATCCTATAGAAATGTTAAAGGGAACCACCCCAGGTTAATGGATGGTTCCCTTTAATTTTATCGTGTTCAGACAGCCTTGCCGTTTACGTTCACGGTAGCTGTCACAGCGGTGTTGGCTACGGCTGTCTGTACAGCAGCCACTAGATCGGCCTTCAGAGCCTTCAGCTCCGCGTCTAACGCCTTAACAGCCGCTAGGGCTGCCGCAGCATCGTTGGCCGCATCCTGAAGCGTCTGGTGTACGTCTGGCTTATCGTTGTGGGAGTAGCCCCATAGAGTCTGAGCGTCTGTCTTTGTCATTGTCATGGCAGTATCTCCTGTCTTAGGTGGTGTAACTACCGGAGGGGTAGTTGTCTTATTGAAGGAACTCACCCAAGAAACCAGATCAGCCTTGGATGCGAAGTTTCCGTAATCCTTGTCTACGCCAGAAGCTCCGTACTGGTGGAACTTCCATGGGTAACTGATTCCGGGAGATCCAGCAGGCTTATTGGCGGTAGCGATCCACAGGAAGTCACCTGCATGGCTAAGCTTGTCAATACGAGTCCAGTAATCGGTGTTGCAGTAAAGCCCTACTGGATTGTGAGGGAGCTTTGCCTTGATGAACTTCATGTACTCTTCCTTATAAGCAAGCTGCTCAGAAGGAGAGAGGTTTCTGTTGTTTACGTCGTAGCCTTCCCAATCCAGAACAACCATCATGCCAGGCTTGATATTAGCCTTGGACAGGAAGTAATTAGCTTCCGCATCAGGGTTGTTGTGCATGTGAGGATAGTGGTAGACACCCACTACAAGGCCGTTCTTCTCCACCCACGCTCTTTGTGCGGCGTACTTGGGGTTGACGTACGAAAGACCCTCAGTAACCTTAAGGAATACAAAGGAGAGTCCGGTAACACTCGGATTGGTTGTCTGGTAACTGGCCCAGTCTTGTCCATAAATTCCCATATCATACCCTTAGCTTGGTTGGGTCAATTAGAGAGGCAACCTTATTAGCCTCTTGCTGTGCGCGCATTTGCTGTTGCATCTGCTGTGCTCTCTGCTCCATCATGACCATGGTGTTCAATGCAGTCTGCTGAACCTGGCAACCAATGGTTACATTGGCGCAACCACCAACAATGTCATCGAATGTAGCAATACGGTCCTGCTTAAGATTCAGGTCATCAAACTCAGAAAATGCGGCCCACTGACCATCGCTTCCCTGAACAACCAGGAAGGCAGTCGTTACTACAGTCGCCTCTTCCTCTACGTCAGAAAGCTCATTCAGTCTGTTCTTGATGTCTTCCAAATCAACGGCTCCCATTAATTCTCCTATATACGCTTCTTGCGGATTGTACGTCGTTAATGATTTGCTCTAGTGATGCTCTGATATTAGGCCCTGTCTCGGTATTCTCAAATACTCTTTCCAGGTTGTTCCTGGCCTCTTCCAGATACCATTCCATAGAGAACTTCTCATGAGGATTGTCACCAGTACGAACATACGGACCTTCCTCTACTGTCCGCCAAGGATCGCTGTCCTTGAAGAAGACAGCTCTTAGACCATCGTAGAAATAATTGCTAGTTTCATTATCGGCAGTAATTTGCTGATGAATTTTATCTCTATTAGTCTTAATGAAATCGAGAATTATATTGTCTATATCAGTGAATTCGTAAGCCATTACTTTCCTAGTGCAGTCTTAACGCTCTGGTGATACGGACAGTACTCACAGATAAAGGACTTCTTGATCTTTGTCTCATCGTAGGTAGGAAGTCCTGCCTTCTTACGATCGAAATTGGTGTTAGGCTTAATTTCCTTGGTGGCGTCCAGATAGTCTGGGCACTTACCCTGAGTGTTGGAGTGGTATGCCGGACGGTTGTGTCGGTTGTAGCATTCCAGAGCGTCTGCCTTGAAGGTGTTCTGAACGTCGTAGAACTCCGCCTCAAAGCCTGTTTGACCGTTACCCTCTAGGATCTGCTTCTGAATGTCCTTACGGTACTCAGGGTCCTTCCAGTGGCGCGTAGGAACGAATCCTAGGGCTGCCCATTCGGTCGCTACACGGTCCTCAAAGGAGGGGTGACGTCTAAGGTGCGTCTCAAGAATGAATCCGATTCTTGGATCGTTATCTGCATTATCCGGCTCATAGCCGGGAATCTCATCTATGCTCTTGCAAGGGAAACAGATAAGCAAACCTGTCAAGTGAACGCTCTTGTCCTGGTATGGATCAAAAGTATCAGCCATTTAATGCCTTCCGAATAAGTCTCTAAGTTAACTCCCCCATACTAACAGAAAAAGCCCTACTACTCAAGAAGAGTAATAGGGCTTGATCTTTTAAGCTCAGTTACCGCTGGTCGCCTTGGTGTAAGGAATACACACAAGCTCGTGCGGATAAATCACGTTAGGATCAGTGATCCCGTTCTCAGGCATAGAAGCAAGCTTCTCCCAAGTGGTACCAAACTTGGTAGCGATAGAAGACAGGGTGTCTCCACTCTTTACCACGTACCCGATGAAGTCATAGTCCGGGCAACCAACTGTAGTAGTCGTGCCAACCGGGTAAGAAGACGTCGGGTAGGAAGTAGCCGTAGAAGCCTTCACAGCCTGCGTAGCGGGCTTGTAGGTCACAGCCTTGTGCTTGTTCACGTGAGTCTTGGGAAGGCTCTTAAGCACCGTTCCGTGCCCAGTGTAAGCCTTCTTACCGCAGACCGGCCAGTTAGACAGAGACATACCCTGTGCAACCGCGATCTGCTCACTACGAGAAGCCAGATCGGCGCGAGAAGCGTACTTGCGTCCACCCTCAGCAATCCATGTAGACTCGGTGAACTGAAGTCCACCATAATACCCATTGCCTGTGTTTATGTGCCAGTTACCACCAGACTCACACTGTGCAATAGCGTCCCAGTTAACGGAGCTTGCATCAGCCGCGTAGGTGTAACTCATTCCCGCAACAATACCCGCTGCAACAGTAATGCCAAATGCAGCGCGCACCTTGTTGTTCAGTTCCACTCTGTTCTCCTTTAGATTCGTCCGTAATGAACATTGCTAGACCATATCTTCTCTAGCTTGACAACAGAGCCAGTATGGGGAGCATCCCACATATAGCCGTTACCCGCATAGAAACCAACATGGTAAATGGAGCCAGTACCACCGAAGAATATCAGATCCCCGACCTTACGGCTAGAGGCCCTGATGTGATGACTTGCGTTGTACTGAGCCTGTGCCACCCTAGGCAGCGTCTTTCCGGCATGTCGATAAGAGTAGTACACCAGACCCGAACAGTCAAATGCGCTTGGACCCGTGGCACCCCATACGTAGGGATCACCCTTCTTGGACCTAGCAATGTTGTACGCCTTCAGTTCCAGGGATGTAGTAGGTACTGTGACCTTTGGTTTGGGTTTTGGAACTGGAGTGTATTGTCTCACCACTGGCTTGCGCATTCCTGGACCGCTTACGATCTTCTTCGTTTCGGTCGTGAGAACAACATAGTGGGGAGGCTCTTGCTTGTCAAGTGCTGCTGCACCTAGAAGCGGATGAACCGTCTGGGATGCTGATGGAGTTGCGGCAGAAGCTTCACCTGTTGTTCCCCCTGCTATCAGGAAGCCGCAACTGATGATAAGCGCTGCCAGAACTCTTCCGGGTTTGCTGGACATGCTTAACCAATCTCTAGACAATAGGAAAAGTTACCAAACCAAATGTCTTGGTTTTGTAACATTCCCATAGAGTACAGGGCCGAAGTGACAGTTGTCAACCTCAGCCCTGTAGTACATTATGAAATTGGGGGTGCAATTACCAAGCCTTACCGAAGGTAGGACCGTCTTCTTCCTGCTCAAACTTGTTAGGTACGAACCCTGGTGCTGGTCGTGTACCACGTCCGGGAACATCTACCATACGAGCCTCACCAATGCCGTAGTACAGCAAGGATAGCTGCTCTCTAGCAGTGTAAGTAGCGTTTGTATCGCCTGGAATGTCAGCTACATCACGACGGATTTGCTTGTACTTACCGTCAATTGCACCACGATCTAGCTCATCATTCATAGATCTTAGTTGTGGGTATGCCATATTAACTCGCCTTCTTAGGTCTTCCTGCCTTCTTCTTCTCTACCTTAGGTGGAGCAGGAGGCTTGTACGCTGTAGGCGCGGCTACCTTCTTGGGGCTAGCGGCTGTCCCTACTACTCTTTTGTCAGTGGACTTTCTTGCAGAAGCTACTGCACGAGCAGGCTTCTTTGCTGCTGTCTTCTTTGGTGTTGGCGTTGCTGCCATTTCTATTCTCCTACATTTGAGGTACGGAAGGGAAACTTGTTCCCCCGTAACCACCTTGAGTACCGGAGAAGTCTCCAAAATTGGCAGAGAATGAATCGTCAATGGAAATAACATCCATTATTCCGGGTGGATCAGTGCGATAGCCGAATCTATTAGGTATCTTACCAATATTCGGAATGGGAGGACGTACCGCTGCTGCGTTCACCATAGCATTCATCAATAGTTGTTCTGATACGAATTGTTCTGCCATGGACTGTGATGGTCGTTGGGTTCGGTAAACGTCGTTACCTTGTTCCCTCTTTGTGTAATCGTAATCAGTGTTCTGACTCTCCACTATACGCTCTTCCCTCCCCCAGCCCAGCCAGGTAGATTAGTTTGTCTGTGGAATTCACGCACATTCGGATCTACTGTGCGCAATTGAGGATCAACAACAATATTTAGTTCTTGGGCTAGCTTCTTAGCTTCTTCATTGGTGATGTACTTTCCACCATGTGCCAGACGCTCAATTGGATTTCCCTCGGCTGCGAAACGCTGCTTGTCGCCTTCCATACGTCTTTCCAACGTGCTGTAAGGGCTTAGGTCGTCTGGCCAGAAGTAATCCTGTACAGCGATGCGGGAGCCCTTGTGAACGCCTCTGGTGTAGCTTCTGGCGTTATTGCGGACTGTCTGTAGAAGCTTGTCTCCTCTACGATCAGACACGGAGCCCAGGTAACCGTCAGGGTATTGAGCTTCTGGCGTCTTTCCTGTAGCCGCAGCTAGCTTAGCGTCAAGAATACTACGGAAACCAGATAGAGGTAGACTTCCACCCCCACCATATTGGGTCACAGAACCCGGTTGTCCGGGGGCGTTGTACATCATGTTGCTGTTACCGACACTTGGGTTCTGTGGCATTTTATACCTCTACCTTGATTGTTACTTCTAGCTTGTCTGCGATTTGACGTAGAAGCTCTAGACTATCTGTATCTGTTTCCAAATCCTTGGTCAGATTGGCACTGTCTCTGGCTACCTGTCGATTCTGCGATAGCAAAAGAATGGGACCAGTGAAACCTGCCTGGAATGAATAGACCAAGTTCAATAGCACATACGGATAATGATCCCAAGCAGACCAACCGTGAATGGTATTAAGAATAAGCCAAGCGCCTGTAAATACAGCTTGCCCAATGATGAATGCCCAAGTACCCATACCTTGTGTAATTGCATCGGCAGCCTTTTCGCCGAAGGTGGGTGAATTGGCCATATTACATGCACGCTCTCTTTGCTGCTCCGCGTACGTTGTCTGTCCAAGAACCACGAGAAGGCATGGTAACTACACGACGCTCCGTGTCAGATGCCTCAGCGGCATTCTGAGCGTACAAAGTAGCGGTAGGGTGGAGAGTTGCCCCCATCTTCTCAAAAGAGGCTCTACGGTGCCCTGTAGGCCCGTCTGTGTTGCCTCCGGTTGGTCCAGCCTTAGGACGTAGACGTCCACGCTCGGGACGACCTGTGTTAGCTAGTTGTGCTGCGGAAGTTCCCATGGTTGGGAAAGAACCTGTTCCCGCCTCAGTTGAAGTCATAGTATCTCCTATGATCGGTAGTAATCGAGAATTCGATTTTGCTGATATGTTTCAGGATTTTCTCCGTTTGTACTTCCCGGAATAGGATTCAGTACAGAGGAAGGAAAGTAATGTTGTGGGGCCATTTGCTGAACAGAATGAACTGTACTTCCGCCACCAGTCATGCCTGAACTGAATTCCTGTGTTCTAGACGTAGGAAAAGAGCGATCCAGGGGAAACTGAGATCCGGAAGCGCTGCCTGGCGTGCTCACACGGTATTCGTTTGCAGGCATGGGTGCTGCTCCTAGTCGACAATTATCTTAAATGTCATTGCTGAGATTTCTTCTGCGTCAGGCATCTTCACAGTGGCGAATCCTGGACGCATGGACAGGATCATACCTCTCGGTCCTACATAGGACTGAGCAATCGCCACAGCCTTGACTGCTTGGTTTACCGCAGCCGCGCCAATGGCACGTAAGACAATCTCGTTGTTGTCATAGACGTTATTGGCAATAGCAGCCGCAAGGTTAGCAGCAGAGGAGGCAGACTTTACCTTTAGTAGTACCTCATTGTGCTTCGTATCTTCAACCATTTGTTTCTCCAGATGAGTAAATTTCTATTCGATTATACATAAACAAAAGAGCCTACCACCCATTATAGGCGATAGGCTCTGTGTTAATTGTCAGAGTATAACATAAGGGCAAGCCCGTATGCGTCCGCTAAGTTGTTGTCTTTTATGTCAGCATCGTATTCTTTAATTGCGGAGACCATGGCGTCTTTTGATGCCTTACCGCTGCCTGTGATGCTTTGTTTGAGAGCTGCCGGAGCAACCACTGTGGGGGTAACTCCGAATACGATATACGATGCCAGCTTGACAATCCCTCCCAGCTCTCCGAGCTTTTCTCTGTTGAGCTTGGCTCCATACGCGTACCCTTCCATCCCAATGTGGATTTGCGCTCCTGAACTTAAATGAATTCCGAAGTACATTATGAGATCTTCATGAATCTTGGCTAAACGCTCTCCCTCATCTTTGAATTTATTGAGGGGATATTTCAATAAGCTCTTCTGGTGACAATGTCCTGTCTCGTCTAATACGACAAGCCCGAATCCTGTATACGATTGGTCAATGCCAATGTATAAGGACTCGGGCTTTCGTGGTTCACCTAAATCTGTCACGCTCTAACTTCCACGATCCTATCCTTTAGACCAGCCTTAACAGCCATGTCATAAGTCATCTGTGTGCCACGATTTCCGGCACCTTCCAAGAAACAGGCTACCACGTAATCAGGGTTTTCGTCAATCATTTCCTGATTCCGCTTAGCATAAGCCCATCCCTTCTCCTCAATCGGAGGGTGGGGAATTACCTTCCATCCAAGGAGATTCGCATAGAATGCGCCAATCTCATCTGCTCCACCATAAGGACACTCCCCCTCATGGAATTCCACTACCTCTTCCATAGCAAACTCTATATCGATATCCAGTAGAGCTTGACCGATGAGCCTAGCCTTACTCCATGGCCAATCACGGGAACCTGTGATTACTACCTTTTTCATTTATCCTTCTTCTTGTAATAGAAATCTTGGCATGTCTTAGAACAGAACGGAAACCACTTAGGATGAGCGTAATGCCTATTGCACCAACAGATGACAGGAGGCATCTCAACCATGTTTACTCCTCAAATGCTAGAAGCTCAGAAAGAAATTCCAGCGGGTCACGAAGAATGTACATGTAGGTGGTGTGCTTCATCTCTGCGGTACGGTAATTCAACTCAAAACTCATAGGATCGGAGCCGTATCCGCAAGTGCTACAGCCGTTGTCGTCACTATCAGTGGTATCAGTGCCGAGAGAAGCTTCCACAGCATCTATATTCTTGTTTTCCTTAAGCCACTTAATGAGTAGCTTTTCCAGATCTTCCTTAACAGACATTTTTTCTCCTTAATTAGAAAAGGCCCCCATTAGGAGGCCCTTTCATTTATCCCTTAACTCCCTTACCCCAACTAAATGGGGTTCGGCATCGGTAGCAGTACCAAGTCTCTGTGCTGGCTACCCTATTGTGACGAACCTGCTCGGTTCTGTCGTTCTTCTTACACTTAGGACAAGGGGCCGCTGTACTCATGTCTTCTTGAACCAAGCCTGACAGCGGCCACACCACCAGTCCTTACCGTTCATGGTAGGACGTGGATGCTGGGACGTATCGTCATTGTGCAAGCACATAGGACACTTCTTCTTTTTATTGAGAATTCCCATTAGTGCTTTCTTCCAGGAAAATATCTACGACGATATTCATCCCAATCCATGGACGCAAAGTCCTTGGCTTCCTGTGTGGCATTCCAACCACTGTCAAGAATCTCAATATCAGAAGCTCTGCGACTCTCGGGAACCTTCTTATTTCCCTTAAGCGCTCTGATTACTGGATTGCTAGAAGTCTCGTCCTTCTTCTTTCCGTGCTTTCCCATTACGTAAATCTCCGTACTGCCATGTCGTCATGTGTCTCACAAAGCCACAGACCTTTCTTGCCCTCGCCATAAGGGACGAAGGAATCAAAGATAATGGCATTCTTCTGACACGGATTGCTAGACATTACCTTACCCCATTCACAAAGGTGTCCACTGTGCTTCCCAGGCAATTGAGTCACCTTCTTAGACAACGGGACGCCAAATGAAACCGGTCTTACCATTTGCTCCCAGCACCATCACACGCTGCTGAGTAGGCTTGATCTTGCTGCCGCCAACCTTCTTGCGCTTCTTCAGAGGCGCACCGTTGGTACCACCAGCGTAGCGACCACGCTGCTTGGGGCAAGAGTACTTAGCCTTCAGCCAAGAAACAGGCTCCATGATGTTCTCCTTCGTTAGGGGTCAGTTACATCGCTTTGCGAACAAGTACAGGCTCCCATAAATCTGAGAGCCTGTCAAGTGTCTAGAAGGGGGTGACCGTTACCGTGCGCTCCGTGCGGTACAGGGGCTTCACAGTGATCTCATAGACAATGTAATCCTCAGTAGCGTCTGTGCCAAGCTCAATAGCGTTCTCCTTGGCGTAATCCACATCTGCCTCCCATTCACTTCCCTCAGGAATGGAATCGTACTCCGCAGCAACAGCGTAATACTTCTCACCGAGCATGATTACCAAATCTCCAATGTTAGTTCTCCACCATATTCTTCGGCATCCTCTTCTGCGATAGCGTCTACGTAATACTGTCGCAAGGTTTCCACATAGCGCGGACCAATACCATTAGCCTTATGCAGATTGTTTCCTTCATCATCCGGAGAAATGATAATCTCCATGGAATCCGGAAAGTCCTCAAGGGCTTCCTTCAGCTCTCCAACGGTCAGCATTTCACCACCACAAATCCACTACGTAAGTACCCTCAGGAATTACCCCGAGATTGCAGAGCCACTGTAGCATGTGCTGACAGTTTGGTCCAACGTTAGGCAATGTCTCATAGAAGTCTCCGAAACCCATGAGCCAACGAAGAAAGTCCTGATCATCATCATCTTCAATGATCTCACCACGAGTGACGCGGCAACGGTGAATGGAGCCATTGTGGCACTCCTCAGAATGCAGAGCATCCCATTCGGCACCAAAACCCTCTAAATGCATCAAAGCAAACTTAGTCAGATCGTGGCAATCCACATAGAATGCAGATTCGATCTTAAGCTGTGGTTCAGACAATCGGATCACTTCCGTCCACTACCTTAACCGTAACGTGCGCAACACGCTCTGTGGTAACTAGCATGACCTCTTGTGGTCCCTTGCCAGAAAGCAGGTGTGAAATAGCGAAATCCTTGGCAATATTCTTACGCTCCTCTATATCGTCGCCTGGACGAACCCAAATCCACTCATCCATGGACGGGAATTCGTCGTCAGGCGCACATACCACAAAATATTGGTCAGACATTCCTCTCCTTATTCAAATGGAGTATCAGGGAAATCCTGATACGTAGCGGGCGCAATACCCTTAAGCTGTCGCAACAACTCAGTAGCAAGCTCCCGAATCTCAGCATCCGCATGGACGCTGTAGCGCTTGTGGAGCATATCACGCCATGCACGGTGATTACCAGTGACCACGATCTTAGTCTCTACACCGCCAGGAATGACCGTACGGGCAGCCTCACGTGCCTTCTTACCCTTGATGCCCGCTGCCTCTAGACGCTGTACGAGAGCATCATAGGTTATAATAGCTTCCCCCTGTACATGTCCCATAAGGCTCCACTCTTCCACACCAAACGGCTCCTTGTCAAGAGTCGGGTGAATGGTGATCACAGAGTCATCCATCTTCACATAGCGCTGAGACAGCTCAGAATAGCTAAGGTGGCGATGACGGATAAGCTCATGGGTCAGATTACGAGAAACACCTTCAATGTAGAAGGTTGCGGAAGCATGCTCCAAAACAGAGAAATGTCCCTGATTGATGATGTTATTGAGATACCCATCATTTGTCGCAGTTGCCGGATTTGGCATATCCCATGCCTGATAGCAAGCGCGTCCAGCAAAATGGGCTAGAGTATCTGCCTCATTTATAATGGCATTCCTGTCAGAGTACTGCCAATCACCAAATACTGTGTTCTCTACACTTTCTGGCATTGCGCCAATAGTTGTGTGGGCAACAAGCGAAACCTTCAATTTATCTCCCTAATAGAAAAATAGGGCCCATTTGGACCCTATTCCTTTTACTTAAATACTCGGTAATACTTCTTTACGTCTTTAGCGGATACCCAAAAAGCGCGCTTAGTGCCACTTTCCTCAAATTGCAGATCTCCGCTAGCCGCAACAGCTAATACAACATAGACGACATCTTTAATGTCTTTGTGTCTGTACCGCTTTCCCATTACCTCTCCTAATTACTTGCCTCCGAGGTTCTTGTACAACGTTAGGAGAGCTTTTACCGTAGTAGGATCGGTTGTTTTCTTACAATCCGTATTGTTCTTCTTACACGGCCAAGGCCCGTTATGAATAAGGCAAGCTGCCTTCGCGTTGGACAAAGTAACTCCTAGTCGTTGTACTTGTTGTTTCGATCCTCAACTGTAGCCCTAGATGTGCGGCGTGTCAACTCACGCGATACTGTCTTCGCGCACGACTCTAAGTGGGTATAGATGGCTTTTACACGTTCTGCGAACGCCTCTGCAACCATCACGTTGTAGTCAGCATCCTGTACCTCAGGTTCCAAAGCTACCAGGGCTTTGGTCTCTGCAACAGTCTTAGCCTTCTTCAAAACTGTGTACTTATCTGACACAGCCTGAAGCTGCCTATTTGCCATACGGACTTCAATACTGGCTTCTGCCATTTGATAACCCGCATAGCCTGTCCAACTTGTGAACTCACTAAGAAGTTCCATCAAGTTCTTATCAGGAAGGTCGGACAATCCTTGAGGCAGTTCCGGCTGTTCTTCTGATGGACGTTCGGGTGCTCTTAGTCCTATCTTGCTCAGACTGGGCCCCCAGCCCTTCTGAACGTTCTGTCTGCTCGCCACTATAAATCTCACATTCTTTGCAAGTGCCATTAGGACAAGGAGGCACAGGTTTGTTCCCATCTAGGGCTAGAGCGATATTCATGCAATTCTCAAGAATTTCATTAGAAATCTCAGGATCGTATTTAACTACGAATTCCTTTGCCCCTTGATTAAACTTTGCCTCATAAAGAAAAATAATTTGATCGAAATCCAATTCCATCAAATTACACAATGCCAAGTAAAGCTGTCCCTGACGAACATGACTAGGGAACGGCTCTTTAATATCCTTCCACAGACCTTGAAGATCAACCATCTGACCATCAGTGTTGGCTTCATAGATCTTTGGTGCTTCTATTCTAGCCGTACCCGTACCAACAGATTTGATCTCAATCAGTGACTTAATACGGGGAATTGCACCATCAGCATGTCCCGCAATAAGGAAGGGATTAAACCTTAGTGGGACCTCTCGATATTGAATATGGATACTGTCACAGTACGGACAGTGTCCGGGGTATAGTTGGTCCTTAAAAACCGTCTCGCATCCCAAACAGGACCAGTTTCCCCAAAGGTCCCCCATGTCTCGTAGCCTCTTCTGCCACTTGTCATGAATGTAGTGTCCCTCATCAAAGATGTTGAGTAGCTGAACGCTGACACTGCCACCAGGAGGCTTGAGAAAGGGGTTCTGTGCCTCTCTGCACGTCTTAATCCGGTAGTAGGTACTTCTAGGACACCAGTCCGCCTTGGCAGTCTCAGAGGGGTGTATGATGTCCTGTCGCCTGTCAGTAGGCTTGGCATACTCCTTCATCATGTGAGCTTGAATATCCCCAAGCAATACAGTTCCCTTTGAGGCATTCGCATAGTCAGCTAGCCTGCCCTTTAGCTTTGGCCCCCAGCCTTTACTAACATTTCCCAAAACTAATCCTTTCTAGCGCGTCGTGCCTTCCGCATGGAAAGCCTTTCTCCTGGGGTCATACCTCCCCAAACCCCATAGCGTTCATTGTTATCCAGTGCGAAGTCTAAACAGGCTTGTCGCAGAGGACATTCAACACCATCATACGTCCCCCTACAGACAGCCTTAGCCTCTTCCATCTCATCATCGTATTCCTCTTCACCCTCAGAGTCTCCGTACCATGGATCATATTCCTTGGTCGCGGGAAACCGGACACACTTAGCTGTCTTACTAGGGTCATCGTGGAACCATTGAGGGGCTACACTACGGAGTTTCATAACCAAGATTTGCTTCTTCCCTGAGAGTTAGATAATCGTCCTTTGACATGACAACCCAAGAGTTGCCAGAAGACTTAAACTCTACCAGAAAGATTGGAATTCGTCCATCTATAAGAGCTTGGTTATAGTTCTTCTGAAGCTCAGCATCCTTTAGTGAATATGATTTCGCGTCAGTAATTTTCAATTCGAATAGCTCGGGGTCAGTCCTCACATCACCCTTGCGAATCCATCCATTACCAGAACCAGAATTGACAGAGCCCCCGAGCTTGCGCGCGAGGGCTCTTTCCTGTCTCTGGCTGTCTTTTGCATCAGCCATTTTATTTGTTAATCCTTAAATCCATGATAGAGGGCCCAACCCAACCAGTACACGCAAACACATATACCGTAGAGTACGTAGCATCCCCAGAGAAATGCGGTCATAAAGAATTCCTTGGTGCTGACCCCATCCTGAGGCTCTTCGTACCTTACGTGAGTAGACCACGAGATAACGAATCCCAACATCAGATAGAACCATACAGCTCCCAAAACCCACTGCAATTTTTACTCCCACGTTCTAGTGAGTGGATTGTAAACTGCAATCTTCTTGCAAAGCTTACACTGCATAATGCCCTTCTTCAACTTGAAGAGGTGCGTGTTGGGAGCACACATCAGGACTGCTCCCACTTGTGAATGTCATCATTCTCCACAAGCACCTTATAGCCTGCCCGCAGCTCTCGCAGGTAGACTACCACACCTTCGGACTTGAAGCCAGGCTGGACACGTGAACCGTTGTCCCTAAGCTCCTGCATGATCTCATCGATGTCGAAGTCATACATGGAACCGTGGTAAAGCAGAGGAACCTTGTAGAGGTTAGGGATCTCAGTGCGAGCCTCATTGTGATGAAGCATGTCCCACTTGTGGACATCGAACAGACTGAACGCCCGCTCACCATTCGCCAGACCGTAGCCACGCTGAATCTTGGAGCCCCACCACTCACCATAGTGATCGCCGGGACCAAGCAGACGGACAAGCTCTTCGGTATTCTCGCACACCCAATTTGCAAATCCAAAATTGTCTTCGTGCTTGGTTGCCTTGAGAAAGCGGGTACGGGACTGTGCCCAGACGAAGTAATAGGTTCCGTCTACTTCCTTATAGCGCACCCAATCATGTCCCTGTGGTGGTGGAACATCCTCGGATTTACGAATACGAATACAGGAATTTGATCCGTCAATCTTCTCAGTAACAGTCACCCGCTCCTTACTCATGCTAGGCCACTTCTTAAACTCCATGGTCAGTTATCACCTAGAGTGGTCTCATTCAGCGCGGACAGAAGGTAAGCAGCCTCAAGAAAAGTCAGGTCACCATTCGTGTGCTGGGTATGAATAGCCCTCTTAAGCTCTGCAATATCATTAGCCTTGAGCGTCAGGACAGACAGGGACTCAAGGACATAATCCTGAACGATATCCATCTGATTGATGGTCTCCTGCATGAAAGTATCCACCGCAGCAGCCTCGTCGTCTTCCTCAAGATACAAGCTGTCAAAATAGCTACTGATCTTAGTCGCCAGAGCATCACGCTCAGTCTCAATCTTCTGTCGCTCAGCATCTTCAGCCTTGCGTTCCATGCAGTAATCACACATAACAGCCTCCTGTTTAGTCTTAGCCCAAGTACGGCTTGAGCACCGTTGTAAGGTCTACCGTAGCACCATACGTAGAGGGAATCAATACGTTCTTTGTCGTACGCTGCTGCATGTTGGACACCTTCTCAATAATGGTGTAACTGAATCCCTCTGGGTGAAGCTCTGTATTATCTGTACATGGCAGTGTGATGGTAAATGAGCCAGGCCCACTGCTGTTCGGGCTACCTCCCTGTGTACCAGGAAGGATAGCAACGAACGGCGGAACGGTCAAGAACTGATCGTCAGCCTCATCAGACAAACTAGGCAGGGAAGGGATGAACTGTACGCTACCCGTCTCCCCTGCCCCACTGATGAAGTTGACATACTTACCTGTGACAATGATTGTCTTAGCACCAGTGATGGTCATGCTAATCCTTTGCTGTAGCTATGTCAAGAGTCTTCTTAGCGATCTCTTGGTGTAGCTCTATGTTACCCCGGATAGATTCGGTCATAGCAGGTAGACCTTGCCACTTGTGCTCCTGCCCGCTAGCGTCTACGTAGGAGAACCATGCCCCGCCACGCTTGATCAGCTTGAAGAGCACTGCCATGGTAATTACATCCTTGACAGTATCGAATTGACCTGCTGTAAATCCCTTTTCTGAATCGGTGAAATAGAAATCACCCATGGCAACAGACTTAGGAATTCCTGCCTTGTTCTTTTCCAATAGATACTTGTTGGTCTGTCCGACCTTTACCTTTCCAAGACCATCAATCTTTTCTTCAATCCAGTCATCTCGGGAAACAAGAACTCGCTGGTAAAAGAAATAATTCTTGGCGTTTCCGCCTGGAGTTGTCTTGGGCGTTCCGTAAGGAGAGAAGGAACCGATAGCGTCTCGTAACTGGTTAACAAAGAATCCGACATAGGGTCTCTTCTGAGAATGGAAGCCTTCAACTTTACGGAAGAACTGTCCAGTACGTCTCGCACCCAATGCCATGGACTGTTGATCCATGCTCTTTTCAATCTCTTCTCCTGCCGCCAGTGCGGGATAACTATCAAGCACAATACAATCGAATTGTTCTGACTGCACAGCATTAATAATCATTTGATAGGCAGATTCCATATTGTTTGTGTGCATAACAATAACTCTGCTGTTGTCGATACCGAATTCCTCTGCCCACTCTTCGTTATATGGCTCAGATGCCAACCAGAATGTAGTGAAGTCAGGGTCGATCTTTTGGTTAGCAGCAATGGTATTCAGAATGATACTGGTTTTACCGTTTGATTCCTTACCGTATACTTCTACCCACTTATTGAGCGGCCATCCTCCGCCTGTCGCTACGTCTAACGCCAACAATCCTGAAGTCATTCGACCAATCTCAGGGATGTCTGAAGCAAAGGTAAGGGTTGGCTTGTTTTCCTTTTCAAGCTGCTTGTTCATAGTTAAAACAAAAGCTTTTAGTTCGTCGTTCAATCCTTCTCCTAAAAAGCGTATCGACCTGGAGACATGAGTCTACCAGGTCGATACGACATTGGTCAATAGTTACTGAATCACCTTGTACTGGTGCTTTTGGTACCGGCGATTTACTCGGGGAAACTTGTAAGTAATAGATCCCCCAGGGTGTCTACGCTGGTAGCGGTTCAGAGTTTCCTCTGTCATGCGACCCTCGTAAACTTGGTTAACCAGATTCAACCATACTGCATTACCGAGATGAGTAAACATTAGAAATCTAGATCCAATCCAGTAAGACCTGACAGGATACCGATAGCGGCAGCAACTACCAGTGATGCTGCAAGAGACTGACCATGCACGTACAGTACCAGTGCTGTAATCCACAGAACGATATCAAGGATGATAAAGAAAGCAAGCATCACAACGCCAGATCAATCAGGCTGTTAATGAAAAGCCCAATGTCGTGCGCAGTACGCTTATCTTCCGTGTCTTCCTTCAGCATTCGCAGAACGGGAAGAACGTCTGAGATCTTTACATAAGTCTTACCTCGGTAGGTAAGACCTTGAAAGTGAAAACTAATATCATTTTCCACAATGCCTCCTTAGAGTTTGCCTTAAGCCCCACACACCCCGCTCACGCAAGCCATGCCATTGCCAAGTTCCTCATACTCGATTCCCTCTTGTGCAATGGCTTCCGCGTAGCTTACCACGGTCAACGGCTGTCCGCCACGGGCACCATCAGGGTACACCGTGACACCACGGATGTCCTTGATGTGGTCCTTGAGGATAGCACCAAAGTCCTCTGGTGTAAACATCTGGCTATCCCAACTAGGTAGGTTCAGCGTAGAGCTGATGCCATGGTCTACATACTGCTGCACCCAAGCCTGGAACGCAAGTCTACGTCCAGGGTCGAGAGACAGGGTGTAGGCAGTCTCAAGAGAATCAGGATCGATACCCTCATCCGCAAGGCGCTTGGCCATTGGCTCTACAACGTACTGGAAGTGCCAAGTGCTTCCCTTAAGGTAGCGTCTCTTGTAGGCAGCCGCAAACATAGGCTCAATACCTGTAGTGGTCTCTGCGATGATCCCAATCGTTCCAGTCGGAGCGATGGCACGAGTCTTAACGGGTGCTGAGACGCCCAGAATGGTGGCTGCAACGTCCGCGTAGGCTCCCGACTTGGAATACTCCACAAGGTACTTCTCAAGCTCTGAGTCAGGCGCGTAGGGCTTTCCTCGTACAGCTAGCCACTCATAGATACCCATCAGTCCAAGACCTAGCCGACGGTTCTTGGTACGGGTATCTGCTACTCCCTGATAAGGAACCTTAGAGTACAGGGTTCCACACAGAAGGAAGCGAGTAGATAGCTGAGTAAGTAGTGCCATTTCCTCTAGGGAATCCACGCGTGCCAGGTTGATAGATCCCAGGTTACAAATGTCGTTGTCATCCTTGGACGTTACCTCAGTGCAGGCATTACGTAGGTGTTCTCCTGCGTTCTCCCCAACATCAATAGAGAATCCAGGCTCACCAGTCTTCAGCATGTTCTCTACTGCCGTCCAGTAAACCTTCTGTGCCCAAGCATTCTGTGGGTGCTCATAGTTTTCGAATGCCTCAAAGAAATTGTCATCAAGAATAATAGAAATGTTTGTCATATCCATTGGTGCATAGGCATTGAAATCCTTCTCCTTCATTGCCTTGATGTCATCGTTCCAATCCTTGACGCGCATGAAGTCAAATATATCAGCGTGATCCCAGTGGAGTCCTGCCCAAATAGCAGAGCGACGGGAACCACCCTGCATAATGTGTCGGCCAATCTCATTGATAGCCTGCATGAATGCAATAGGACCAGTGGATTCCCCACCCATTCCCTTTACAGGTGCGCCGTTGGGACGGAGCTTGGACCATACGATACCGATGCCTGCACCAGTCATAAGACCAGAGGCTACGCGGTTCATCAGGTCAGCAATGGACTCTCTTGAATCCTCAACAGTAAGGAGAAGACAGTTCTGTACCTGATGGAACTGCTTACCCGTGGCATAAAGATACCGACCACCAGGAAGGAACTTACGATCGATTACGAATTGCGTAAGCTTTTCTACATCCTCAGGAAAGTACGGGTCCATAACGGTAGAGATTACACGTCTTGCTGTGTCTTCCCATTCCTCTCCTTCCTGTGCATATTTCTGTCGGTATACAGTGTCAGCAAAAGAAGACATACGTGTGCTCAAAACATCTCCATCAGGATAGTGGTCGGTATCATACAACTATTTACTTAATGTGCTCTCCGCCACCTGTTTCCAGGACAGCAAGAGAACCCTTCATCGTCTGGTGGTCACCAGATTGACGGGCGGCAACTACAGCGCCCTTGTCTGCGGAAAGACTACGCTCTCCGTACCCAGCTTGTTCAAATCGTGGGTGGTATCCACATTCTCCACAAGCCACAGCATAACTGCCATGCTGCATGTAATTACTGCTTCCACAACCAGGACACGTACCGCCCTGCTTTAGTCGTACACTCGGCTGATAATCCTGCGGGATACTTTGCTGAGGTACTTGCTGTTGGGGGGTATTATTCACTGGTTGAAATGCAGTAAACATTTCTCGTGAAGGAATAGGTGGAGCAGGTGGTGGTGTTCCATTAATTTTGTTAGCCCAAAAACTCATCGTTATCTCCGTACTTTAGTAATCCCTTTTGTAGCATATGGGAAATGACAGACTCGGCTATCGCAGTTCCCATTCTTATATTGGTGGAACGAAACTTAAGTTTATCAACATCCGAAAGGCTGTCAAGATCTGGATATGTTTTCATCATTGCCAAAGAAGCGGATTCCGCTGCCAGATAAGAAAGCATCTGTACTTCCATGGCAATGGGCATGAGTGTGCTGTGTCTCGCCTTCGTATCCTCTAGCTCTGCGGTCAATACCTCAGGACTAGCAGGTGTTTGCCCATAGCGCTCGGGATGTTCTGCGATCTCTTCTCCGCCTACCATGTCCCATAGGGTTGAGCGTGCATGTAGCGCGGTGAGAACCCGCCAAGGATCAATCTCCTCAACGGGATCTACCTCTTCAAATGGATCTGTCAATTCTAGTCCTTAGCTTCTGCCCAGCGGTCAACGATAACTGCATCTGCTTCCAGTGGAACCTTCAACATACTCTGCATCTCTTCTCCCGCCATTGCTTCTTCCAGCATTAGCTTAGCGTCTTGTGCACGG
>Ga0105248_10001751_pt1 | contig 24159 bp, 20 predicted proteins | sample KBSS34metaG_FD_81524 | JGI IMG/M metagenome (GOLD analysis project Ga0105248, IMG submission 81524) | Switchgrass rhizosphere microbial communities from Kellogg Biological Station, Michigan, USA - KBS S3-4 metaG | ecosystem: Host-associated > Plants > Roots > Rhizosphere > Soil | place... | reverse complement strand
TCTGATCTGGGGCTGGCTGACCTACCGCGTGATGAGCTTCGATGCGCTCGCCGAGCACGCCAGCCGCGACGAGCGCCGTGAGCTGATTCGGACGCACCGTCTGCCGCTGCTGAGCATCGGCGTCGTGACCGGATACCTCGGCGCGGCACCGGCCATGGTGTGGGCGGTGAGCGCGGCGATGCTCGTGTTCGCGCCGATCCTCATCGTGGTGTCGATCTGGCTCTACACGCTGGTGTTCGCCTTCTCCTCGCTCTGGTTCACGCACTACGGCCTGAGCGCGCTCGCGCGGCTTCGTGCCGAGCGTGGCCAAACCCCGCCCGCAGAGCCCGTCGAGCCCGGCCTTGCGCCGGGCGAGCCTTCGACGGTGCCCTCGATGCACGGCGTGCTGCCGCCGCCCTGAACCCACCCACATTCGAGCCTGCATGGACATCGGACTCATCATCATCGGAGACGAGATCCTCTCCGGCAAGCGACGCGACCAGCACCTGCCCCGTGCCATCGAGATGCTCTCGGCGCGCGGCATGCGGCTGTCCTGGGCGCGCTATGTCGGCGACGAGCCGCATCGCATCACCTTCGAGCTGCAGCGCGCCTTCGACAGCGGCGCGCTTGTCTTCTCCTTCGGCGGCATCGGCGCCACGCCCGACGATCACACCCGCCAGTGCGCCGCTCAGGCGCTGGGCGTGCCGCTCGCACTTCACCCGCAGGCGCGCGAGCTGATCCTCGAACGCATGCGCGACGTGGCGCTCGAGCAGGGCGTCGCCTACGAGCCCGACCGGCCGGACAACGTGCACCGGCTCAACATGGGCGTCTTCCCCGAGGGCGCCCGCATCATTCCGAACCCCTACAACAAGATCCCCGGCTTCTCGGTGCACGACGTGCATTTCGTGCCGGGCTTCCCGGTGATGGCCTGGCCCATGGTCGAGTGGGTGCTCGACACCCATTACGGCGCGCTGCACGGGCAGAACGCGCAGACCGAGCGATCGGTCATCGTCTACGGAACCATGGAAGCCACGCTTACGCCCCTGATGCAGGACGTGGAAGCCGGACATCCAGGGGTGAAGGTGTTCAGCCTGCCGAGCGTGGACCACCCGGAGCATGGCCGGCACATCGAGCTCGGCGTGAAGGGCTCCACCGCTGCCGACACCGAGCGGGCCTACGCCCGGCTGATCGAGGGACTGCGCTCGCACGGCGTTCGCCTCGGCCCTGAACTGGTGCGCTGAGCGCGCACCGAATTCATGCGGCGGTGCACCCTCGCGGTGCGCGCGCGGGCCGGGTTGGCCGGTCACAAAGCCGGACTTGCGCAAGAGCGGCACAGCGACGACGCTTCGTGCACCGCATTGCGTCAGCGCGAGGGTCTGGCGGCACCCGGAAGCCGGCATGGTTTCTGCTAAATTGCCGAGTGCTCTTGACCCCGTCGCCCGAGGCGAATCCGCGGGTCGCAGCCGAGATTCCCCTCCCTTTCCAAAACAGCAAGCGTTCCGCTAGGAGAACCTGATGGCCAAGACCGTCGCCGACGTGATGAAGATGGTGAAGGAGAACGAAGTCAAGTTCGTCGACTTCCGTTTCACCGACACCCGTGGCAAGGAGCAGCACGTGAGCGTGCCGATCTCCGCGTTCGACGAAGACAAGTTCACCGCGGGCCATGCATTCGACGGCTCCTCCATCGCTGGCTGGAAGGGCATCGAGGCCTCCGACATGCTGCTGATGCCGGACCCGAACACCGCCAACATCGATCCGTTCTACGAAGAGCCCACGCTCTTCCTGAGCTGCGACGTGATCGAGCCGGGCGACGGCAAGCCCTACGAGCGCGACCCGCGCTCCCTGGCCAAGCGCGCCGAGGCCTATCTGAAGGCTTCGGGCATTGGCGACGCCGCCTACTTCGGACCCGAGCCCGAGTTCTTCGTGTTCGACAGCGTGCGCTGGAACGTGGACATGTCCGGCTCGTACGCGAAGATCGAGTCGGAGGAAGCCGCCTGGAACACGGGCAAGGAATACGAGCACGGCAACACCGGCTACCGTCCCCCGGTGAAGGGCGGCTACTTCCCCGTGCCGCCGACCGATTCCTTCCAGGACCTGCGCTCGGAGATGTGCCTCATCCTCGAATCGATGGGCATCCCGGTCGAAGTGCATCACCACGAGGTGGCCACCGCCGGCCAGATGGAGATCGGCACCAAGTTCAGCACGCTGGTGCAGCGCGCCGACTGGCTCCAGCTCCAGAAATACATCATCACCAACGTCGCGCACGCCTACGGGAAGACCGCGACCTTCATGCCCAAGCCCATCGTTGGCGACAACGGTTCGGGCATGCACGTGCACCAGTCCGTGTGGAAGGACGGCAAGAACCTCTTCGCGGGTGAAGGCTACGCCGGGCTGTCCGAGTTCGCGCTGTACTACATCGGCGGGATCATCAAGCACGCACGTGCGCTCAACGCCATCACCAACCCGACCACCAACAGCTACAAGCGCCTGGTGCCGGGCTTCGAAGCGCCGGTGAAGCTCGCGTACAGCTCGCGCAATCGCTCGGCCTCCGTGCGCATCCCGTACGTGCCGAGCCCGAAGGGCCGCCGCATCGAAGTGCGCTTCCCGGACCCGCTGGCCAACCCGTACCTCGCGTTCTCGGCCATGCTGATGGCTGGTCTCGACGGCGTGGAGAACAAGATCCATCCGGGCGAAGCTGCCACGAAGGACCTGTACCACCTGCCGCCCGAGGAAGACGCGAAGATCCCGACCGTCTGCCACAGCCTCGACCAGGCGCTGGGCTACCTCGACGAGGACCGTGCGTTCCTCACGAAGGGTGGCGTGTTCACCGATGCCTATATCGATGCCTACATCGAGCTGAAGATGTCCGAGGTCACGCGCTTTCGCATGACCACGCATCCGGTCGAGTTCGACATGTACTACGCAGCGTGATGGCGTGACGCGCACAGAGAAGCGGCCCCGCGCGGGCCGCTTTTCTTTTCCGGGCCATGCGTGCAATGCGTGGCGCGGGTGCACCGCATTGGGTCCGTGCGCGTTTGTCAGGCACGGCTGTGTTGCCGGATACTGAAGGGCCGACTGCCCGGCATGGGTTTCAGGAGTGGTGATGACAGGACGCGGCAACGCGAAGACAGCAGCCATGCGCACGCTCGCCGTGTTCGCGCTTGGCCTTTACGGGGCCGGCGCCATGGCACAGGGCACCGTGTACCGCTGCCCCAACAACGTCTACACCGACACCATCTCCGCCAAGGAAGCCGCGGCCAAGGGCTGCAAGACGCTCGAAGGCGCACCCGTCACCGTAGTGCAGTCGGTGCGGCGTGCCGCGCCCGCGGCCGGAGCCTCGCGTCCCGGCGAACGCGTCGAATCGTCCGAGCAGCGCGCGCGCGACAGCGACAAGCGCCGCATCCTCGAAGACGAGCTCAAGCGCGAGGAAGACCGCCTGGCGCAGCTGCAGAAGGAATTCAACAACGGCGAGCCCGAGCGCCGCGGCGACGAGCGCAACTACCAGAAGTACATCGACCGCGTCGCCGACCTGAAGGCCAACATCGCCCGCTCCGAGAGCGACGTGGCCGCGTTGCGACGCGAGATCGCCAAGCTGCCCGCCGCGCCCGTGGCGCAGTAGCGCTCCTCACCCGACCTCTGCCGCGCGGCTTGCCGCAGCGTCGATGGAAGCTGCAGACCCGCGCATCCCCCAGGCCTGGCACCAGGCCTTCGACCATCTCGCCACGCTCGTGGCGGTGGTGCGTCCCGACGGCCATTGCCTGTTCGCCAACGCCGCCTTCGAGGACTTGCTCGGGCTGTCGCGCCGCGCGGTGCTCAAGAGTCCGTGGTTCGACTGGTTCGTCGAGGCCGAGCTGATGCGCGAGACGGTCGTCGCCGTCGCGCGCAACGAATTCGCCACCAGCCGGCTGGATGCACAGCTGCGCCGCCCGTTCGCGGCGCAGGGCGAAGCCGTGCCGGTTCACGTGATCGTGAACCGGATGGAGATCGACGACCTCACGCTCATCGAGCTCGTGGAGATCGAGCAGCAGACGCGCCAGGAGCGCGAAGAGCGGCACTTCGATCAGGTGCAGGCCAACAAGGAGCTCATCCGCAACCTCGCGCACGAGATCAAGAACCCGCTCGGCGGGATCCGCGGCGCCGCGCAACTGCTGCAGATGGAGGGGCAGTCCAAGGCGCTCATGGAGTACACGCACGTGATCATCCAGGAGGCCGATCGCCTGCAAGGGCTGGTCGATCGCCTGCTCGCGCCGCACCGCCGGCCGCACGTGGTGGGCGACGTGAACATCCACGAGGTGTGCGAGCGCGTCCGCTCACTGATCCTGGCCGAGTTCCCGCGCGGCCTGCGCATCGAGCGCGACTACGACGCCTCCATTCCCGATTTCCGGGGCGACCGCGAGCAACTCATCCAGGCGGTGCTGAACATCGCGCACAACGCCGCGCAGGCGCTTGCCGAGCGCATCGTGCGCCAGGACGCGGTGATCACGCTGCGCACGCGCGTGGCGCGGCAGGTCACCCTGGGCAAGCGGCGCTATCGTCTGGCACTGGAATTGCATGTCGAAGACAACGGCCCGGGTGTGCCCGAGTCGATCCGCGAGCGCATCTTCTACCCCCTGGTGTCGGCGCGCGAAGGCGGATCGGGACTGGGTCTGACGCTGGCGCAGACCTTCGTTCAGCAGCATCAGGGCACGATCGAATGCGACAGCGAGCCGGGTCGAACGCTGTTCCGAATCACGGTGCCGCTGCACTGACTTCGTCGTCGTGCGGCAGGGCACCCAACCGATACGCATGCACGCATGAAACCCATCTGGATCGTTGACGACGACCAATCCATCCGATTCGTGCTCGAGAAGGCACTGTCACGCGAGGAGCTGCCGGTGCGCAGCTTCACCAATCCGCGCGACGTGCTCGCCGCACTCGACGAGGATCTGCCGCAGGTGCTGGTGTCCGACGTGCGCATGCCCGGCGGCTCGGGGATCGAGCTGCTCGCAAAGGTCAAGGAGCGGCTGCCCGGCCTGCCCGTCATCATCATGACGGCCTACTCCGACCTCGACAGCGCGGTCTCCGCCTTTCAGGGCGGTGCCTTCGAATACCTTCCCAAGCCCTTCGACCTGCCCCGCGCGGTGGAGCTCATTCGCCGCGCAGTGGAGGAGAGCCTGCGCGAGGAAGTGCAGGACGATCGCCAGGCGCAGGTGCCCGAAATGCTGGGCCAGGCGAGCGCGATGCAGGACGTGTTCCGCGCCATCGGCCGGCTCAGCCAGAGCAACGTCACCGTGCTCATCACCGGTGAGAGCGGCTCGGGCAAGGAACTCGTGGCGCGGGCCCTGCACAAGCACAGTCCGCGCGTCAGCGGGCCCTTCGTCGCCATCAACACGGCGGCCATCCCGAAGGACCTGCTGGAAAGCGAGCTCTTCGGCCACGAGCGCGGCGCCTTCACCGGCGCTCAGACCGCGCGACGCGGACGCTTCGAGCAGGCCGATGGCGGAACGCTGTTCCTTGACGAGATCGGCGACATGCCCTTCGACCTGCAGACGCGGCTGCTGCGCGTGCTCAGCGACGGGCAGTTCTACCGGGTGGGCGGCCACAACCCGCAGAAGAGCAACGTGCGCGTGATCGCCGCCACCCACCAGAACCTGGAAGAGCGCGTGCGCCAGGGCGTCTTCCGCGAAGACCTGTTCCACCGGCTCAACGTCATCCGCCTTCGGCTGCCACCCCTGCGCGAGCGGCGCGAAGACATCCCCGCGCTCGCGCGCTACTTCATGCAGAAAAGCGCGAAGGAACTGGGCGTGGAGGCCAAGCGCATCTCGGACGCCGCGCTCGCGCGCCTGGTCGCCTTCGACTTTCCGGGCAACGTGCGCCAGCTCGAGAACGTGTGCCACTGGCTCACGGTGATGGCGCCCACGCAGGTGATCGAAGTGGCCGACCTGCCGCCGGAGCTGACGCTCGAGGACGTCGCCTCGATCCCTCGCCCCCAGGCCGCGGTCACGCCGGACGCGCACGCGCCGGACGGCGCCGCCGGCTTCACGCCCGGCGCGCTTGCGGCGCCGGCGAGCCTGGGCGGATCCTCCGGCGGCGCGGCCGGCTGGCTCGACGACCTCCAGCGCGAGGCGCGCAGCCTCCTGGAGGCGGGCGTGCCGGATGTCTGGGACACGCTGACGCGCAAGTTCGAGGCGCAGCTCATCCATACGGCGCTGGAGAACACCCGCGGGCGGCGCATCGAGGCGGCGCACAAGCTGGGCATCGGTCGCAACACCATCACCCGCAAGATCCAGGAGCTCGGCCTGGACGACTGAAGCGGGCGTCCGGGGTGCGCTGTGGCATGCGCAACACCCCGGGGTTCCCGCGCCTGCGCCCGCACCCCAGAATCCGCCGTTCCGGCCAGCGGGCATCAGACCCGCAAGGCAAGACCGAGCCGACAGGGGGAAACATGCCGATCGTGGCTGTGCTGCATTTCGCGGTGGCGGTGTTCTTTGCGGTGCATTCCGTGCGCACCGGCCGCGACCGATATTGGCTGATGGTGTTGTTCGCGTTCCCGCTGCTGGGCAGCCTCGTGTACTTCTTCGCCGAGTACATGCGCGACATGCACAACACCCGCGGGGGTCGCAAGGCGCTGCGCCTGATGCAGGGAATCATCGACCCGGAGCGCGCGTTGCGTCACGCGCAAATCGAGTTCGACCGCACGCCCACCGCCTTCAACGAGGCGCAGCTCGCGCGGGCCCTGCTGGCCAAGGGCCGCACCGAGGACGCCATCCGCCACTACCGCAACTGCTGCGCAGGGCCCTATGCGAAGGACGCGAGCTTCCTCAAGGGGCTGGCCATCGCGCAGCTCGAGGCGGGTCAGTTCACCGAGGCGTGCAATACCTTGCACACGCTCTTCGAGGCGCACCCGCAGGCGCGGCGCGACGATCTCGCGCTGATGGAAGCCGAGGCGCTTTCGAAGGCGGGCGACGCGCGCGCCGATGCGGCCTTCGAGTCCGTGGTCCGTGAAAACGGCTCGATCGAGGCACGCTGCAAGTACGGGCTGCACCTGTGGAGCGCCGGGCGGACGGAAGTCGCGCGCAGTGCCTTCGGCGAAGTGCTGCGCGATGCGCAGCGTGGCAACCGGCACTCGCGCGATCTCAACCGCGAATGGATCACGCAGGCGCGCGACGCGCTGCGCGAGCTCGATCAGGCCTGAAGCGGCCCCGCGGCGAGCGGCTCAGGCGGGCTCGCCGAGCTCCACGATCACCGGCGCGTGGTCGCTCGGCCGCTCGTTCTTGCGCGGGGCGCGATCGATGGTGCAGGCGCGCACCTCGGGCTTGAGCGCCTCGCTCACCAGGATGTGATCGATGCGCAGGCCCTGGTTGCGACGGAACGCGAGGTTGCGGTAGTCCCACCAGCTCCAGCATTTCTCGGGCTGCTCGAAGAGGCGGAAGGCGTCGTGCATGCCAAGGCCCACGAGCGCGCGGAACTGCTCGCGCTCCTCGGGCGTGCAATGGATCTGCCCGGCCCACAGCACCGGGTCGTAGACGTCGCGGTCCTCGGGGGCCACGTTGTAGTCGCCCATGAGCACGAGCCGCGGGTTTTGCGCGAGCTCTTCGCGCACCCAGTCGCGCAGGGCGCGCATCCACTGCATCTTGTATTCGAACTTGTCGCTGCCCGGCGCCTGCCCGTTGGGAAAGTAGCCGCCGATCACGCGAATGCCGTTCACCGTGCCCGCGATGACGCGCGCCTGCGCGTCATCGAAGCCCGGGATGTTGCGCACCACCGCGAGCGGCTCGGTGCGCGAGAGCAGCGCCACGCCGTTGTAGGTCTTCTGCCCATGCCACTGCGCGTGATAGCCCAGCGACTTGAGTTCCTCGTGCGGGAACTTGTCGTCGGTGAGCTTGGTTTCCTGCAGCACGATGGCGTCGGGCTCGTTCGCGCGCAGCCAGTCGGCCAGCTGCGGCATGCGCACCGACAGGGAGTTGACGTTCCAGGTGGCGAGCTTCATGGGTTGGCCCCAGGCGGTCAGATGTGCGCGAGCGCCGCGAACCCCAGCACCACGCCGACGCTGGCGACGCCGTACATGCCGTATTCGAGCCACTTGCGGCGGGTGAGCAAGGCGATGGCCGCCAGCGCGATCGCGATCTGAAGCGCGGTGGTCGCCTGGGCCCAGCGGTGATGCAGGTGCATCTGCGCCTCGGACTGCTCGTCCCATTCCTTGGACTCGTGCTCGAGCTGCTCGGCGCCGCGCTTGATGTCTTCCTTCTCGGCCTTGTAGCGCTGCACTTCGCGCTCGAACTGGCCGCGCCGGTCTTCGCTCACCAGGGTCGCGGCGAGCTCGGCCAGGTTCTGCTTGTTGCTCTTGGCCTGGTAGTAGTTCCACTGGTTCGACGCTTCGGTCTTCTTGATCGCGGCGTTGTTCTTGAAGATGCCCGCGCTGGCCTGCGTGGCGCCGCCCATGTAGGCGAAGAGCGCGCCGATGGTGGCCAGGATGGCGGTCATCACCGCAATCATTCCGGCGAAGCCGTCCTTCGTGCCGTCGTGGCCGTGCTGGGCGGCGTGCTCGACCTCGTGGTCGTGCGGGCCGTGGACGTGAAAACCGTGCTCGGACATTGCGTATCTCCCCTCAGCGTCGTTTGTAGGTGTTGATGCGGTAATCGAAGTCATTGGGCTCGCCCGCGTGGGCGGCCTCGCTCGCGACGAGCGCGAAGTCATCGCGCTGCCACGGCGGAAAGAAGGTGTCGGCCTCGAAATCGCGATCGATCTCCGTGAGCACGAGCTCGTCGACCAGCGGCAGCGCCTGAGCGTAGAGCTGCGCGCCGCCGATCACGAAGACCTTGGGCGCATCGCCCACCGCGCGCAGTGCGGCTTCGAGCGAAGGCAGCACCTCGACGCCCGGCGCGCTGAAGCCGGCGTTGCGCGAGACGACGATGTTGCGTCGCCCGGGCAGCGGCCTGCCGATGGACTCATAGGTGCGCCGGCCCATGAGAACCGGGCAGCCCAGGGTCGTGCGCTTGAAGTGCTTGAGCTCCTCGGGGATGTGCCACAGGAGCGCGTTGTCGCGCCCGATGGCCCCGTTGCGCGCCACGGCGGCGATCAGTGAGAGTTGCATGTCGCGGGTGGTTGCGGCGTCAGACGGCCACCGGCGCCTTGATGGCGGGGTGATGCTCGTAGCCGGTGACTTCGAAGTCGGCGTAGTCGTAGTCGAAGAGCGTGGCGGGGCGCCGCTTGATCTGCAGGGTGGGGTAGGGGTGCGGAGCGCGCGAGAGCTGTTCGCGCACCTGCTCGAAGTGGTTGCTGTAGATGTGGCAGTCGCCGCCGGTCCAGATGAATTCGCCCACGTCGAGGTCGCACTGCTGCGCAACCATGTGCGTGAGCAGGGCGTAGCTTGCGATGTTGAAGGGCACGCCGAGGAAGATGTCGGCGCTGCGCTGGTAGAGCTGGCAGCTCAGCCTGCCGCGCTCGCCGGCCGTGGCGGGCGGCGCGACGTAGAACTGGAAGAAGGCGTGGCAGGGCATCAGCGCCATCTTCGAGAGGTCCGACACGTTCCAGGCGCTCACGATCATGCGGCGCGAGTCCGGGTTGGTCTTCAGGGTGTTCAGGACCTCGGCGATCTGGTCGATGTGAGCGCCGTCCGGCGTGGGCCAGCTGCGCCATTGCACGCCGTACACGGGCCCGAGGTCGCCGTCTTCGCGCGCCCATTCGTCCCAGATGGTGACGCCACGCTCCTGCAGCCAGCGGGCGTTGCCGTCGCCGCGCAGGAACCACAGCAGCTCCAGGATGATGGACTTCAGGTGCACCTTCTTGGTGGTCACCAGCGGGAAGCCCTCGCGCAGGTCGAAGCGCATCTGGTAGCCGAACACGCTGCGCGTGCCGGTGCCGGTGCGGTCGCTCTTGCCGACGCCATGCTCGAAGACATGGCGCATGAAGTCCTCGTACTGGGAGCGGATCGGGCGGGTGGCGTCGGTCATGCGGCGGATTGTAGGAAGCGCCCGCGGCGCGACGGCGCGCGCGGGCGGTCCGGATCAGGACTTCTGCTCGGGTTCGCGCAAAAAGATCTCGACGCGGCGATTGCGGGCACGGCCGGCGTCGCTCGTGTTGTCGGCGACGGGCTCGTGCGAGCCGCGGCCTGTGGTCTCGATGCGCGCGCCGCTCACGCCGCGGTCGGCGAGGTAGTTGCGCACGCTGTCGGCGCGGCGCTGGGACAGCGGGTCGTTGACGGCGTCGCTGCCGGTGCTGTCGGTGTGGCCGACGATGCGCACGAGCGAGTTCGGGTCGCCTTGCAGCCCGTTGGCGAACTGGTCGAGCACCTGGCGCAGGTTCGGCTTGATGTCCGCGCGCCCAGTGTCGAAGGAGATGTCGCTCGGCACGTTGACCTTGAGCTGGTTGTCTGCGGTGCGCGTGACCTCCACGCCGGTGCCCGCGGTGGACTGCTCCATCGTGCGCTTCTTCTCTTCCATCTTGCGGGACCACACATTGCCACCCACCGCGCCGGCCACCGCGCCGATGGCCGCACCCGTGGCCGCGCCCTGCCGGTTCCCACCGATGAGCGCTCCAAGCGCCGCGCCGCCGACGGCTCCGATGCCGGCCCCCTTGGCCGTGCCTTGCTGCTCGGGCGTCATGTCTGCGCAGCCGGTGACGAGCGCGGCGGCGCCGGCGAGGCAGACGATCATCGATCTGGACAACTTCTTCATTGAACAACTCCTGTTTTGAAAGGCCGGCCGGCGTCGTCTCCCGCGGGGCCGGAAAGGCTGGAATGCACGGGGCGTGAATCGTCGTCGGAGAACTGGGCCGCGGCAAGGCGCGAATACAGCTCGCAACGCGACAGCAATTCGCCATGGGTGCCGGCGTCGACGACTTTGCCATGGTCGAGCACCACGATGCGATCGGCGTTGACGACGGTGGAGAGGCGGTGCGCGATGACGAGGGTGGTGCGCCCGCGCATCGCCTCGTCGAGCGCCGCCTGCACCGCGCGCTCGCTTTGCGTGTCGAGCGCGCTGGTGGCCTCGTCCAGCAGCAGCAGCGGCGCGTCCTTGAGGATGGCGCGCGCGATGCTGATGCGCTGGCGCTGGCCGCCCGACAGGCGTACGCCGCGCTCGCCGAGGAAGCTGTCGTAGCCCTCTGGCAGCGCGCGGAGAAATTCGTCGGCATGCGCGGCGCGCGCCGCGGCGAACACGTCCGCGTCGCTCGCGCCGGGGCGGCCGTAGCGGATGTTCTCCATCGCGCTGGCCGCGAAGATGACGCTGTCCTGCGGAACCATGCCGATGCGCGAGCGCAGGGCTTCGAGGCTCGCCTCGCCGACCGGCACGCCGTCGATCTCGACTCTGCCGCCTTGGGCGTCATAGAAGCGCAGCAGCAACTGGAACACCGTGCTCTTGCCTGCGCCGCTCGGGCCTACCAGGGCCACGGTGCTGCCGGGCGCGGCTTCGAGGCTCACGCCCGAGAGCGCTGGCTGCGTGGGACGGGAGGGGTAGCGGAACAGCACGTCGTGCAGCGCCACGCGGCTGCCGCCCGGGGCGTCGGGGAAGCTGTGCGGCGCAGCGGGCGAGGCAATGGTCGAGCGCACCGACAGGAGCTCCATCAGGCGCTCGGCGGCGCCGGCCGCGCGCAGCATGTCGCCATGCACTTCGGCGAGCACCGCCACCGAGCCGACGAGCAAGGCCACGTAGACGACCGTCTGTCCGAGATGGCCCGCGCTGATCTGTCCCTTGAGGACGGCCTGCGTGCCCTGGTACAGCCCCCACAGCAGCGCGCCGAAGGTGGCCGTGATGATGAAGGCGACGAGGAAGGAGCGCACGCGCGTGCGGCGCAAGGCGGTGGTGAAGGCATGGTCCGTGGCGACGCCGAAGCGCTGCGCCTCGCGCGACTCCTGCGTGTAGCTCTGCACCACGGGAATGGCATTGAGCACTTCGGCGGCGATGGCGCTCGAGTCGGCCACGCGGTCCTGGCTCGCGCGGGAGAGCGAGCGCACCTTGCGGCCTGCGTACATGGCCGGCAGCACCACGAGCACGAGGATGCCCAGCACCTGGGACATGACGTACGGATTGGTGACCACGAGCATCACCATCGCGCCCACGCCCATGACCGCGTTGCGCAGGCCCATCGAGAGGCTGGAGCCGACCACCGTCTGCACGAGCGTGGTGTCGGTGGTCAGGCGCGACAGCACCTCGCCCGTGCGCGTGGTCTCGAAGAACTCGGGGCTTTGCTCCAGCACGTGCGTGTAGACCGCGTTGCGCAGATCGGCGCTCACGCGCTCGCCGAGCCAGGTCACCACGTAGAAGCGCGCGGCCGAGAACACCCCGAGCGCCGCGCCCACACCGAACAGGGCAAAGAAATGCCCGCGCAGCGCCATCACGCGCTCGCCTGGGTCGCTCGCGACGAGGCCGCGGTCGATCAGGGTGCGCAGGGCCACGGGCAGGACCAGGGTGCTGGCGGCCGCGAGCACCAGGAACACCAGCGCCAGCGCGATCTGCCAGCGATAGGGTGCGATGAAGGGCCCCAGACCCCTCAACGGGGCGACGCTGCGGCTGGCGCCTGGGGGCGGGTTTTCCCGAGGGGCGGGGTGGGGCTGGGATGTGACCGGAGCGGGCGTGGGCATCGGGCGAGTGTAGGCACGCGGCCATGTCCGGGGCTTGACGCGCCTGGCGCCACTACTTGCCGCGTCATCCACAGTCAGGGCATTGAAAGCCTGAGCAATGTTTGGCTTGACATTGATTGCCTAGGCACGTAATATCCGCCACATGTCTCTGCCCCGCCCCCCCTGCGCCGACTTCTACTGCGCCTCGAGCTACCGCTCCGAGGACAGCATCGGCTACCGCCTCAAGAGCATCGTCGGCACGATGACGCAGATCATCGATGCCGACCTGGAGGGCCATGGGCTGACTCACGCGCAGTGGCAGCCGCTGTTCATGGTGCACATCGGCCGTGCCTCGACGGTCGCCGAGCTCGCGCGCATCTGCAACAGCGACGCCGGCGCGATGACGCGACTGCTCGACCGGCTGGAGTCCAAGGAGCTCCTGCGCCGCGTGCGGTCCACCGAAGACCGCCGCGTGGTGAACGTGGAACTCACCGATGGCGGCCGGGGCGTGGTGCAACACGTGCCCGAAGTGCTCGCCCATATGCAAAACCAAATGCTGGCCGGCTTCTCCCGCGAGGAATGGGATTCGCTCAAGAACATGCTGGACCGCATCCTCGCCAATGCCGAGGCCGTGAAGGAAGCCGCTCGATGAACGCGAAGATTCAACAGGCCGCGCAGCACACGATCTGCCTTGCGCGCCACGCCCTGCCGCATCCCGAACCCGCTACCGTGCGCGTGGTCGCCACAGTCGCCACTGCCGTGCTGGCCGCGCTCACGCTGGTGCTCAGCGGATGCGCCAGCAGCGCCGGCATCGCGCCGCACGCCAAGGCGCTCGAAGCGCAGAGCGTGGGCGTGCCCGCACCGGCCGAACCCACGGCCGCGGTCGTATCCGATCGCTGGTGGACCGGCTTCAATGACCCGACGCTGAACAGCCTCGTCGACCGTGCACTGGCCGACAGCCCCAGTCTGCGCCTGGCGCAGGCCCGTGCCGATCGCGCCTCCGCCGCGGCGGCGGGCGCGCGTGCGAACGAAGGTCCGCGCGTGGACGGCTCGGTGGACGTCACCCGCCAGAAGTACAGCGCCAACAGCATCTTTCCGCCGCCCCTCGGTGGCTCCTACCAGAACAGCGGCAACGTGCAGCTCACCGGCAGCTGGGAGCTCGACTTCTTCGGCCGCAACCGTGCGCTGCTGGACGCCGCGATCGGCAACGAGCGCGCCGCGCAGGTCGACGTGCAGGCCGCGCGCATCTTCCTTTCCAGCGCCGTGGTGCGCGAGTACGTTCAGCTCGCACGCTGGATGGAGCAGCGCGAGATCGCCGAGCGCACGCTCGCGCAACGCACCGAGGTTCTCGGCCTGATCGACCAGCGCGTGAAAGCCGGCCTGGACACCAATGTGGAACTGCGCCAGGGCGAGGGCGCCGTGCCGGAGCTGCGCGCGCAGCTCGAAGCCGTGAACGAGCAGATTGCGCTGACCCGCCACGCGCTGGCCGCGCTCACCGCGCAGCCGCCGCAGGCGCTCGATTCCCTCACCCCGCGCCTGGCCGGCATCCAGCCCATTGCCATGCCCGAGCAGATTCCCGCAGACCTGCTGGGCCAGCGCGCCGACATCGAGGCGGCCCGCCTGCGCGCCCAGGCCGCCAGCCGCACCATCGACGCGGCGAAGGCGCAGTTCTATCCGAACGTGAGCCTCACGGCCTTCGTCGGATTGAACTCGCTCGCCCTGGGCAAGCTGTTCGAGGCCAGCAGTTCGCAATACGGCTTCGGCCCGGCCCTGAGCCTGCCGATCTTCGACTCCGGCCGCCTGCGCGCCAACCTGAGCGGCACGACTGCCGAATACGACGCCGCGGTCGAGAGCTACAACGCCACGCTGCTGTCGGCCGTTCATGACGTGGCCGACCAGATCAGCTCCGTGCAGTCCGTCGCTCGTCAGCTCAATGAGCAGGCACAGTCGTTGCAAAGCGCCGAGCAGGCATACGACCTCGCCGTGCAGCGTTATCGCGCCGGCCTCGGCAACTACCTCACCGTGCTCACCGCCGAAAACACCGTGCTGACCCAGCGGCGCGTGGACGCCGACCTGCGCACCCGCACCCTGGACTCGCAGGTCCTGCTCGCCCAATCCCTGGGCGGCGGCTACACCGCAGGCAAGAACGCCACCGTCGCCGCGGCCCAGTGAGCCGCGTGGCACGACCGCCCCAAGAACGCAAACGAATCACGTCGGAGTTCTTTCAATGAACGCGCCCCAGAAGACCGAGACCGCCGCTCCTGCTCCCGCGGCTGCCGCAACCAATCCCGCGCGCAAGCGCGCGCTGAGCGCCATCGCCGCCGCGGTGCTGGTGGCCGGCGCGGGCTACGGCGCCTATGCGTGGTTCGTCGGCCGCCACTACGAGAGCACCGACAACGCCTACGTGCAGGGCAACGTCATCCAGATCACACCGCAAGTGGGCGGCACGGTGCTGGCAATCAACGCCGACGACACCGACTTCGTGAAGGCCGGCCAGCCGCTGGTGCGCCTGGACCCCGCCGACGCCCAGGTCGCGCTCGACCAGGCCGAGGCCCAGCTCGCGCAGACCGTGCGCGAGGTGCGCACGCTCTATACCAACAACTCCACGCTCAAGGCCCAGATCGCCCTGCGCGACGCCGACGTGGCGCGCATGCAGGCCGATGTCGCGCGCGCGCAGGACGACGTCGCGCGCCGCCAGCCGCTCACGGCCACCGGCGCGGTCGGCAAGGAAGAGTTCAACCACAGCACCACGCAGCTGGCCGCGGCCAAGAGCGCGCTGCTGGCGGCGCAGTCGGCCGCGCAGGCCGCGCGCGAGCAACTCAATGCCAACCAGGTGCTCACCGAAGGCACCTCGGTGGAGCAGCATCCGAACGTGCAGCGCGCCGCGGCGCGCGTGCGCGAGGCCTACCTGGCCTTCAAGCGCTCCGACCTGCCGGCGCCGGCGGACGGCTACATCGCGCGCCGCTCGGTGCAGGTCGGCCAGCGCGTGGCCGCTGGCGCGCCGATGATGTCCCTCGTGCCGCTGAACCAGGTCTGGGTCGACGCGAACTTCAAGGAAGTGCAGCTGCGCAAGCTGCGCATCGGCCAGCCCGTCACGCTGACGGCCGACGTCTACGGCAGCCGCGTCGAATTCCACGGCCACGTCGCCGGCCTGGGCGCGGGCACCGGGGCGGCCTTCTCGCTGCTGCCGGCGCAAAACGCCACCGGCAACTGGATCAAGGTCGTGCAGCGCGTGCCGGTGCGCGTGGCGCTCGATGAGAAGGAGCTCGCCGAGCATCCGCTGCGCGTGGGCCTGTCGATGGAGGCCACGGTCGACGTGTCCGACCAGGACGGCAAGACGCTGGCCGACGCACCGCGCGGGCATGCGGTGGCGCAGACCGCGGCGGTGTTCGACCCGCTGGGCGATGAAGCCAACCTGCAGGTCGACAAGATCATCAAGACCAACCTCGGCCAGCCGGCCCCCGTGGCGCGCGCCGCCACGCGCCCGGCCGCGGCGAAGGCCGCCGCCACCGGCGGCACCATGGCCGCCGCCGGCTCGACCGCGGCCATCTCCTCGGCCCCGGCGGTCGTGCTGCCGCGCTGAAGCGCTTCTTCGCTCGGGCTTGCACGCATGAGCTCCATCACTGAAGACCGCGCGGGTGCGGCCGGGGCACCCGCGCCGGCCGCAGCACCTGCGGCACCCGCAGCCCCCGCGCCGCTGACCGGTGCGACGCTCGCGCTGGGCACCGTGGCACTGTCGCTGGCCACGTTCATGAACGTGCTGGACACGTCCATCGCCAACGTGTCGCTGCCCTCCATCGCCGGTGACCTCGGCGTGAGTCCGAACCAGGGCACCTGGGTCATCACGAGCTTCGCGGTGGCCAACGCCATCTCGGTGCCGCTGACCGGCTGGCTCACCCAGCGCGTGGGCATGGTGAAGCTCTTCACCGCGAGCGTGCTGCTGTTCGTGATCGCCTCGTGGCTGTGCGGCCTGGCGCCGAGCATCGAGGCGCTGATCTTCTTTCGCGTGGTGCAGGGCGCGGTGGCTGGTCCGATGATCCCGCTGTCGCAGTCGCTGCTGCTGGCGAGCTACCCGAGGGCGAAGGCCGGCATGGCGCTGTCGCTGTGGTCGATGACGACGCTGGTGGCGCCGGTGATGGGGCCGCTGCTGGGCGGCTGGATCACCGACAACATCTCCTGGCCCTGGATCTTCTACATCAACGTGCCCATCGGCATTGCCGCGGCCGGCATCACCTGGAGCATCTACGCCCGGCGCGAGTCGCCTACGCGCAAGCTGCCGATCGACAAGGTGGGCCTCGCGCTGCTGGTGCTGTGGGTGGGCTCGCTGCAGATCATGCTGGACAAGGGCAAGGAGCTCGACTGGTTCCACTCGAACCTGATCGTGACCTTCGCGGTGCTCGCGGTCGTGGGCTTCATCGTGTTCGTCGCCTGGGAGCTCACCGAGGAGCACCCCGTCGTCGACCTGCGTCTGTTCGCACGGCGCAACTTCTGGACCGGCACGGTTGCCATCAGCCTGGGCTACGGCGTCTTCTTCGGCAACGTCGTGCTGCTGCCGCTGTGGCTGCAGCAGTTCATGGGCTACACCGCCACCGATGCGGGGCTCGTGCTGGCGCCGGTGGGGCTGCTGGCGATCCTGCTGTCGCCGGTCGTGGGCCGCTACATCGGGCAGGTGGACCCGCGCCGCTTCGCGACGCTGGCCTTCGGCGTGTTTGCGCTGGTACTGTGGATGCGCAGCCACTTCAACACGCAGGCCGACATCGGGACCATCCTCGTGCCCACGGTGATCCAGGGCATCGCCATGGCCACCTTCTTCATCCCGCTGCTCACCATCATCCTCTCGGGCCTTCCGCCGGAGCGCATCCCGGCGGCCTCGGGCCTGAGCAACTTCGTGCGCATCACCGCGGGCGCCATCGGCACCTCGGTGGCCACGACGGTGTGGGACGACCGCGCCACGCTGCACCACGTGCAGCTGGTGGAGCAGATCAACAACGTGAGCCCGGCCACGGGCGATGCGTTCAAGGGACTTGCCGCCAGCGGGTTCACCCCCGAGCAGGCTGCCGCGCAGATCAACCGGCTGATCGATCAGCAGGCCTTCATGCTCAGCGCCAACGACATCTTCGCGGCCTCGGCGGTGTTGTTCCTGATGCTCATCGGCGTGGTGTGGCTGGCGCGGCCCGCCAAGGGCGGCGGTGGAGCCGACGCCAGCGCAGCGCACTAGAGCTTCAGCGCGCCGGCATAGCCGGTCATCTCCAGGTAGCCGCGCCCCACGCGGCGTCCCTGGGTGTCGAGCAGGTCGCTCAATCCTTCCCAGTACACCGAGCCCGCGGCCTCGCGGCTGTCGAGCTCCTGGTCGTCGAGCAACGAGCGCACCTCGAAGGCGCCTTCGGGCGTGTGGATCGTCCACTGCACCGGGTAGACCGCGCGCGTGGCGGGGCTGGTCCAGCGGCGCATCGGCGTGAAGCGCAACTCGCCGTCGGCATAGGCGCGCGCCTGACCGCCGGCGCGCCGCAGGCTGCCTCCGGACCACAGCGTGCTGCCGTCTGCGCGACGCAGCCGGAACGCGGTGAGGGCGCTGCCGTCGTCCAGGTTCATGCCGATCCAGTCCCAGCCCACGGCCTGTGGATCCAGCAGCTGCTCGCTCCATTCGTGATCGAGCCATGCGCGCCCGCGCACGGGCAGTCGCCGAGTGCCCAGCTGCAGCTCGCCCTGCACGTCCAGCTGCGGCTCGCTCAGGTAGTAGCTCGCCTGCTCGGGGCGTGGGCCCTTGCGCGAATAGCCGGCTTCGCCCTGCAGCAGCACGGGCTGCGTCGCGGCGAACTGCAGCGCGTAGGCAAAGCCCGCGTCGCTCGCGTCCACGCGGGTCGAGTAGACGTGCTTGCCGAGCGGGCCTTCGCGCTGCATGCGCCAGTCGCGCAGCGCCAGCGAGGTGTCGCCGACCGTGGCCTGCGCGATGCCGAAGCCCTCTCGTGCGATGCGCTGCTCGTGCAGCAGGCGGCGCGCGCGCAGGTCGGTGACGGCCGCGTGCGCGAAGACGAGCTGTGACGGCGCGAAGCGGCTGTGCGCAGCCTCGGCGTCCCGGGCCACGACATCGCTGCGCGCGCGAAAGAAGGTGACCTGAAAGCCGTACGGCTGAGGCTCGCCCGGCGTCTGCAGCGCGCCGGTCACGTACCACCACTCGATGCGATAGGACGGGTGCGCGCCGAGATCGCGCGGCAGCTCGATCTCAAGCCCCGGGCGTACCACGGGCAAGGCGCCCTGCGCGCGGGCGATCAGCGGCGCCAGCCCCGCCAGGTGCAGCAGGGCGCGTCGATTCAGGCGCGGGCTCACCAGTCCTCCTTCACCGCCAGCACCGCCGAGCGCGACGCCGCCGCGCGCGCGCAGATGGTGGCGGTCGCGGTCCCGGCCAGCATCACCGCAAGGCACAGCAGCGCCAGCCGCGCCCAGGGCAGCAGCAGGTCCATCGTCCAGTGAAAGCTCTGCGGGTTCACGACCTTCACCAGCACCACGCTCACCGCGATGCCCAGCGCCAGTCCGAGCGCCGCGCCGGCCGCGCTCCAGGCGATGCCCTCGCCGGCGACGATGCCCAGCACCTGCGCGCGCGTGAAGCCCAGGTGCGCCAGCAGACCGAACTCCTTGCGCCGCGCCAGCGCCTGCGCCGAGAAGCTGGCCGCGATGCCGAACAGGCCGATGCCGATCGCCACCGCCTGCAGCCAGTAGGTCACCGCGAAGCTGCGATCGAAGATGCGCAACGAGATCGCGCGGATCTCGCCCGGCGTCGCGAATTCGATGAGGGCCGGGTCGCTCGCCAGCGCACGCACGCCGGCCTGGACCTCGCCGAGCGAGGCGCCGGGGGCGAGCGTGATCGCGAGGTCGTTCGCGCGCGTGTCGCCGGTGAGCGCGACGAAGTCGGCGACGTCGATCACCACCGCGCCCTGCTGACGGGCGTAGTCACGCCACACGCCGCGCACCATGAACTCGGTGCTGCGACCTTCGGGGAAGGGCAGGGTGATCGGCCGCCCGGGCTGCGCGCCGTAAAGCGTTTGCATCGCCTCGCTCACGTAGAGGCTCGCAAGCCCGGCGCGTGCCGGCGCCAGCCGGCCGACGAGGGGCAGCGTCCTCGCCGGGTCGCCCACCGTGCGCGCAATCAGCACCGGGGCCGGGCGACGCGGGTCGATGGACAGCGAGGTGAAGCGCAGCGGCTCGCAGCGCGCCACGCCGGGCAGCTTCGCGGCCGCGGCCACGAACTCGGGCGCCAGCCACGCTGTCTCGGCGGCCTGCGCGGTGCCGGCGCTGCGCACGTAGAGATCGGCCGGCAGCAGGGTGTCCAGCCACTGGGTCACCGCGTCGCGAAAGCTCGCGACCATCACGCTCAATGCCACGGCCAGGGACAGGCTCGCCACGACGCCCGCCACCGCCACCGTCGCGCCCGAGCGCTGCCAGCGTGCGCGCGCCAGCGCCAGCGTCCAGGGCGCGCTGCGCCCCGGATGCACGCTGCGCAGCAGCGCGCCCACGACGGCTGGCACGCAGGCGATGCCGCCGAGCAGCAGCAAGGCCACCGAGGCGTAGGCGGCGATGGGGAGGTCCGCGATCGGGGGCAGCAGCGCCAGCAGCGCGCCCACCGCCATCACGACGAGCCCCGGCCACGCCACCGGCGCCTTCGCGTGCGCGGTGCCCAGCCCCTTGAGCGCCTGCGCGGGGGCGATGCCCTGCGCGGTGCGCGCGGGCAGCCAGCCGCCCAGCAGCGCGACGAGCGTGCCGAGCAGGGCGTAGGCGATCGCCGCGCCGGCAGACCATTGCAGGCGCGCCCGCGCGCCCGTGAAGTAGCCGCCTCCGAGATCGCCCCCCAGCTCGCGCAGCGCCAGCCACGCCAGCGCCGTGCCCAGCGCCACGCCGAGCACGCTGCCGATGACGCCCACCAGGGCCGACTCGCCCATCACGAGCTTGAGCCGCGTGCGCGCATCCATGCCCAGCACGCCCAGCAGCGCGAACTGCGGCAGCCGCTTCGCCACCGAAAGCGAAAGGATCGAGAAGACGAGGAAGGCGCCCGTGAAGAGCGCCACCAGCGCCAGCACCGTGAGATTGACCCGATAGGCGCGTGACACCTGGCTGACCCGCTGCGTCGCGTCGTCCGGCAGCGCGGCGCGCACATCGGCCGGCAGCTGCAGCGCGGTGACGAGCGCGTCGGCATCGGTGCCCGGGCGCAGCCGCAGGTCGATGCGCGAAAGCCGCCCGATCCGCCCGAAGTTCGATTGCGCGCCGGCGATGTCCATCACGGCCATCGGCATGCCGGACGCGACCACCGTGCCGGCGACCCTCAGCGTGCGCATCGCGGCACCGCTTTGCACCCGCAGGCTGCCGCCCGATGCGACGCCCAGCACCTCCTGTGCCGCCGCGTTCAGGAAGACCGCGTTCGGGTCCAGCACCGAGGCGCCTTCGCCCTTGATCTCCAGCTTCGGCAGCAGAGCCGGGCTGAGCCTCGGGGAGACCAGCACGTCGATGCCCTGGATGCGCAGCGGCGCGCGCTCGCCGTTCGCATCCAGCGCATAGGTGTCCACCTCGACCGTCGGCGCCGCAAGCCGCACCGCGTCCAGCGTGCCCACCCGGGCGTAGAGCGATTCGTCGAAGCCGGCCGCGCCCACGGCACGCAGCTCCAGGTCCGCCTCGCCCTGCACGCTGCGCACGGCGCCCGCGAACTCCGACAGCGCCGAGCCGTTGATGAGCTGCACCGAGAACGCCAGCGCCACACCCAGCGCCACTGCAAGCACCGCCACGGCCTGACGCGCGGCGTGATGACGCCACTCCGGCCAGGTCAGGGCGCGCAGCAGGCGCAGGGCGTGCATGAAATCACCTCGTCGCTGCGCCGAGAACGCCGTGGCTCGTGAGGCGGAGCACGCGATGCGCGCGGGCCGCCGCGGCGCTGGAGTGCGTGACCAGCACGCAGGCCGCGCCTTGCTGCGTCACCTCGCGGGTGAAGACGTCCAGCACCCGCTGCGCGGTGTCGGGGTCGAGATTGCCGGTGGGCTCGTCGGCCAGGATGAGCCTCGGGCGATGCACCAGCGCGCGGGCGATCGCCACGCGCTGGAGCTGCCCGCCCGAGACCTGCGCCGGCGCGCGCTCGCCCAGGCCCGACAGGCCGACCGCGTCGAGCATCTCGCGCACGCGATCCGGGTCGTCCCTGCCCTGCAGCAGCAGCGGCAAGGCCACGTTGGCCGCCACGCTCAGGTGCGGCAGCACATGAAAGGCCTGGAAGACGAAGCCCAGCTCCTCGCGGCGCATCAGCGCGCGCTCGCGCTCTCCAAGCGCATGCACGTCGCGCCCGGCAAGGCGCACGCTGCCCGCGTCGATGTCGTCCAGCCCGGCGATGACGTTGAGCAAGGTCGACTTGCCCACGCCCGACTCGCCCAGCAGTGCGACGAACTCGCCGGCTGCCACCTGCAGCGACACATCCTCGAAGACCAGCGTGTCGCCATAGCGCCTGGCCACACGCTCGATGCGCAGCAGCGGCTCGCCGGCAGGGGCGGGCGCGTCCTCGCCCGCCGTGCCGGGCTGCGGGGTCATGCGCCGCGCGTCCATAACGACATGGCCAGGGAGACGACGCGCTCGCTCGCGTCGGGCGCGTCGCAGGGCAGGGCGTGGCGCCAGGGCATGCCGCGCAGCCAGGTGATCTGCCGCTTGGCGAGCTGGCGCGTGGCGGCGATGCCGCGCTCGCGCAGGCTGGCCAGGACGCCTGGGCTCGGCGGGTCGGATTCGTCCAGCGCCTCCCAGGCCTGCCGGTAGCCCACGCAGCGCATCGAGGGCAGCTCGGGCGTGAGGTCGCCGCGCGCGCGCAAGCGCCGCACCTCGTCGATGAAGCCTTCGGCCAGCATTCGATCGAAGCGCTGCGCGATGCGCTCGTGCAGCACGCTGCGCTCAGCGGGCTCCAGCGAGATGAGCTCGGCGCCCTGCGGCGCGGCGTGGTGCCCGAAGCGCTCGCTGTGGAAGCTGGAGATCGGCCGGCCGCTGGCGCGAAACACCTCCAGCGCGCGCTGGATGCGCTGCGCGTCGTTGGGCGCCAGGCGCGCGGCGGTGACGGGGTCGACTTGCGCGAGCGCCTCGTGCAGCGCGGGCCAGCCGCGCTCGCGCGCTTGCGCCTCGATCTCGGCGCGCAGCGGCGCGTTCGCCTCGGGCAGGGCGTCCAGGCCGTCGAAGAGAGCCTTGAAGTAAAGCATCGTGCCGCCCACCAGCAGCGGCAGGCGGCCGCGCGCGCGGATGGCGTCGATGGCCGCGTGCGCATCGCGCACGAAGTTCGCCGCGGAATAGGCCTGGGTGGGTTCGATGAGATCGATCAGGTGATGCGGCACCTGCGCACGCTCGCGGGCATCGGGCTTGGCGGTGCCGATGTCCATGGCGCGATAGACGAGGGCCGAATCCACGCTCACGATCTCCAGCGGCAACTCGCGCGCCAGGGCCAGCGCGGCCGCGGTCTTGCCCGAGGCCGTGGGCCCGGCCAGGCACAGGTATCGCAGCCCGCTTTCGATCACCTTAGAAGCGCTCGAGAGGGCCCAGATAGCGCCACTGACCGAGCGGCAGCTCGCCCAGCGTCACCCGGCCAATGCGCACGCGCTTGAGCCCGATCACTTCCAGTCCCACGAGCTCGCACATGCGCCGGATCTGGCGCTTGCGGCCTTCGCGCAGCACGAAGCGAAGCTGCTGCTCGTTCTGCCACGACACCTTGGAAGGCCGCAGCTTGTGTCCGTCGAGCTCCAGGCCGTGGCGCAGCAGGGCGATGCGCTCGGCGGGGAAGCTGTGCGAAAGGTCGGTCTCGGCCGGCGCCTCGGTCCACTTCACGCGCACGAGGTATTCCTTCTCCACCGGCGAGTCGTCGCCGATGAGCTGCTTGGCGATGCGCCCGTCCTGCGTGAGCACGAGCAGCCCGGTGGAATCGATGTCCAGGCGGCCGGCGGGGGCGAGATGGCGAAGCTGCGCGAACGACCAAGGGTGCTGCACGCGGTCGCCGTTCCAGTGCGTCCCCGGCTTGACGAGCACGACCGCGGGCTCGTGGCCGTCTTCCGCCTGGCCGCTCACGAAGCCGATGGGCTTGTGCAGCAGGATGGTCACGCGCTGCGCCTGCTCGCGGTGGGCGCGGGCGTCGATGGTGATGGCCTGCTCGGGGCGCACGCGCGCGCCCAGCTGGTTCACGACGTCGCCGTCCACCCGCACCCAGCCCTGCACGATCCATTCGTCGGCTTCGCGTCGCGAGGCGAGGCCGAGCTCGCTCATGCGCTTGGACAGGCGGATGCGTCCGTCGCGGGGCTCCTCGCCGAAGCCGACGGCACGCGGCTGGTCGGGCCATTCGGGCGGCGGGGTCACGCCCGCGGCGCGCGGCAGCGTCGCAGGACGCGGACCGGAGGGCATCGGCACGCCCCCGGGCTTGCGCAGCGGCGCGGGCTCGGGGCGCACCACGCGCAGCGTGTCGCTGGAGCGGCGGGCCTTGGGCGGGGCGTCGCGTCGCGGACGGTCGGGGCGTGCGTCGGCGCCCGTGCGCTGGCGAGGCGGGTTGCCGGTCGAGCCGCCGCGACGCGGCTCCTGCGGCCTGCGTGGATCTTGCGGCTGCGCCTGGCCCTGCCCGCGGCCGCGCGCCTGCTCGGAGCCGCGGCGCTGCG
>Ga0105248_10001750_pt1 | contig 24170 bp, 17 predicted proteins | sample KBSS34metaG_FD_81524 | JGI IMG/M metagenome (GOLD analysis project Ga0105248, IMG submission 81524) | Switchgrass rhizosphere microbial communities from Kellogg Biological Station, Michigan, USA - KBS S3-4 metaG | ecosystem: Host-associated > Plants > Roots > Rhizosphere > Soil | place... | reverse complement strand
CGAATGTGCCCATGCCCGCGTCCCTCGCGGCAGTGGCCGCGCTGACCGCGGCCGAGCTGGCCCTGCGCTCGCTGCAAACCCGCGCCGCGCAGGCGGCGCTGGACCGCGCGCGCGCTGCAGCGCATCGCGCGGCTGTGCCGGCGCTGATGGCCGAAGTGGAGGAGGCACGCGCCGCGCTCGATCGTCCCGCGGCCCGGCGCCTCGTCGGCGGCGCAGAGCAGGCGCTGCGCCTGGAGGAGGTGGCGGCACTCATGGCCTCGGGCGCATGGGTGCTCGACGCCTGCCGCCATGGACTGCGCGCCGGCCCCGTCTGGCTGCCGCTGGCGCGCCGCCCGGTGCTGTTCACCCTGGCGCGAGCGCTGGCCGAGGCCTGGCCTGGCGATGTCGATCGCAGCGAGCTGATCACGCGCGCGTTTCGCACGCGCCGGCCCAACGAGACGCATCGGGCGCGCCTGCGCGTGGAGATCGGACGCCTGCGTGCGCTGATCGCGGGGATCGCAGGCATCGAGGCCACTGCGCGCGGCTTCGTGCTCCAGCCGCGCGAGGGGCGTGCGGTCGTCGTGCTCGCACCGCCCGTCGACGGGGATCAAGGCGCGCTGATGGCGCTGCTCGCCGACGGCGCCGCCTGGTCGACCTCGGCGCTGGCGCTGGCGCTGGGCGCGAGCCAGCGCACGGTGCAGCGCGCACTGGCCGAGCTGCAGGCCGCCCAACGCGTGCGCTCGATCGGGCAAGCCCGCGCGCGTCGCTGGCTCGCGCCGCCGCTGGCCGGATTCACGACGATCTTGTTACTCCCCGCCGCGCTGCCGCCTGAGTAGAGTTTTTGCACCGCGCCGCATTGGTGGCGCACTGCACAAGGAACCAGGCAATGACTCGCAAGACAGAACCCGCCCAGGCGGCGCAGATCGTGCGCGAATACGGCCCCTTCGCGGGCGCCGATCGCATCAACGGCGTCACCCACGACGGCCACCGCGTGTGGGCCGCGACTGGCGCCAGGCTGATCGCCTTCGACCCCGGCAGCGGCGAGCCCACGAGCGGAATCGATCAGGCATGCGACGCAGGGACCGCCTTCGACGGCACCCACCTCTATCAGATCGCCGAGGCCCGCATCGACAAGATCGATCCGGCCACCGGCAAGGTCGTGGCATCGATCCCCGCGCCCGGCGAGGGCCGCGACTCCGGCCTTGCATGGGCCGAGGGCTCGCTGTGGGTGGGGCAGTACCGCGACCGCAAGATCCACCAGATCGACCCGGCCACGGGCGCCATCCGGCGAACCATCGAGTCCACCCGCTTCGTCACCGGCGTGACCTGGGTCGAGGGCGAGCTGTGGCACGGCACCTGGGAGGGCGATGCGAGCGAGATCCTGCGCATCGACCCGAAGAGCGGCGACGTGCTCGAGCGCCTGGAGATGCCGCCGGGCACCGGCGTCAGCGGCCTGGAGTCCGACGGGGCCGACCTCTTCTACTGCGGCGGCGGAACCAGCGGCAAGGTCCGTGCCGTGCGGCGCCCCAGGCGCGCCCGGGCCTGATCCCGACCCGGTTCCATCGATGAACCCGCGCGCCGCCCGCTCGGGCGGGATGGCGCCTTGACGACACCCGAACGGCTCTTCGAGCCAAGGAGCACAGCCATGAACACCGCCACTGCCAAGGCCAGCACGACGAATCACGCCGTCACGTCCAAGGACCAATGGGTCGAGCAGCGCATGAAGCTGCTGGCGCACGAAAAGGAACTCACCCACCTGCGCGACCAGATCGCCCGCGAGCGCCGCGCCCTGCCCTGGGTACGCATCGAGAAGGACTACGTTTTCGACACGCCCGAGGGACGACGCAGCCTGGCCGAGCTGTTCGACGGCCGCCGGCAGCTGCTGGTGCAGCACTTCATGTTCGGCCCGGACTGGGAGGAAGGCTGCCCGAGCTGCTCCTACATGGCCGATCACCTCGACGGCATGAGCGCGCATCTGGCGCAGCGCGACGTCGCGCTGCTCGTGGTCTCGCGCGCGCCGCTGGAAAAGATCGAGCGCTTTCGCCAGCGCATGGGCTGGAAGTTCAAGTGGGCGTCCTCCCACGGCAGCGACTTCAACCGCGACTTCGCGGTGAGCTTCACGCCCGAGGAGCTGGCCCGCGGGAAGGTCCTCTACAACTACGTCGCGCAGCCCTTCCCGAGCGAGGAGGCGCCCGGCATCAGCGTCTTCGCCAAGGACGACTCGGGCCAGGTCTTCCACACCTACTCGACCTACGGGCGCGGCGTGGAAGTGATGATGGGCACCTACAACCTCCTCGACCTCACGCCCAGGGGCCGCGACGAGGGCGCGCTTGCCCACACGATGGAATGGGTGCGTCACCACGATCGCTACGAGCCGGCGCCGTCCGGCGACGTGGCGCCCGCACATTCGTGCTGCGGCGGCGAGCGCGCCTGAAGCGCATCCAGGCGCAGCGGGGCGAGACATGGCAAGCCTCTGGCCATGGCTGGCGGTCGCAGGGCTCGGCGCCCTTCACGGGCTGAACCCTGCCACCGGCTGGATGCTCGCGGCGGCCTGGGGCGTGCGCTCGCGCGAGGGCAAGCGAGCGCTGCAGGCCCTCGTGCCGATCGCGCTCGGGCACCTCGCGTCGGTTGCGCTGGTGGCGCTCGTGGTGATGAGCGGGCGGTCGCTGGATCGCGCGGCGATGCAGGCGGTGGCGCTCGGCCTGCTGGTGCTCGTTGCGGCCGCTCATCTTTCGGGGCACACGCCGCGCCGGGTGCGTGCGCCGGCCACGCATGCCGGGTTGGCGCTGTGGTCCTTCCTGATGTCCGGTGCGCACGGCGCGGGCCTGATGCTGGTGCCCGCGCTGATGCCGCTGTGCACATCCGGCGCATCGGCGAGCGCGGCGGGCTCGCTGGCGCTCGCGCTTGCGGCCGTCGGCGTGCACGCTGGCGCCATGCTCGCGGTGACGGCCGCGCTCGCCGCCGCGGCGTGCCGCGGCATCGCCCATGTCGTGCGCATGGGTCCGCGCACACGCCCAGAATTTGCACTTGCGCGGCGCGGCAGCGGGTGAACCCGGCCGCCGTCGCTCAAGGGGGTGAAAGATGAGCGCCCTTTTCGGGCCGAACCGGCGAGCACGGCTCTCGCTGGCCTGGGTCCCTCTTCTGTTCGTGGCCTGCGCCACGTATTCCCCAGCCAGCTTTCCGCCCGGCACTCCGTCATCGCAGGTGGGGCAGTCCATGGGCAAGCCCACGGGCGAGTACCGCCTGCCCGATGGCGGGCGCCGGCTGGAATACGCGCGAGGGCCGATGGGCAAGCACACCTACATGCTGGACTTCGATGCGCAGGACCGGCTGGTGAAGTGGGAGCAGGTCCTCAGCGAGGCGAACTTCCTCACCCTGCCGCCCGGCATGACGAAGCAGGAACTGCTGGAACGCGTCGGGCACCCGAGCGACGCCGCGTACTACCCGCGACTGCAGCAGCAGGTCTGGTCGTACCGCTACGACAACCCGTTCTGCCTGTGGCTCCAGGTCAACATGGACGCGAGCGATCGGGTCACCGGTGCGGGAACGGCGCCCGACCCGCTGTGCACCGACACCCGCTCGCGCATGCGCTGATCGGGGCGGCGGCTCACCCCCCGCTCGGGTAGGTGCGCCACCACGCCAGCAGGATGGCGGCCGCGCTCGCTGTCCAGGCGAGCGTGGCGAGCAGCAGCGTCCAGGCGAGCGTGAGCCGCACGCTCAGCCAATAGACGCTCAGCAGGTAGACCCCGTAGGGCAGCAGGGCCCACAGGCCGAACAGCGCCGTGGCCCGCAGGTCGGCCGCCGATCTCTGCATGCCCACGATGTAGTGGGCGATGAGGGCGAAGGTCGGGAACAGGGGCACGAGCCCCGCGATGAAGAAGCTCCTCGTCCTGGAAAGCAGCGCGATCAGCAGCACCGCGAGGGCGCCCAGCAGGCACTTCAGGAAGAGCGCAAACATCCGTCAAGCCTCGAGCGCACCGTGTTCACCAATCCGGCCCATCAGTCGGACCGCTACCTCGCGGTCTACGGCTGCGATCTCCCGGCCTCGATCGACGGCCTCAATAGCGCAGCACGGCGTGCGCGGCCGCCGCGTACAGCGTGACGCCCTGCGCGTCGAAGGCGTCGTGCGCCCGGCCGTCGATCTCGACGCGCGCGAGCGCGCGCGGCAGGGGCGGCGCCAGCACGATGCCGCCCGGCGGGACCCGCTCACAGCGCAGCGTGCACGACAGAGCGTCGCTGCCCGATCGAGTCAGCGTGTAGCTCAGCGCCCCGTGCCAGGTGGGCAGCCTGCGAACCACCACTGAAGCGCCGTCGTCGAGCCATTCGGCGGGAACGCCTGCGGCCACGACGAGCGCGCGGTCCGAGTCGCGCTCGTACGCGAGCATCGTGCGCAGGGCGATCACGTGTTCCGCGCCGATCCACGTGTGCGGGATGTCGCCGATGTGGCCCGGGCTGCGCGGATCCCGCCAGGAGATCTCCGGCCATTGGTTCCACGCGGGCGGGCGCCGCTGTTGGAGCAGGTACTGCGCGAGCTCGAAGGCGGCCTCGCGCTCGCCCAGGCGAACCAGCGCGCCGACGATGCGAATCTCGTAGGCGGTGAACTTGTCCCACTCGACTTCGCCGCGGCTGCGAAGCCGGAACCTCGCAAGGAACCGCTCGAAGGTTCGATCGAGCGCGGCGCGCGGCAGGCTCGCAAGCTCATCGAGCGGGGAGACCGCATTGGCCGTCGCGGTCGGGTCGAAGTCGCCCAGCTCGACGCAGCCCGGGATGCAATCCAGCCGGCACTCGACGAGCGTGGCGTCGATCGACTCGCGCAGGCTCGCGCGAAACGCATCCCTCAGCGTGACGAGCTCGCGCGAGCGCGCATGCTCGCCCAGAGCGTCGGCGAGGAAGGCGGCGTCGCCCAGCGCCCGCACCGCCCAGAAGTCGTCCCAGTAGGCGTGCACCGGATGCGCGAGATAGCCCTCGTGGCTGGCCGACTCCGGCAGCAGGCCGCGGCGCGCGCGCAGCCCGGGCGTGTCGTATTCGGGAGCGAGCCGCTGCGAGCGCAGCCGCTCGATGTGCCCTGCGGCCTTGACGACGGCAGGCCACATGTCCTGCAGGAAGCTCCGGTCGGCAGTGAACCGGAAGCACTCGGCGATCGTGTAGATGAGCTCGCCATGGCTGTCGTGCTCCACGAGCCAGTCCGCGCCCTTGCGATCGACCATGCACGGGACGGCGCCGTCGTCCGCCTGGAAGCGCGCATACCAGCGCGCGTATTCCAGCGCCGGCGCCGTGCATCCCATGCGCAGCAGGGCGGCGGCCATGATGGCGCCGTCGCGGATCCACGACCGCGCGTAGCGACGCGGGCCGGGCTGCAGCGAGGGGCCGTCGCGGTTGACGAGGATGTGCGCCGCCGCCGTGCGCATGCTGCGGGCGTATTCCTGCCAGCGCTCGGCGAGCTCGATCATGGGCGGCCCCAGGGTGTCCTCCCATTGCGCCACCGCCTGCTCGAACGCCCGCTCGCCGTCCAGCGGCAGCAGCGTTCGCAGCGTCGGCGCATCGATCGCGCCGAAGGGGATGGCCAGGTGCACGTCGCGCTGCGACGAGGCGGGGAGGTCCAGCTCGAAGCACAGCGCGGCGCTCGCGCCTCCGAACGCATCGCTCACGCGGGGCTCGGCCGGCACTGAGCCAAGCCGCAGCGAGTCGACGAGCGGCTGCTGCTCGAACGCGGCCGCGCCGAACGCGTCGGGCTGCGTGAGAGGCACGACGGCTCGGTCCTGATCGACCCACACCACGCCCTCGGTCCGCTCGATGGTCGTGGTGCGACTCACGCCGCCGATATCGCCGACGGCCTGCCACGGCGGGGTCGCCTGGAACGGGCGGCACGCGGCGAACAGGCGCGCGCTGCGCCGCGCGAGCGAAGCGTTCTCCACTCGATAGCGGATGAAGAGCACCGGGCGCGCGCCGACCCGCGCGGCGAACGCCGTCGTGCGCAGCACGAGTGCGTCGGCGCGCCACACCGAAGTCGGAATCGGCAGCTCGCCGCGCTCCAGCTCCGCGGTCGTCTCGCAGTCCGCCCAGGTGAGGAGCCGGCCGTCGCTGAAGAGGAAGGGCTCGATCGAGAAGGTCCCCTGATCGACCTCGACCATGCCCTCTTCATTGAGCAGCGCGCAGGTCTGGCCGTCGGGCACGCCGACCGGCGTCCAGTACGACTGCTCGCCGTACAGGTAGCGCGGATAGCTGCCGCGACGCGCGTCGTACTGCGCAACACCCTGGAAGAAGGTCTGCATCGAGCGCGAGAACTCGTGCGGGCGCACGTCGATGCACGCGATGCCGAATCCGCGTCCCTCGACGCTTCGCTGCAGGTCCAGCCGCAGGTAGCGGGCGCAGGTCCCGGGCATGTAGACATAGCTGCACTTCGCATCGGCCCGGACGGCCGACCACACGCTCGTCCACGAGCTGCCGTCGTTCGAGGTTTGCACGGTGAAGGCGCGCGCGCGTGCGCCCTGCGCCCAATGCAGCACGAGGCCGCCGTACTCGCGCTCGCCCTGGAAGTCGATCTCGAGCCATTGCGGTTCGTCCGGCGCGCTGCGCCAGCCGGTCGAGCCTTGCCGATCCAGCAGCGAGTCCAGCGGCTGCCCGCCGGGGTTGCTGGACACACGGATGACCGGGGCGGCCGTGATGCCCAGGTCCTCGACGCGCAGCTCGCGCAGCCACACGCTGCCCCGCCCCGCTCCCGGCGTGCCGACCACCGCGAATTCGACAGCCCCGAGTTCACGAATGGCGCCGCCACCCGCCGGGCCCCACGCGAACTCGAACTGGCTCGCCCGGATTCGCAGCCGCCGCCAGTTCGTCATGTCGCCAGGGTCTTTCTCCCGGTACCACCACACGTTCTGCCCACCTGGGTCGATGAGCTTGATTTCGAGCGTGTTCCACGGGCCTGAAGCGCGGATGTCCAGCTCCAGCGCGAAGGCTTCCGCAAGCACCAGCGGCAGCGTGAGCGCACGGCGCGCGACGGCGAACCCTGCCGCGGCCTGGAAGTCGAAATCCAGGCGCATGGAAGCGCCGAGCGCGTCGCGCTCCCGCGAGATCGCGAGCCTGGACACCCCGGGCGTCACTGCCGTCCAGGTCGAGACGTCCTCAAAATCGTCCAGGCGCGTGCCGGTCACCATGCGCGTGCTTTCTTCAGGGCACGCCATTCAAGCGCCGATCGGCCGGACTCAGCGAAAGGCCTTGTCCGGCACAAGGCGAAAGCTGCAGGTATGCCATTTGCACTTTGCACAGCCATATGCATCAGCGGACAGCGAGCGGCGATCGGACTGTGAAGCACGAGGGTCGCGCGACATGGCGTGGCTTGTTCGTCGCGCTGTCGAGCTTCATGTCCTCCGAGGTCGGATCGCGCGCGGCGGCCCTGCTCGCCGTGCTGCTCGTCCTGCTGCTTTCGACCAGCGGCCTGAACGTCATCAACACCTATGTCGCGCGCGACTTCATCACCTCGATCGAGCACCGAGACCGCGCCGGCTTCCTGCGCGAGGCGGTGCTCTACGTGGGCGTGTTCGCGCTGCTGACCATCGCCGCGGTGCTGTACCGCTTCGTCGAGGAGCGCCTGGGCCTGCTGTGGCGTCGCTGGCTCGCCCGGCGCCTGGTCGCGATGTACCTCGGCGACCACGCCTACCAGCGCCTGAATCGCGAGGGTTTCGCCAATCCCGACGGGCGCATCGCCGACGACGTGCGCACCTTCGTCACGATGACGATCTCGCTGCTGCTGATGCTCGTCAACGGCACCATCACCGTGATCGCCTTCTCCGGTGTGCTCTGGTCGATCAGCCGCACGCTGTTCATCGTGGGCATCGTCTACGCGGCGGCCGGCTCGGCCCTCACGGTGCTGCTCGGCCAATCCCTCATCCGGCTGAACTACGTGCAGGCCGATCGCGAGGCCGATTTCCGCTCGGAGCTGATCCACGTGCGCGAGCACGCCGACTCCGTCGCGCTGCTGAGACGGGAGCATCAGTTCAGGCGCGCCTGTTCGAGCGCATCGATGCGCTCGTCGGAAACCTCAAGCGAATCATCGCGGTGAACCGCAACCTCGGCTTCTTCACCACGGGCTACAACTACCTGGTCCAGGTGATCCCCGCGCTCATCGTCGCGCCCCTGTTCATCCAGGGCGCGGCCGAGTTCGGCGTCATCACGCAATCGGCCCTCGCGTTCACGCATCTTCTGGGCGCGTTCTCGCTCGTGGTCACGCAGTTCCAGGCGATCTCCTCGAATGCGGCCGTGCTCGCGCGCCTGAGCGCGCTCACCGAGGGAACCCTGCGCGCCAAGGCGGCGGCGTCGCGCGGGATCGAGTTCGTCCACGCGGACGATCGGCTGGCCTGGGAGCACCTGAGGCTGCATGGCAGCCAGGGCGCGCTCCTGGTCGACGACCTCGACGTGGAGGTCGCGCGCGGAAGCCGCCTCCTCATCCGGGGCGACGGGGCCGCGTCGGCGGCGCTCTTCCGGGCCACGGCCGGACTGTGGGAATTCGGCGAGGGGCGCATCGTGCTCCCGCAAGCCGACGGCATCGTCTTCCTGCCGGAGCGTCCCTACCTGCCGCCGGGCACGCTGCGAGAGACGCTCGGCGCGGGCGCGCATTCCCCCGCGTCCGACGCGCGCATCGTCGAGGCCTTGCGCGCGCTCGATGCCGAGGCGATCCTCTTGCGCGCGGGCGGGCTCGACTCCGTGCGCAACTGGCCCGTCGTCTTGTCGCTGCGCGAGCAGCAGCTCGTCTCGCTTGCCGCTGTCCTGCTGAGCCCGCCGAGGTTTGTCCTGATGGAACGCATCGCTCTCGACCTGGACCGCACCGGTTCGGTGCTGCGCCTGCTCTCGGGGCGCGGCATCGCATGCGTGACCATCGCCGACGACGGCGCGGGGCTCGACTGCCACGACGCCGTGCTCAGCCTCGTGGGCAACGGACAGTGGACCTTCTCGCCGGTGCATGAAGGCGTGCAAGTCCAGTGAAGGGAGCGAACCCGCATGACCCGCATCGAGCCAGTCACTCTGCGCGGCGCCGCCGGCCTGAGCGTGCAGATCAATTCCAACGGGTCGATCCGGCGAATCGATCACCGCGACCTCCTCGTCAGTCTCTTCCCGGGAACGCAGATCGAGGGCGGGCCGGCGAATCTCTACCTGCGCCGCCACGGGAGCGCCATCGAGTCGACTCCGCTCCTCGGGCCCCGAAGCCCGGCGAGCGTGCAACTCGACGATGAGGGTTTCTGCATGCGCGGGCAATGGCAGGACATCCGCTTCAGCGTCAGCCTCGCGCTTGCCCAGGCGGCGCCGGCGTGGTTCTGGCATGTCGTGCTGGAGAACACGGGCGCGGCGCCGGTGACGGTCGACCTCGTCCACGCGCAGGACCTGGCGCTCGCGACCTTCCAGGCCGTGCGCATGAACGAGTACTACGTGAGTCACTACGTGGACTACACGCCGCTGGCGCATCCGCGGCACGGCAAGGTCCTCGCCATTCGACAGAACCTCGCGGGCCATGCGAATGGGCGCCATCCCTGGGCGATCCTGGGTTCACTGGCACGCACCGAGAGCTTCGCGACCGACGCGATCGGACTGTGCGGGCTGGCCGTGCGCGGCAACCGGGTCGCCGCGGGGCTGGAGGCCGCGAGGCTTCCCGGGCGGCGCCAGCACGAGCACTCGATGGCGGTCCTGCAGGACGAGCCGGTGCAGCTGCCGCCCGGCGCGAGCGCACGCCTGGGCTTCTTCGTTGCCGTCGAGGACCACCATCCGCTGCCAAGCTCGCAGGCCGATCTCGCAGCCGTCGAGCGCACCCTGTCGCTGCCCGAAGCCGCGCCTCCAACGACGGCTCGCACGAACGCGGCCGCGCAAGCGCCGGTGTCCACGCTGTTCGTTTCCTGCGCACCGCTGCACTGCCTCGACCTCACCGACAGCGAACTCGATTCGCGCTTCGGCCCCGAGCGGCGCGCGGTCGAAGTCGAGGACGACACGCTGCTGTCCTTCTTCAGCGGGGCGGACCGCCACGTCGTGACGCGCGCGAAGGAGCTGCGCGTGCTGCGCCCGCACGGGCTCATCGTGCGCACGGGCAATGCCCTGGTGCCCGACGAGGCGTCGCTCACCACCACCGCCTGGATGGACGGGGTCTTCCACTCGCTGCTCACGCAGGGCCACGTCGGCATGAACAGCCTGCTTTCCACGCAGCGGTCCTACCTCGGCCTGCAGCGGGCCGCGGGTCAGCGGGTGTTCGTCGAGATGGAGGACGGCTATCGGCTCCTCGACCTGCCCTCGGCCTTCGAGATGACGCCGCGCGGCGCCCGCTGGATCTACCGGCATGCGGGCGGACTCATCGAGGTGCGCAGCGAGGCGGCAGGCAGCCGCCACGAGCTCGGCCTGTCGATCGAGGTGCTGGACGGGCCAGCGTGCCGCTTCCTCGTCTCGCATCACATTGCCATGGGCGGCGACGATGCCGCGGGTCCGGTGCCCGTGCGGTTCGAGCGCGACGGCTCGGGCGTGGTCATTCGCTGCGTCGCCGGCACCGACCTCGGCCGGCGCTTCCCGCAGGGCTCGTTTCGCATCGAGGTGGACACGGACGCGGGCCTCGAACGCGTGGGCGGCGACGAGCTGCTGTTCGCCGACGGCGCCTCGCGCGCGCAGCCGTTCGTCGTGCTGGTGCTGGGCGCCACGCGCAAGGCGGCTCTTCGAATCACCGGCGGGCTCGTCGCCGGCTCGACCGCGCCGGCGGACGATGAATCGCGCGGCATGCCCGCCGCGCTGCAGGCGAGCGCGAACAGCGCTCTCGCGCCGGCGGTGGCGGCGCTGCAGGACTTCCTGCCCTGGCTCGCGCACGACGCGCTCATCCACTACCTCGCGCCGCGGGGCCTGGAGCAGTACACCGGGGGCGGCTGGGGCGCCCGCGATGTGAGCCAGGGTCCGGTGGAGCTGCTGCTTGCGCTCGGGCGGTGGGGCCCGCTGCGCGATCTCCTGCTGCGCCTCTTTGCGGCGCAGAACCCGGACGGCGACTGGCCGCAGTGGTTCACCTTCTTCGAGCGCGATCGGGGCATCCGCGCCCACGACTCGCACGGCGACATCGTCTTCTGGCCCGTGCTTGCGCTCGCCCGCTATCTGCTGGCGACGGAAGACGCGTCGATCCTCGACGAGCTCGTGCCCTTCTTTCATCCGCAGGGCGCCGGCCGCGGCGAGCAGCAGACGATGCTCGCGCACGTGGAGCGTGCGTTCGAGGTCGTGCGGGACAGGACGATCCCGGGCACGGAATTCGTGGCCTACGGCAACGGCGACTGGGACGATTCGCTTCAGCCGGCCAACCCCTCCATGCGCGCGCGGCTGTGCAGCTCGTGGACGGTGACATTGCACTCGCAGACGATCACGACGCTCGCGCGCGCGTTTGCCCGCATCGGCCTTTCCGCGCGGGCGGCTCGGCTCCACGCGCAGGCACAACGCATCGACGACGCATTCCGGCGCACGCTCATTCAAGACGGAACGATCGCCGGCTTCGCCCACTTCCACGACGACGGCCGCATCGAGGTCCTGATGCATCCGGGCGATCACGCCACCGGCCTGCGCTTTCGCCTGCTGCCGATGATCCACGCCATCGACGCGGACATGCTGAGCCCGCAGGAGGCGAGCAGGCACCTCGGCCTCATCCGCCAGCATCTGCTCGCGCCCGACGGCGCGCGCCTGTTCGACCGGCCGCTGGCCTATCACGGCGGTGCGCAGCGCTTCTTCCAGCGCGCCGAGAGCGCGACGTACTTCGGCCGCGAGATCGGGCTCATGTACATGCACGCGCACCTTCGCTACGCGCAGGCGCTGGCACGCATGGGCGAGGCGGACGCCCTCTTTCTCGCCCTGCGCCAGGCGAACCCGATCGGTGTGCACGAGCTCGTCGCGAGCGCGGCGCGCCGCCAGGCGAACTGCTACTACTCCAGCTCCGACGCCGCATTCGTCGACCGCTACGCCGCGCTGTCGCACTACGCGGATGTCGGCGCGGGACGCGTCGCGCTCGAAGGCGGCTGGCGCGTGTATTCGAGCGGCGCGGGCATCGCGCTCAGACTGATCCTGGAATGCTTCCTCGGCGTGCGTAGAGGACGGGTGCGGCTCACGCTCGACCCGGTCATTCCGCGCGCACTCGACGGCCTCGCGGTGGAGATGGAGCTCGCCGACCAGCCGGTGCGCATCGTCTATCGCGTGGCAGGCAGCGGGTGCGGCCCGCGCGGCGTGAGGCTGAACGGCACGGCGCTGCCCTTCGAGCGGGAAGACAACCCCTATCGGGCGGGGGGCGTGGTGGTGCCGATGTCGGCCGTGCAGGCGGGGCTGGACTCGCGCGACAACGAGCTCGTCATCGACCTCGGGTGATCAAGGCGGCACGGCCATGGCGAACTGCGCGGCTCATTCGATGGCAGCGGCCGCGCTGCTCGTCGCGCTCGGGACTGCCGGCGCGCGGGCCGGTGACTTCGCGGCCGAGCGCCGGCACATGGTCGAGGACATCGCGGCATTGGCCCGCGACACGCGCTCGCAGATCGGTGCGCAGGCCTTCGACGAGCGCGTGATGGCCGCCATGGCGCGCGTGCCGCGACACGAGTTCGTGCCCGCGAGCGAGGTGGCGCAGGCCTACCTCAACCGGCCGCTGCCGATCGGCCATGGGCAGACGATCTCGCAGCCCTACATCGTGGCGCTCATGACCGATCTCGCACGCGTGGCGCCCGAGCACACCGTGCTCGAGGTGGGCACCGGCTCGGGCTACCAGGCCGCAGTGCTCGGGCAACTGGCCCGCGCCGTCTACACGATCGAGATCGTGGAGCCGCTGGGCCTTCAGGCGATGCAACGGCTCAAGGCGCTGCGCTACGCGAACGTCGAGGTGCGCGTGGGCGACGGCTACGACGGCTGGGAGGAGCACGCCCCCTACGACGCCATCCTCGTGACCGCGGCGGCGAGCCACGTCCCGCCGCCGCTCGTGCACCAGCTCAAGCCCGGTGGGCGCATGGTGATCCCCGTGGGCGCGAGCTTCCTGGTGCAGTACCTGATGCTGGTCGAGAAGAAGCCCGACGGCACGGTATCGACTCGACAGATCCTGCCGGTGAGGTTCGTTCCGCTGACGCGCTAGGGGTCGGTGCCCGAAATGGCTGCACAAATGAAGTCGATGCGTTTCGCGCTGCGGCCAGGCGCGAGGCGCAGCGATACCCAGTGGTGTCGCGAGCATTCGCAACGACGTGGCGGCGCGAAGGGCGCGGCCTCATGCGCAGCCACTTCGGGCGCAGACCCCTAGTCACATGGCACCGCGCACGCTGGCCGACGACGGCGCCGCCGCGCCGGTGTGGGCCATCGCGCTGATCTCGGCCGCAGCGCTCGCGTACGAGGTGCTGCTGATGCGGCTGTTCTCGATCGTCCTGTGGCACCACTTCGCCTACATGATCATCAGCCTCGCGCTGCTGGGCTACGCCGCCAGCGGTGTCGTGCTGAGCGCGGCGCAGGACGCCGTGCAGCGGCGCTTCGCGGCGCTCTTCAGCCTCTGCGCGGCGGGCTTCGGCGCGAGTGCCATCGCCTGCTTCGCGCTCGCGCAGCGCGTGCCCTTCAACCCGCTGGAGATCCTCTGGGACTCGCGCCAGTGGGTTGACCTGATGGCCGTGTACCTGGTGCTGGCGCTGCCCTTCCTGTGCGCCGGCGCCTGCGTGTGCATGAGCTTCACGCGATGGCGCGGCATGAGCGCGCGCATCTACAGCTTCGACATCCTGGGCGCGGGCGCGGGCAGCCTCGCCATCGTGGCGCTGCTGTTCGTGCTGCCGGCGCAGGATGCGCTGCGAGTCGTCGCGACGCTCGGGTTTGCGGCGGGCGCGCTGGCGTGGCTCGAATGCGGTGTCTCGCCCCGGTGGGTCGCCGCAGGAATGATTGCGCTGGCCGGGCTGCCCTGGCTCGCGCCGCACGCGTGGATCGCACCGACGATGTCGCCGTACAAGGCGCTCTCGCAAACGCTGCGCATCCCCGGTGCCCGCGTCGTGCTGGAACGCTCCAGTCCGCTCGGGCTCGTGAGCGTGGTGGAGAGCCCGCGCATTGCGCTGCGGCATGCACCGGGGCTCAGTCTGGCGGCGAGCGCTGCGCTGCCCGCGCAGCTCGGCGTCTTCGTCGACGGCGAAGGCCTGAGCGCCCTCGCGCAGTTCGACGGCCGGCGCGAAAGCCTCGCCTATCTCGACCAGACGACCTCCGCCCTGCCCTATCACCTGCTGCGACATCCGCGCGTGCTGGTGCTCGGCGCCGGTGCCGGTGCGGACGTGCTGCTCGCCCGCTACCACGAGGCGGCGCGGATCGACGCCGTGGAGCTGAACCCGCAGATCGTCGAGCTGGTGCAACGACGCTTCGCAGGCTATGCAGGCGGCATCTACTCGGACGACAGAGTGCACCTGCATGTGGCCGAAGCACGCGGCTTCATGGCGGGCAGCACGCAGCGCCACGACCTCGTCCAGGTGGCGCTGCTCGATTCCTTCAGCGCGTCGTCGGCGGGCCTGTATGCGCTTTCGGAGAACTACCTCTACACGGTCGAGGCCGTGCAGGACGCGCTGCGGCTTCTCGATCCCGGCGGCCTGCTGGCCATCACGCGCTGGGTGGCGCTGCCGCCGCGTGACGCGCTGAAGGTGCTTGACGCCGCGGCGGCGGCGCTGCGGCGCTCGGGCGTCGAGGACCCGGCGACGCGAATCGCGCTGGTGCGCAGCTGGCAGACGAGCACGATGCTCGTGAAGAACGGCACCTTCGAGGCACGCGACATCGCGGCCATCAAGGCCTTCTGCGCCCAGCGCTCCTTCGACGTGGCGTTCTATCCCGGCATGCGGCCCGAGGAAGCGAACCGGTACAACGTGGTCGAGCACCCCGATCTGTTCGACGGCGCGAGCGCCTTGCTCGGCCCGGGTCGCGACGAGTTCTTGCGCCGCTACAAGTTCGACGTTGCCGCCGCCACCGACGACCGCCCGCATTTCTTCCACTTCTTCAAGTGGCGCACGTTGCCCGAGTTGCTGTTGTTGAAGGACCTGGGCGGCCTGCCGCAACTGGAATGGGGCTATCCGGTGCTCGTCGCAACGCTCGTGCAGGCGGTGCTCGCAAGCGTTGCGCTGATCGCCGTGCCATCGGTCTGGCTCGCGCGCCGCGGTGCAGCAATGGGCGCGCGCGGCCCGCTCGGCAGGCTGTGGCGCTTGCGCGTCCTCGCCTATTTCATGGCGATCGGATTGGGCTTCATGTTCATCGAGATCGCATTCATCCAGAAGTTCGTGCTCATCCTCAGCCACCCGCTTTATGCAGTGGCCGTGGCGCTGTTCTCGTTCCTGCTGTTCGCGGGGATCGGCAGTGCGGCCTGCGCAAGCCTTCGCGGCGGCACCGATGCGCTCCCGAAGATCGCGCTCGCCATTGCCCTGTCGGCGGCGCTATGCCTTGCGCTGCTGCCCTGGCTCGTGCAGCACGCGATGCGGCTGCCGGACCTCGCGCGCATCGCGATCTGCGCGGCGCTCATTGCGCCGCTCGCGTTCTTCATGGGCATGCCGTTCCCGCTGGGGCTGGCGAAGGTGCAGTCCGTCGAGAACCGGCTCATCCCCTGGGTGTGGGGGATCAACGGCTGCGCATCCGTCATCGGCGCGGTGCTGGCCACGCTGCTCTCGATTCACCTGGGATTCACGGGCGTCATTGCAATGGCGATGGGGCTGTATGCAATGGCCGCTGCGACTCGCCCGTAAGGAGAGAGTGCGTCGCGTGACAGCCAATCGTCAGCTTGGAATGAATGGCCATTCGCGCAATCCGGACGATCATCCAAAGGACATCACCTCTGCGGAGGCGCCATGTACCAGCAGAACTACAACCCGATGGGGAACGTGTTTCTCTCCACGGTTGTTGCGGCCATTCCCATCGTCGTGCTGCTGTACTTCATCGCGTTGCACCGGCATCGCGATGAACGCGGCGCCGTGCACCTCGGGATCTCCGCGCCTTATGCGGCGTTCTACGGCGTCATCGCCGCCTTCGTCGTCTCATGCCTTGCATTCGGAATGCCGGTCGCCTCGGCCGTGTCGGCATTCGCGCTGGGAACGCTGTCGGGCTTCCTCGGCATCATCTGGATCGTGCTGGCCGCGATGTTCCTCTACACGATGAGCGTCGTGAGCGGCCAGTTCGAGATCGTCAAGGAATCCATCGTCCACATCTCCTTCGATCGGCGGCTGCAGTGCGTGCTGATCGCCTTCTCCTTCGGCGCCATCATCGAAGGCACCTCCGGCTTCGGCACGCCGGTGGCGATTGCGGGCGCCGTGATGGTGGGGCTGGGCTTCAAGCCCTTCCAGTCGGCCGTGCTCAATCTTCTTGCCAACACCGCGCCCGTGGCCTGGGGCGCCATCGGCACCCCCATCGTGACGCTGGCCGCGGTCAGCGGCCTCGACCAGCTCACCCTGTCGGCGATGGCCGGGCGTCAACTGCCCTGGGTATCGATCCTCGTGCCCTTCTGGCTCGTGGTCACCTTCGTGAAGATGGAAGGCGGCACGTGGAAGGAGGCGTTCGAGGTGTGGCCCGCCGCGCTGTGCGCGGGCGCGTCCTTCGGCCTGGTGCAGTACTTCGCATCGGGCAGCGCCGAGTTCCATCTCATGACCGATGTTGTCTCGGGCGTCGTCTCGGTGATCGTCACGGCGCTCTTCCTGCGCTTCGTGTGGCATCCGAAGACGCGCTTCAGGCTGCGCTCCGAACGCGAGGCGCTCGCGGCTCCCGGCGGGTCGTCGTCGGGCCTTGCCATCGATCGCAGCACCTGGAAGTACCCCTACACGGCCGGACAGACCGTCTATGCCTGGCTGCCCTGGGTGATCCTGATCCTGTGCTGCGCCCTGTGGGGCTCGCCGGAGTTCAAGAAGATCTTGAATGACCTGTTCAAGGCGCAGACCTTCAAGACGACCCTGCTTGGCTCGAACTTCTCCGGAACGCTGTCGCTGCCGGTGTGGGACATGCCCGCACTGCACAACCTCGTGCAGCGCATGCCGCCGGTGGCGCCCGTCAATGCAAAGCCGGAGGTGGCGCGATTCACCATCAACTGGCTCTCGGCTGCGGGCACGGGCGTGTTCGTCGCCGCGCTGCTGTCGGGCCTGGTGCTGCGGCTGAGTGCGGCGCAATGGAAGGAGGCCTTCCTCGGCACGATGCGTCGAATGAAGATTCCGGTCCTCGTGATCGGCCAGGTGCTGGGACTCGGCTTTCTCACGCGCTACGCCGGGACCGACGCAGTGCTGGGCCTCGCATTCACCGCGGCCGGCTTCCTGTATCCGTTCTTCGCCGCCTATCTCGGCTGGCTCGGCGTCTTCCTCACCGGCTCGGACACGGCCTCGAACGCCCTGTTCGGAAGCCTGCAGCGCATCACGGCCCAGCAGCTGCACCTGAACCCGGTGCTGACCGTGGCCACCAACTCCACCGGCGGCGTGATGGGCAAGATGATCGATGCGCAATCGATCATGGTCGCCTGCGCCGCCTGCTACGACGACCCGCGCGAGCGCGCGCACGCGCTCGGCCCCATCTTCCGCACCCTGTGGTGGCACTCGATCGCCGGCGCGGCCGTGATCGGAGTCATTGCCCTGTTGCAGGCGTATGTGTTCCCGGGAGCCATTCCGGCATTGCCGGTGAAGTGAGTGGGTCGGCATGGCCGCGGCGGTGCTGCACTTCCTCTGCGGCAAGATGGCTGCCGGCAAGTCGACGCTTGCACGGCAGCTCGCCCATGAGCACAAGGCCGTGCTCCTGAGCGAGGATCATTTCCTCGCGATTCTTTTTCCGGGCGAAATCCATTCCATCGCGGACTACGTCAGGTACTCATCCCGCGTGAAGGACGCGCTGTCGCAGCACATCGTGTCCATGCTGCGCAGCGGGATCCCGGTGGTGCTGGACTTTCCGGCCAACACGCGCCGGCAGCGCCAGTGGTTCCGCCAACTCGTCGACGATGCACAGGTTGCGCATCAGCTCCACTATCTCGAAGTCCCGGACGAAGTCTGCAAGACGCAGTTGAAGGAGCGAAGCCGGAACCTGCCGCCGGGAGCGCCATTCACGAGCGAGGCGGAGTTCGATGCCATCACGAAGTACTTCGAGCCGCCGCTGGCCGAAGAGGCATTCAATGTGCGGGTGGTGACGCGCGGGAATGGAGAGGCGGGCCACGTGCAAGCCTGAGGGCACTCTCGCCGCCGGCACGCACTGGCTGGAAGTGGGCAGCGTGAGCAAGGGCCGCGTCTATCGCCCGTCGCGCGAATGAAGAGGCCGCTGCGAGGAGCGGCCTTTTTTCTTTCTCCGACCCCCGCCGCGACAGGGGCAAGTCGGCCCGCATCGCGCAGCGCGCGAGACTGCGAGTGCGCGATGCCGACACACGAAAGGCCCACGATGAGCAATGCACCGGATTCGCGAGTCGATCTCGCCGCAGGCGTCCCGCTCGACGAGCTGCGCGAGGGCGTTCCTCTCGCCGGGCGCGTCGGCGAGGACGATGCGCTCTTGCTGCGTCGCGGCAATGCGCTCTACGCAGTCGCCGCGAGCTGCACCCACTACGGCGGCGCGCTCGCCGAGGGGCTCGTCGTCGGCGACGCCGTGCACTGCCCGCTGCACCACGCCCGCTTCGACCTGCACACGGGCGAAGCCCTGCAGGCGCCGGCCATCGATCCAATCGCCTGCTGGCGCGTCGAGCAGCGCGAGGGCCGGGCCTTCGTGCGCGAGCGGGTGGTGGCGCCACCGCGCTCTCGCCGCCTCACCGGCAGCGGCCCGCAGCCCGATTCGGTCGTCATCGTCGGCGGCGGCGCGGCCGGCTTCGCCGCGGCCGAGATGCTGCGCCGTTGCGGCTATCAGCAGCGCATCACGATGATCAGCGCCGACGACTCGCCGCCCTGCGACCGGCCCAATCTGTCGAAGGACTATCTCGCCGGCACCGCGCAGGAAGACTGGATTGCATTGCGCCCGCAGAGCTTCTACGAGGAGCACGGCATCGAGCTGCTGCTCGCCACCCAGGCCACCGCGCTCGACACGCAGCGACGCGAATTGACGCTTGCGGGCGCACGGGTGCTGCCCTTTGGCGCGCTGCTGCTGGCCACCGGTGCCGACCCGCTGCGCCTGGACATCCCCGGCGCGACGCCTTCGCAGCTGCACTACCTGCGCAGCTTCGCCGACAGCCGCGCCATCATCGAACGCACGGTGAACCTCAAGCGCGCGGTCGTCGTGGGCGCGAGCTTCATCGGGCTGGAGGTGGCCGCGTCGCTTCGCACCCGCGGCATCGAGGTGCATGTCGTCGGGCTGGAGGCAGTGCCGATGGAGCGTGTACTCGGCGCGGAGGTTGGCGGCTGGGTGCGCAGCTTTCATGAAGGGCACGGCGTCGCGTTCCATCTGAAGACGAGCATCGCGCGCGTCGATGGGTCCACGGTTCATCTGGCCGACGGCAGCACCATCGCCGAATGCGGTTTGATCGTCGTGGGCGCGGGCGTGCGGCCGGCGCTCGCGCTGGCCGAGCAGGCCGGCCTCGCGCTGGACCGCGGCGTGACGGTGAACGAGTTCCTGCAGACGAGCGCGCCGGGCGTCTATGCGGCCGGCGACATCGCGCGCTGGCCCGACCCGCACAGCGGCGAGCGCATCCGTGTGGAGCACTGGGCGGTGGCGCAGGCACAGGGGCAGGCCGCGGCGTTGAACATGCTCGGCGCTGCGCAGCCCTTCACGACGCTGCCCTTCTTCTGGAGCCAGCACTACGACGCGACCCTGCGCTACGCGGGACATGCCGAGCGCTGGGATGCCGTGGAGATCGACGGCTCGCTCGATGCGCTCGATGCCACCGTGCGCTATCGGCTCGGAAACAGGACGCTGGCCGTGGCGACGCTCGGTCGTGACCTGGAGAGCCTGAAATGCGAGGCCGAGATGGAGCGCGATCTCAGGCCCGCCTGAGCGTCAGTCCTCGCACCGCACGAGATCGCGGTAGGCGTGCCAGCTCGCATGCGCGAGCCACGGGAAGACGAGCACGAGCCCGATCATGAGCGTGGCGAAGCCCAGCGCCGTCAGTGCAACGATGAGCGCCGCCCACAGCGCCATGGCGCCGGGGTTGCGCGTGCAGCAGCGCAGGCTCGTGAGCCCGGCGGTGATCACGTCCACGCGCCGGTCCACGAGCAGCGGCACGCTCACCACGCTGAACATGAACACGACCAGCGCGAGCGCCGCGCCCACCGCGATCAGGCTCAGCAGCAGCACCCGGTACTGCGGCGCCATCAGCTCCAGTGGCAGCCGGGCGAGGTGAAGGGGCTCGCCGCGGTAGTTGAGTGCGAAGACGATTGCGGCGGTGCGCTCCCAGAACAGATAGGCCACGGCCAGCATCAAGCCGAAGAGCGCCACCGAGCCGGCGTTCGTGCGCCAGGCATGCGCCGGGCTGCGCGGTTGCTCGATCGCGCGCGAAATGCCGTAGAGCCCGATGGCGAGGAACGGCGCCACGAGCAGGAAGCCGCCCAGCATGGCGGGGGCCAGGTACGTGGCCTTCCAGCCTGCGGCCACGAGCAGCGCGCCCGCGAGCGCCACGAGGGCGCCTGTGCCCAGGCTCGCCCCGGGGCGGCGACGCAGGTCGGACATGCCCGCGGCCAGCCAGGCGAGGGGCCGCAAGAGCCCGACCCTGCGCACTTCGATCTCGGGCGGTGCTTCTGCGAATCGTGCTTCGTCCAGCGCTTGCGCCATCTGCTGCTCCTCTGTGGGCGTGCGAATGGCGCGAGGATGAACAGGTCCGCGCGCGCCGGCTTGACGCAGATCAACAACGCCGGGCCAGGACCTCAAAGCGGCTTGAGCTGCTGCAGCATGGTCGGGATGAGCTCGCTGATGGTCGGGTGGATGGGAACGCTTTGGGCCACCTTGCGGATGTCCGCGCCCACGGCCATCACGTTGAGCATCGAGTGCATGACCTCGTCGCCGTCGATGCACATGAAGGTCGCGCCCATCAGGCACATCGTGTCGGCATCGACCAGCACCTTCATGAAGCCGCGCGTCTCCGAGCGTTCGCGCGCCCGGCCCACGCGCGCCATCGGCATCGTGCCCACCAGCACGCGCCGGCCGCGCTCGCGCGCCTGCCGCTCGGAGTCGCCGATGCGCGCCAGCGGCGGGTCGATGTAGAGCGCATAGGGCGGCACGCGGCCGTCGATGCTGCGGCTCTCGCCGTCCAGCACATTGGCCGCGACCACCTCGTAGTCGTTCCAGGAGGTATGCGTGAAGGCGCCGCGGCCGTTCACGTCGCCCATGGCCCAGATGCCCGGCACCGAGGTCTTGAGCTCGCCGTCGACGACGAGATAGCCGCGCGCGTCGCGCTTAAGCCCGACCGCTTCGACGCCGAGGTCGTCGGTGTTGGGCTGGCGGCCCACGGCCAGCAGCACGTGGCTGGCATCGATGCACTGCGGCGAGCCCTCGCGCTCGAAGGTGAGCACGGCGCGCCCGTTCTTGCCGGGCTCCAGCGTGAAGCAGCAGGCGCCGATCTCGAACTGCACGCCGTCGCTTTCCAGCGCGCCCTGCACTTCCTTCACCGCCTCCGGGTCCTCGCGCTGCAGGAGCGCGGCGTTCTGCTCGATGACCGTCACCTTCGAGCCGAAGCGACGGAAGGCCTGCGCGAACTCCAGCCCCACGTAGCTGCCGCCGACGATGGCCAGGTGCTCGGGCAGCTCGGTGAGCTCCAGCAGGCTCTCGTTGGTGAGGTAAGGCACGCCCGAGTTGAGCGCCCAGTCGGGCACGATGGGCCGGCAGCCGACGTTGAGGAAAGTCATCGGCGCGCGCAAGGCGCGTTCCCCGACGGTGATCGTCGTGGGCGAGCTGAACCTCGCATGACCATGGATGAGGCTCAGGTGCTCGGTGCCGCCGATCCAGCGCGTGAGGTTGCCGATCGACTGATCCACCACGGCGCGCATGCGCTCATGCACGCGCGGGTAGTCGACGGACACCGGCGATTCGATCTTCACGCCGAAGTCGGACGCCCTGCGAGCCAGATGCGCGACGCGCGCGCTCGCGACCAGCGTCTTGGTGGGCGTGCAGCCGTTGTTCACGCAGGTGCCGCCCAGGTTGGTGCGCTCGATCAGCGCGGTCTTGTAGCCGGCCTTCGCAAGCCGCACCGCGAGCGAGGGCCCGGACTGGCCTGCACCGACGACGATGGCGTCCCACATTTCTGCATCCATACCGAGACCTCCAGCACGCTCGTTCGGCAGGAACGGGGACACCCGTCCCGAACCCGGCGATTCTCGGCAGGCGCCGCTATCCGGGTCGGCGGTAGTGAGTTGCGCGTCCTTCAGCCGGCGACGCCGCGCCCGTCGAGGAGATCCAGCGCCTCGCCGTGCAGCTCGGCACTTGCGGCGGCAATGACATCGCCCTCGCTGCGCGCGGTGAGCGGGCGGCCGAACCAGTCGGTGATGACGCCGCCCGCCGCCTCGATGAGCGGACGCATCGGCAGGAAGTCGTGCGCGTCGAGGCCAGCTTCCACCAGCAGGTCGAGGTGGCCGCTGATGAGCAGGCCGTAGGCATAGCAGTCGCCGCCCTGGCGGCGGATCGCCGCGTGCTGCTCCAGGCGCTGCACGCGCGCGCGCTGCGCGTGCGAGAAGGCGTCGGGGGCCGGCGTGCACAGGCGCGCGCTGGACAGGCGCGCGCAGCCGCTCGTGACGCAGGGCTCGGGCGCCTTGCCGCCGCGCATCAGCCAGGCCGTGCCGCCGTGCAGCGCGCTCCAGCGCTCGTCCATCGCGGGGATGTCGATGACGCCCAGCACCGGCTCGTCGCGTTGCGCCAGCGCAATCAGCGTGCCCCACAGCGGCAGGCCGCACACATAGCTCTTCGTGCCGTCGATGGGGTCCAGGTGCCAGACCTCGTCACACAGCGAGCCGGTCTCGGGCATTTCCTCGCCGACGATGCCGTGCGTGGGATGCAGCTTCGCCAGACGCTTGCGAAGCGCGGCCTCGACCTCGCGGTCCACGCGGGTGACGGGGCTGCCGTCCTCCTTGAACTCCACGCCCATGGGCTGGCGGAATGCACGCAGGGAGATCGTGCGTGCGAGGTCGGCGAGTGCATGCGCGCTCGCCATGCAGTGCTGCAGTTCGCGCTCGGGGGCGGAAGCGTGCATGTCGCAGGAGGCTCAGGACAACGCGGTCTTGTACAAGGCCAGCAGCGCGCCCCACGCTCGCTCGGCCTCGGGCTTGCTGTAGAGCGGCGCGCCGTTCTCGGAAGGCATGTCCGGCACGCACCAGCCATGCCTGGCCGGATAGACCTCGATGTCGGCAGGCACGCCGGCCGCAGCGAAGGCTTCCCGCAGCCGGGTCTTGGCGTCCGGCTGGCGCTCGTCGTCGTTCGACGCAATCCCGAAATACATGCGCGCCTTGATCTTCGGCGCGAGCAGGTGGGGGCTGTCCGGCTTGTCCGTCACCAGCCCACCGCCGTGGAAGGACGCAGCGGCACCCACGCGAGCCGGCACGGCGGCGGCCGTTCGCACGGCGAGCGCGCCGCCCATGCAGTAGCCCTGGGTCCCGAGCTTCATGGCCTTGTCGACCTGCGGTTGTGCGTCCAGGAACGCGATGCAGGCGGCGGCGTCCCGTGCGGCGGCCCCAGGCCCGTTCACCGAGGCGATGAGGGATGTCAGCTTGGCTCGGGTGGCCGCGTCCTGGAAATCGAGCGTCGAGGCCGTCTCGAACACCGGAGCCTTTGCCACGCGATAGAAAGGGTTCGGGACGAGCACCGAGTAGCCCTCGGCCGCCAGTCGCCTGCCGATGTCACGCAGGGCCGGGCGCAGGCCGGCGGCGTCCGGCCAGACCAGCACGCCCGGGTGCGTGCCGCTTGCCGGGCGGATGAAGGCGGCGTCGCAGACACCGTCGGGGGTCTTGATGGCGACGTCGGTCTCGACGAGCGCCAGGCCGGCGCCTGCCGCCGCACCGGTTGCAGTGGCCAGGCCCACCGCCACGGAGAGCGCGACGAATTCGCGTCGCGTGGGCTCGCCCATCGCGCCCTCTGCCTTGTTGCCGTCGTGTTCGTGGGCCATCTGCGACCTCGTCATCCGGTGCCTGTGGATCGCGGATTCTCTTTGCATGCACGCCCCTGCGCCATGCGGGGGCACCCGCGGCGTCAGGCGCGAAGGCGGCGCTGCGCGCAAACTTGCCTGCCCGATCCCGGGGCACTGCCCCGCGGCCCCGCAACGACTCCTGCGGACATCCCATGAAGCCCCATGCCATCGCGAGCCTTGTCTG
>Ga0105248_10001747_pt1 | contig 24182 bp, 14 predicted proteins | sample KBSS34metaG_FD_81524 | JGI IMG/M metagenome (GOLD analysis project Ga0105248, IMG submission 81524) | Switchgrass rhizosphere microbial communities from Kellogg Biological Station, Michigan, USA - KBS S3-4 metaG | ecosystem: Host-associated > Plants > Roots > Rhizosphere > Soil | place... | reverse complement strand
GGCCATGTTCACGGTGCCGGTGGAGACGCTGCCGTCGATTTCCAGCGTGCCGGCATTGATGGCGGTGCCGTTGACGAGGATGGTGGCGCTGCCGGCGCCGGTGAGGGCGCCGGTGGCGGTGAAGCTCGTGAGCGCGTCGACCTGCAGCTTGGTGCCGGTGGCCATGTCCAGCGTGCCGGTGGACAGGCTGCTGCCGGCGCCCTGCACCCGCAGGGTGCCGGCATCGATGGCCGTGCTCGTGGCGTAGGCGTGGGTGCCGGTGAAGGCGGCGGTGTTGCCGCCGATCACGCGCAGTCGCTCGAAGCCGGCCACTTGCGATGCGTCGGTGCTGTTCGAGCCCGCGGCGGTGTCGATGACCAGCAGGTCGCTGTCGGTGCCGCCCGCGCCGCCGTTGACGGTGCCGTTGAGCGTGTAGGTGCCATGCAGGGTGGCGGTGTCGCTGCCGGCGCCGAGGTCGAGGCTGCCGGCCGCGGTGGCGAGCGTGCCGGTCACATCGAGCGTGTCCGCGCCGTCTCCGAGGTTGCCCGTGGCGCGCAGCGTGCCGCCTGTGTTGACGGTGATGGAGGACGCGCCCGCATCGCCCGTGAAGACGCTTGCCGCGCCCGCCGCCGCGCCGAGCGTGCCGCGCACGAGGAGCGCGCCGCTGCCGTTCATCGCCATGTTTGCGCTGGTGACGGCGGACTGCACGTCGAGCGTGCCGGCGTCCACGCGCGCGGTGCCGACGTTGTCGGACGCGTTGTTGAGCGTGGTGGTGCCCGAGCCGATCTGCGCGAGCGTGCCCGCGCCCGTGACCGTGTTCGTGAGCGTGAAGGCGTTGCTGCGGTCGACGGCGAGGGCGGCGCCCGCGGCCACCGTGGCCGCCCCGGTGCCCAGCGTGCCGGTGGTGCCGCCGTTGCCGAGCTGCAGCGTGCCCGTGCTGACGGTCGTGGCGCCTGCGTAGGTGTTGGCGGCGGTGAGCGCGAGGGTGCCGCTGCCGGTCTTGATCACGCCGGCGGAGCCGGTGCCGCTGAGCACGCCGCTCAACTGCCCCTCGACCGCGGTGCTGCTCGCGAGGCCGTCACGCACTTCGAACGTGCGTTGCACGGTCCCCAGCGCGATGGGGTTCTGGAAGTCGAGCGTGGCGTCGCTGCCCGCCTCGCCCAGGATGAGATTCGAGCCCACGGGCACGAAGCCATTGGTGCCCCACGTCAGGGTGGCCGCGGTGCCGCCGAGGTTCACGCTGCGCGTGCTTCCGTACGCCGCGAAGCCGCCGCTGGCGGACCAGCGCACGCCGTGGATGAAGGAGTCGTCCGTGAAGATCGCGCTGGTGCCGTTGTCGTTGAAGGACTGGGCCGCGGTGGTCAGGTTGCGGCTGAAGTTGCTGGTGAGTCCGAGCACGCCGCCGTTGAGTTGCACGAGGCTGCTCAGCGGTGTCGTGGAGACATAGCCGCCACTGCCCGAGGCCGCGGAGGTGGTGCCGAAGCCGCCGGTGATGGCGCTGGCGTTGTCGGCGATCAGCACGCCGGCGTCCAGGCGGGTGGTGCCGCTGAAGGCGCCGGGCGTGCTCACGTGCCACACACCTGTGCCGCTCTTGATGAGCCCGGTGCGCCAGCCGTTCGTGGCGTTGGCGGCAGGGTTGTCGAGCACCGTGCCGCTGTAGCGGTTGTCGCCGCCATAGCTGCCGCCCAGCGTCAGGTTGACGACCGACAGACCGTTGCCGTAGCTGCCGGCGTTGTTCCACACCAGGGCGCCGGTCCCGCTGGACTCGATGCCGAAGCTGCCGCCGCCGAAGCTGCGGTCGGTCGTGTCGCCACTGCCGAGATATCGGACGGTGCCGGCGGTGGCCACCATGTTGAGGTTGCTGGCCGCGTTGCTGCTGGAGCCAAGGCTGCTGGACTGCCCGCCCGGCGCCAGGTGCGTGACCTCGATGACACCGCCGCCGAAGGCGAAATCGACTCCGCCGGTGTTGGTGTTGTTGGGGTTGGTGACGCGCCAGACGCCAGCGGACTGCACGCGCAAGGCGCCTGCGCCGCTGATGGCGCCGCTCAGGGTGTTGACGGTGCCTGCGGGGGTGGCGCCGAGGGCGAAGATGCTCCCCGAGGCCAGGCTGGTCGAGCCCGACAGCGTGAGGTCGCCGCTGCCTGCGTTGGTGAAGATGTTGGAGCCGGAGTTCACCGTGAGGCCCCGGTTCGTGGTTTCGCCGGAGCCGACATAGGTCACGTTGGCGCCGTCGAGCTGCAGATTGGCGGCGGTGCCCAGGCTGCCCGGCGAGCCGGCATTGCCGAAGAAGGGCACCTTCAACGTGATCGCGTTGATCGTGGTGGAGCCGCTGTAGGTGTTCAGGCCCGACACCGTGAGGGTTCTGGTGCCGGTGGCGACGCCCTGGTAGGTGACGCTGCCGTTGCTGAGCACCCCCGACAGCTCCGCGGTGCCACCGTTGCCGATGAGGAAGGTGCGGTTGCCGTTGTTGAGATCGATGGGGTTTCGGAAGTCGATCAGGCTGTCGCCTGCGGCGGCGAGCACGAGCGCGGATCCGCTGGGCACGAAGCCGCCCGAACCCCACTGGACGAGGGCGGGGGTGGCAGTCCCGCCCAGGTTGACGCGGCGCGTGGCGCCCGCGGCGGAAAAGCCCCCGGTGCCGGTCCATTGCACCTGGCCGGGGCCCGTTCCGACCGCCCGGGTGAAGTCGGTGGTGACGTCGTTGAGGATGAGGGTGTTGGCGTTGCTGGCGCTCGTGCCTGCGAAGTTCAGGCCTGCGCTTGCGGGCAGGGCGTTGGCGTTGCCCAGCATCAGGTGGCCGCCGCTGGTGGCGTTGAGGACCACGTTGCCGGAGAAGGCGCTGTTGTCCGCGGCGAGCTCGAGCATGCCCGTGTTGACGCCTGAGATGGCGCCTGTGAGGGCCAGGTTGCCTTGTCCGCTGAGGGCCCCGGTCAGGCGCACGTGCTGACTCAAGCTGCCGCCGAACAGCAGCACGGTGTAGGTGTGGGCGGGGGTCGGCAGATTCAGCGGATTGATGAAATCGAGCGGACCGCCGTTGGCACCCAGGAGGAGCCGCTTGTCGGCGGCGACGAAGTCCGGCGTGACGCCCCAGGAGAGCGGCGCGCCGGCCCCGCCCAGGTTCACTGTCTGCGTGAGCGTGTTGGAGGAGGCGTTGAAGCCGCCGTCGCCTGTCCAGCGGATCTGGTTCGCGCTGCTGCCCAGGCCGCGCGTGAAGCTGGAAGAGTTGCTGGAAAGCGAGAGGTAGCCGCCGTTCAGGAGGGTGTTGCTGCCCGCCGAGAGTGCGTTCGCGCTGTTCAGCCGCACGGCGCCTGCAATGGTGGTGCTGCCGCTGTAGCTGGCGTTGCCCGAGAGCGTGATCGAGGAGCCGCTGGAGGCGCTCACCGAGAGGACATTCGCGCCGGTGTCGGCCCACGTGCCGCTGAACGTGCCGGTGCCGGTCAGGGCGAAGGTGGTGTTTGCGTTGAGTGTTGGCGAGCCGCTCCAGACGTTGTTGCTGACGCCGCCGAGCGTGATGGTGCCGCCGAGCGCCGTGAAGTTGTTGGCGATGCCGGCGCTGAACTCGACCGATGCGCCGCCCGAGATGCGCCAGTCGGCCGCGCTCGTCAGTCCGCCGAGCGCGTCGCTCGCGCTCAGTCGCAGGATGCCGCCCTGCAGCTGCAGCGTTCCCGTGAAGGTGTTGGAGCCGCCGAGCGCCAGGGTGCCGGTGCCGGTCTTGATGAGGCCCTTGTTGCCTGCAATCACCGAGTTGATGGTGGCCAGCGAGGCCGTGACGTCGATGGTGGGCGTGGTGCCGTCCAGCGTGAGCGTGCCGCCGGTGATCTGGTAGTTGCTGGCCTTGAACGAGAGGTTGCGTGCCGTGATTGCAGAGCCCAGCGTGACCACGCCCGCGGTGCCGTCGAACACGGCGTCGTCGGGGTCCGCAGGGGGGACGGCGTTGACCCAGGCCGACAGCGTGCCGCCCGCGCCGGTGCTGCTCGTGTTCCAGAACAGGCTGCTTGTGTTCCAGGTGCCCGTGCCGCCCAGCCCGGTTCCGTTGCCGTTGATGTCCCAGTACAGGGTCGCCGCGTGCGCGCGCGAGAGGCTTGCGATGAGTGCCATCACGGCGAGCGTCACGGGCAGGAGGGTGCATCGTCGGGAGGATGCGGGCCTCACGCCACCCTCGCTGCTGCTCCTGCATCCGCCCGCGCAGCCCACCAGTTCCGAGACGACCACGACCATGCCGCGCGAGGCGTTCCAGACAGTACGGAAGATCTTGTTCATCGCAATCGGCCAGGGTTCGGCGCCACCGACGATCGGGGCGGACCGGGTCGAAGGACAATGCGGGCGCCCTGCGGACGTGGACAGTGGACCTTGGTCCAACGTTGCAACACGAACGCACGGCGCTGTGCGAATTGGGCCAAGGGCGAAGCGGATTGCCCTGCAGCCTCATGGCCGGCAACCATGGCAGACCGCATTCCCAACCCCACCGCGCCGACGCTTGCGATCGGCGTCGACTTCACGAGCGCCCCCACGCGACGCAAGCCGATCGTGGCCGCGCTCGGGCAGCGAGAGGACCGCGCCGTGCGCCTCGTCGAGCTGCGCGCGTTTGCCGACTTCGCCGGCTTCGAGCAGCTGCTGCTGCATCCGGGCCCGTGGGTCGGCGCCTTCGACCTGCCCTTCGGGCTGCCGCGCGAGCTCGTGCTGCATCTGGGCTGGCCCACCGAGTGGGAAGCGCTGGTGCGGCACTACGCCTCGCTCGAGCGGGCGCACATCCGATCTGTCTTTGCGGACTTCTGCAACGCGCGTCCCGCGGGCGCGAAGTTCGCGCATCGTGCGTGCGACGCGCCGGCGGGGTCGAGCCCGTCGATGAAGTGGGTGAATCCGCCCGTGGCCTTCATGCTGCACGCAGGCGTGCCGAGGCTGATCGATGCGGGGCTGGCCCTGCCCGCGCACGCGCATGAACGCGGGGGCGGCGAGCGCGTGGCGCTGGAGGGCTACCCGGGGCTGCTCGCGCGCGAGCTGATCGGCACTCGCTCCTACAAGAGCGACGACCCCGCGCGGCAGACGCAGGAGCGCCTCATCGCGCGCAAGGATCTCGTCGACGCGCTGGAGCAGGGGCGCTCGCGCCTGGGCCTGCGGCTGCGCATGACGCACGCGCAGCGCGACGAGCTCGCCGCGGATGCACGCGGCGACCGGCTCGACGCGGTGCTGTGCATGGTGCAGGCCGCGTGGTCGATGACGCAGCCGGGCCACGGCGTGCCGGGCGAGGTCGATCCCCTCGAAGGCTGGATCGCGACCGCGCCCTGGCCGGAGACCGCCTCATGACGCGCGCGCGTGCCGCGAACGCGCCAGCGCTGGATGCGGCCCGCGCATGGTTCGCACGGCAGCAGTGGAAGCCTTTCGCTTTCCAGGAGCAGGTGTGGGAGGCGATGGCCGCAGGCGAAAGCGGCCTGCTGCACGCGACCACCGGCGCGGGCAAGACCTACGCGGTGTGGTTCGGCGCGATGGCGCGCGCGCATGCGTGCGGCGTGCCGCTGACGAAGACCACGCCCGCGCCTGCGCTGAGCGTGCTGTGGCTCACGCCGATGCGCGCGCTCGCGGCCGACACCGCGCGCGCACTGCAGCGCCCGCTTGCGGACCTCGGCATCGGCTGGAGCGTGTCGCTGCGCACGGGCGACACCCCTGCGGCCGAGCGCGCGAGACAGGACCGCAGGCTCCCCACCGCGCTCGTCACGACCCCCGAATCGGCCACGCTCATGCTCACCCGCGCGGCGATGCTGGAGTCGCTGGCGGGGGTGCAGGTGGCGATCGTCGACGAGTGGCACGAGCTCATCGGCAGCAAGCGCGGCGTGCAGGTGCAGCTCGTGCTGGCGCGGCTGCGCGCGCTCAACCCGAAGCTCGTCGTGTGGGCCCTGAGCGCGACGCTCGGGAACCTGGAAGAGGCCATGCACACGGCGGTCGCGCACGAAGCCGGGCGCCTCGTGCGCGGGCGCGTGGAGAAGCAGCTCGTGATCGACACGCTGCTGCCGCACGAGCCCGGGCGCTTCTCGTGGGGCGGGCACCTGGGTGCGCAGATGCAGCAGCCGGTGGTGGAGGAGATCGAGCGCAGCGGCACCACGCTCGTCTTCACCAACGTGCGCTCGCAGGCGGAGATCTGGTACCAGCTCATCCTGAACGCGCGGCCCGAGTGGGCCGGCGTGGTCGCGCTGCACCACGGCTCGCTGTCGCGCGAGACGCGCGAATGGGTCGAGGCGGGACTGAAGGAGGGGCGCCTGAAGGCGGTGGTCGCGACCTCCTCGCTCGACCTGGGCGTGGACTTCCTGCCGGTGGAGCGCGTGCTGCAGATCGGCTCGGCCAAGGGCGTGGCGCGGCTGCTGCAGCGCGCCGGTCGCAGCGGACACGCGCCCGGGCGCCCGAGCCGCATCACGCTCGTGCCCACCAACACGCTCGAGCTCATCGAGGGCGCGGCCGCACGGCATGCGGTGGCGCAGGGGCGCATCGAGAAGCGCGAGTCGCCGCGCCAGCCGCTGGATGTGCTCGTGCAGCACCTCGTGACGGTGGCGCTCGGCGGCGGCTTCACGGCCGATGCGATGTTCGAGGAAGTGCGCACGGCGCCCGCCTACCGCGAGCTCGCGCGCGCCCAGTTCGACTGGGCGCTGGACTTCGTCGTGCAAGGCGGCGCGAGCCTGCACGCCTATCCCGAATACCACCGCGTGGTGTGCGAAGGCGGCGTCTACCGGGTGGCGGATCGCGGCATCGCGCTGCGCCACCGGCTGCAGGTGGGCACGATCGTGAGCGATGCCTCGATGCAGGTGAAGTGGGTCTCGGGCGGCGTGATCGGCACGATCGAGGAGGGCTTCATCGCGCGGCTGAACAAGGGCGACTGCTTCGTGTTCGCCGGGCGAGTGCTCGAGTACGTGCGCACCCAGGAGATGACGGCCTATGTGCGGCGCGCCACGCGCAATCGCGGCATCGTGTCGGTATGGAACGGCAGCAAGATGCCGCTGTCCAGCGAGCTGGCCGATGCGGTGCTCGAGCGCTTCCAGGCCGCGGCCGCGGGCGAGTTCGACGAGCCGGAGATGCAGGCCGCGCGAGCGATGCTCGACACGCAGCGCGCGCTGTCGCAGCTTCCGGGCCCCGGGGTGCTGCTGCTGGAGCAGCTGCGCTCGCGCGAGGGCCATCACCTCTTCGTCTACCCGTTCGCCGGGCGCAACGTGCACATCGGCCTGGCCGGGCTCATCGCGTGGCGCCTTTCGCGCGAACAGGGCAACACGTTTTCCGTCAGCGTCAACGACTACGGGTTCGAGCTGCTGAGCGCGCTGCCGATGGACATTGGCGCGCTGGTCGACCGCCGGGCGCTGTCGACGCAGGACCTCGAGCACGACGTGCTCGCAAGTCTGAACTCGCGCGAGCTCGCGCAGCGGCGCTTTCGCGAGATCGCGCGCGTGGCGGGGCTGGTCTTCAGCGGCTACCCGGGGGCGCCGAAGAGCACGCGCCAGCTTCAGGCTTCCAGCAGCCTCTTCTATGAGGTGTTCAAGAAGTACGACGAGGGCAATCTGCTGCTCACCCAGGCGCAGAGCGAAGTACTGGCCCAGGAGCTTGAGATCCGCAGGCTTGCCGCTACCTTGGAGCGCATGAGCGCGCTGCGCATCGAGCGGGTCGACCTCGAAGTGCCCAGCCCCATGAGCCTGCCGCTGCTCGTGGAGCGGCTGCGCGAGCAGGTCACGACCGAAAAACTCTCCGACCGACTGGAACGCATGCTCAAGGACATGAATCACGCGGCCGACCGCGCGACCCAGACCGCAGCGCCGATCGCGCGCGCCCACGCGAGGCACCGCGCATGAAGCTCATCAAGCTGGCGCGCCACGGCAACCGGGCGCGGCTGGCACTCTATCTCGTGGCGCTTTGGAAGCTGTTTCGCCACCCCAGCACGCCGCTGGCGCCCAAGCTCGTGGCGATCGCGGTGCTCGGCTATGCGCTGAGCCCCATCGACCTCATTCCCGATTTCATTCCGGTGCTCGGCTGGCTCGACGACCTGGTGCTCGTGCCGCTGGGCATCGCGCTGGCCGTGAAGCTGACGCCTGCGCACCTGTGGCAGGCGCGCCTGGCGGAGGCGCAGCTGCACACCGAGAAGCTGCCCCGACTCGTCTGGGGGGCGGTTGCGATCGTGGGCCTGTGGGCGGTGCTGCTGGGCCTGCTCGTGTGGTGGTTCGCGCGCACGGTGCTGCAGGCCTGAGGGCCGAGCGCGCGCGGGCTCACTTGCGCATCAGCGTCGACTTTCCGAAGAGCGACTCGATGAGATCGACCGCCAGCTCGGCGGTGCGGTTGCGCACGTCGAAGGCGGGGTTCAGCTCCATGACGTCCAGGGAGGCGAGGCGGCCGGTGTCGGCAATCATCTCCATGCACAGCTGCGACTCGCGGTAGGTGGGGCCGCCCTTCACGGTGGTGCCCACGCCGGGCGCGATGTCGGGGTCGAGGAAGTCGACATCGAAGCTCACGTGCAGGTGGGTGTTGCTGTCCATGGTGGCGAGCGCCAGCTCCATGGCGTGGCGCATGCCCATCTCGTCGATGAAGCGCATGTCGAAGACTTCGAGATCGACTTCGTGCACGAGCTGCTTCTCGCCCGCGTCGACGCTGCGGATGCCGATCTGGCGCACCCACTTCGGATTGAGCGCGGGCACCTGTGCGCCGATCTCGATGAGCTGCTGGGGACCGCGCCCGCACAGGCAGGCCACCGGCATGCCATGGACGTTGCCGCTGGGCGTGAGCACGTTGGTGTTGAAGTCGGCATGCGCGTCCAGCCAGAGCACGCGCAGCTTCTTGCCGGCCTCCCGGCAGTGGCGCGCGACCGCGCTGATGGAGCCGATGGCCAGGCAGTGATCGCCCCCGAGCAGGACGGGCAGCCGGCCCCGCGCGAGCTCGTCGTGCACCGCCTCGTGCACCGTGCGGTTCCAGGCCACGACGCCATCGAGGTGGCGGTAGCCGTCCACCGGTGGCTGCCACGGATTGGCCGGCCCGACGAGGTTGCCGCGGTCGATGACCTGCAGCCCGTGGCCTTCGAGTGCCTGTGCGATGCCGGCCACGCGCAAGGCCTCCGGTCCCATGGAGGCGCCGCGCGCGCCCGCGCCGATGTCGGTGGGTGCGCCGATGAGAGTGATGTTGCGGTTCATGCGTGCAGGGGTGGGTTCAAAGATCCTCGGCGGGCAGCGAGGGCGAAGGCGCCGCGTGCGATGCGGGGGCGCCGGAGGCGGCGTCCTCTTCGTCCGCGCCGTCGTTGAAGTTCTCGGGCAGGTGCAGGGCGTAGTGATGAGCGACCACGCCCCAGGCCTCTTCCGCGCTTTCGACGAAATGGAAGAGCTTGAGGTCGGCGGCGCTGATCATGCCGGTGCCCACGAGGAACTCGAAGTCGATGAGCCGGCTCCAGAAGTCGCGCCCGACGAGCAGGATCGGGCGGCGGCGGCACTTGCCGGTCTGCGTGAGCGTCATGATCTCGAACAGCTCGTCGAGCGTGCCGAAGCCGCCGGGGAAGCACACCAGTGCGATCGATCGCATCAGGAAGTGCATCTTGCGCAGCGCGAAGTAGTGGAACTGGAAGCACAGCTCCGGCGTGATGTAGGGGTTGGGCTCCTGCTCGTGCGGCAGCACGATGTTCAGCCCGATGCTCGGGCCTCCCGCCTCGAAGGCGCCGCGGTTGCCGGCCTCCATGATCCCGGGCCCGCCGCCGGTGACCACCACGATGCGGCGGTCCAGGTGGCGCGAGGCTCGGGTGACGATGTGGGCGAAGCGGCGCGCCTGCTCGTAGTGGTGCGACATGGCCAGCTGCATGCGCGCGCGCTCCACCAGCACCTTGTCGCCTGTCGCCTCGGCCTCGGCCAGGCGGCTTTGCGCCTGGGCGTGATCGAGGATGCGCGCGCTCCCGAAGAGCACGATGGTCGACTCGATGTTGCGCTCGCGCTGGATGAGCTCGGGCTTGAGCAGCTCGAGCTGCATGCGCACCGGGCGCAGCTCCTCGCGCAGCAGGAACTCGGTGTCGGTGAAGGCGAGCTGGTAGGCGCTTTCGGGGCCCCCATAGCGCGAGGCCTCGGCAACGGCCGCCTCTTCCTGCGCGCTCGGGAAATTGCGCGCGGTGAGTTGCTTTCTCTTCTCTTCCATGGCGTTGGGGGCGGGATCTTAGCGACGACGAGTCCCGTCGCCGGGGCGGTCCGAGCAGACCGGGCACGAGGCATGGCGCGACACGCGCACCTCGCTCCATTGCATCGTGCGTGCGTCCAGCATCTGCAGCCGCCCCGCGAGCGACGTGCCGGTGCCGCACAGCAGCTTCAGCGCCTCCGCAGCCTGCATCGAGCCGACGATGCCCACGAGCGGCGCGAAGACGCCCATGGTGGCGCAATGCACTTCCTCGACGCCCGAATCCTCGGGAAAGACGCAGGCGTAGCACGGCGAGGTGGCCTCGCGGCTGTCGTAGACGCAGATCTGCGCATCGAAGCGGATCGCGGCACCCGAGACGAGCGGCTTGGCGTGATTCACGCAGGCGCGATTCACCGCGTGGCGGGTGGCGAAGTTGTCGCTGCAGTCGAGCACCACGTCGGCCTCGCGCACGAGCTCGTCGAGCCGTCGGGCGTCCGCGCGCTCGACCAGGGCGCGCACGCGCGGCGCGGGGTTGACGGCGGCGATGCCGCGCGCGGCCGACTCCGCCTTCGGCGTGCCCACGCGCTGCATGTCGTGGATGACCTGGCGCTGCAGGTTGGTGAGGTCGACCCGGTCGGGGTCGATGACGGTGATGCGGCCCACGCCTGCGCTGCCCAGGTAGAGCAGGGCACTGGAGCCGAGGCCGCCTGCGCCGATGACCAGCGCATGGCCGTCGAGCAGTCGCTGCTGGCCTTCGATGCCGATCTCGTCGAGCAGGATGTGCCGGCTGTAGCGCAGCAGGTCGTCGTCGTTCATAGGGGCCGAGGATATCCAGGCGTGCCTGCGCGGGGCAGAGTTGAATCGACTATGAATGCGCGGCGCGCCGGGACGCGAGCGCGCGCCACGCAGATGGCGAAACGCCCGCACGGGGCGGGCGTCGCGTGTGGATTGCGAGGCGGGAGATCAGTTGGCCTTCGCGTCTTCGGGCTTGCGCTCGACCTGGGTCTTCGAGACGACGACCGCCTTGCCCTTGAGGCGATTGAGCGCCTGCTGCAGCGGGAAGTCCTCGCTGCTGCCGAACTCGGGCAGCGGCTTCGGCCCGGCCTTGGCGTCGGCCGCGGCGGCCTCCTCGAGCTTCTTGATGGCTTCGTCGCGCGCCTTGTCGCGGTTCGCGTCCTTCACCTCGTCGCCCTGGCCGCTGGAGATGTGCTTGTCCAGATCGGCCTCGCGCGGGCGCAGCGCCGCGAAGATGTTCCCCTCGGCGGTCTCGTCGATCATGACGTCGGGAACGATCCCCTTGGCCTGGATCGACTTGCCGCTCGGGGTGTAGTAGCGGGCGGTGGTGATCTTCAGCGCGGTGTCGGGGGAGAGCGGGCGCACCGTCTGCACGGAGCCCTTGCCGAAGGTCTGCGAGCCCATGACGACGGCGCGCTTGTGGTCCTGCAGGGCGCCGGCGACGATCTCGCTGGCCGAGGCCGAGCCTTCGTTGACCAGCACCACCAGCGGCACGCTCTTTACTGCGTCGGGCAGGCGGCGCAGCGGGTCGCTGCCGCGGCGCGCGTAGTAGTCGGGGCTCGCGCGGAACATGGCCTTGGACTCGGCCATCTGGCCGTTCGTGCTGACCACGGTCACGTCCTTGGGCAGGAAGGCCGCGGAGATGGCCACGGCCGCCTCGAGCAGGCCGCCCGGGTCGTTGCGAAGGTCGAGCACCATGCCCTTGATGTAGGGATCCTGCTTGTACAGCTCGGACAGGCGCGAGGCGAAGTCTTCGACGGTGTGGTCCTGGAACTGGCTCACGCGCAGCCACGCATAGCCCGGCTCGATCATCTTGGAGCGCACGCTCTGAACGCGGATCTCCTCGCGCGTGATGCTCACGGGGAAGCTGCGGTTCTCGGTCTTGCGATAGATCTGCAGCAGCACCTTGGTATTGGGCTCGCCGCGCATGCGCTTGACGGCCTGATCCATCGTCAGACCCTTGACGTAGCTGTCGTCGATCTTGGTGATGAGGTCGCCGCTCTTGAGGCCGGCGCGGAAGGCGGGCGAGCCTTCGATGGGCGAGACGATCTTCACGAGGCCGTCTTCCATGCCGATCTCGATGCCCACGCCCACGAAGCGGCCGGTGGTGCCTTCGCGAAATTCCTTGTAAGTCTTCTTGTCGAAGTACTGCGAGTGGGGGTCCAGCCCCGCCACCATGCCGCTGATGGCATCGGTGATGAGTTTCTTCTCATCGACCGGCTCGACGTAGTCCTGCTTGATCATGCCGAAGACTTCCGCGAGTTGGCGCACCTCCTCGATCGGCAGCGGCGCGAGCGCGTTGCCCGCAATCGCCGTCAACTGCATCGTTGTGAGGGCACCTGCGACGGCACCCACGGCGACCCAACCTGCAACCTTCAATTTCGCACCCATGATGCGTGGCACCTTCTCGAGAAAACGGCCCGGCCATTTTAGGACCCGCCCCCTTGGCGGATTCCCGTCGCGACCCTGAACCGTGCTTGGTTTCTAAGCCTTTACACGCGCACAAAACAAGGGGGAACCCTCTAGTCGAGTGCCGCGGCGGGGCGCTCGCCCATGCCTGGCCCGGGTGCGCGAGCCAGCCGAAGCCGCCGGGCCTGCGGCGTGAGCCAGCCGCCCAGGACACCCTGCGACGCGCTCCGGTCCCGGGCGGGTCGAGGACGCCGGGCTGAGCCGCGGCCCGACCTTTCAGGGTTCGCACCTATGCCTCATGGGGGAGGCCGGCGCGCGGGCAGCCGCGCTAAGTTGAGCGTTTCGCTTCGATTTCGCAGCCGGAGAGAAGCTCATGGGCAAGAAGCTGACCACCAACGCCGGGTGCCCGGTGGCCGACAACCAGAACGTGCTGACCGCCGGTGCGCGCGGCCCGCAGCTGCTGCAGGACGTGTGGTTTCTGGAAAAGCTCGCGCACTTCGACCGCGAGGTGATTCCCGAGCGGCGCATGCATGCCAAGGGCAGCGGCGCCTACGGCAGCTTCACCGTCACCCACGACATCACGAAGTACACGAAAGCGAAGATCTTCTCGTCCATTGGAAAGAAGACCGAGCTCTTCGCGCGCTTCACCACCGTGGCGGGAGAGCGCGGCGCGGCCGACGCCGAGCGCGACATTCGCGGCTTCGCCATCAAGTTCTATACGGAAGAAGGCAACTGGGACCTGGTCGGCAACAACACGCCGGTGTTCTTCCTGCGGGACCCGCTCAAGTTCCCCGACCTCAATCACGCCGTCAAGCGCGACCCGCGCACCAACCTGCGCAGCGCGAAGAACAACTGGGATTTCTGGACCTCGCTGCCCGAGGCGCTGCATCAGGTGACGATCGTCATGAGCGATCGCGGCATTCCGGCCACGTATCGCCACATGCACGGCTTCGGCAGCCACACCTTCAGCCTCATCAACGCGCGCAACGAGCGCTTCTGGGTGAAGTTCCACCTCAAGAGCCAGCAGGGCATCCGCAACCTCACCGACGAGGAGGCCCAGGCGCTCATCGGCCGCGACCGCGAGAGCCACCAGCGCGACCTCTACGAAAGCATCGAGCGCGGCGAGTTCCCGAAGTGGACGCTGAAGATCCAGGTCATGCCCGAGGCCGAGGCCGCACGGGTGCCCTACCACCCCTTCGATCTCACCAAGGTCTGGGCGCACAAGGACTACCCGCTCATGGAGGTCGGCGTGCTGGAGCTCAACCGCAATCCGGAGAACTTCTTCGCCGAGGTGGAGCAGTCGGCCTTCAACCCCGCGAGCATCGTGCCGGGCATCGGCTTCTCGCCCGACAAGATGCTGCAGGGGCGGCTCTTCTCGTATGGCGATGCGCAGCGCTACCGGCTGGGCGTCAACCATCACCTCATTCCGGTGAATGCCGCGCGCTGCCCCGTGCACAGCTACCACCGCGACGGCTCCATGCGCGTGGACGGCAACCACGGCTCCACGCTCGGCTACGAGCCCAACGACCAGGGGGAATGGGCCGAGCAGGGCGACCAGCGCGAGCCGCCGCTCGCGCTGTCCGGCGCGGCCGACCACTGGAACTTCCGCGAGGACGACAGCGACTACTACTCGCAGCCCGGCGCGCTGTTCCGTCTCATGGCGCCAGCGCAGCAGCAGGCGCTGTTCGACAACACCGCGCGCGCCATCTCGGGCGCGCCGCGCGAGATCCAGCTGCGCCACATCCGCAACTGCATGAAGGCCGATCGCGCCTACGGCGAGGGCATCGCGCGGGTGCTGAAGATCCCGGCGAGCGAGATCGAATGAGCGGATTCCTTGAACGGTTGGAGGGGCCCCGGCAACCCAGGCCCCATGGACGCCGCCGCGTGGCGCGTCCGCCCATCCGTTCATGGAGACCGACATGCAGCTCGACACTTCCAGCCTCGCCGCGTATGGCCTGATCGCCGCCGCCCTCGCAGTCACCGTCGGATGCCATTCCGACAACTCCCGCGTCCAGCCGCGGCGTGCGCCCATGCTGATGAGCGCCGCCCCCGCGTCGGACGCGCCCATGCTGCTCATGGTGCCGACCCCGCAGGCCGAGCCCGCGAAGCCCTACGACGAAACCCCGATCACGCCGATGGAGACGGTCGGGGCGAAGGACTGAAGGAGTGGATGGGCGCTTGGCGCCACCAGCAGGAATCGAACCTGCATCTGAGACTTAGGAGGTCCCTGTTCTATCCATTGAACTATGGCGGCCCGGGAGGCGCTTCGGGGCGGGGGTGCCGGCGCGAAGGCCGAGCATCCTACTTCAAGAAGCGCGTGGAATCGCCCACGCGTGGCGGCCGATCAGGCGCTCGGCGCATGGGTGCGCGGGCACAGGTCCTTCCAGCGGGCGCCGTGCGCCATGGCGTCGGCGATGTAGTGGCTGAGCGCGGCCTTGTCGGAGAAGTTGTCGTTGTAGCTGATGCCCCCGATGTGCAGCCAGGCGTCGTCCACGATCTGCACCTGCGCCGGGCAGACGTCCCCGGGGCGCTGCACCTCCTCCAGGCGACTGGGCGCGAAGCGCATGTGCGGTTCGTCGAGATCGCGGTAGAGGGCCCTGAAGTTGCGCCCGCCCGTGTCCAGGCCGTTGGAGAAGTCGTAGTTGAAGTTCAGCCTGCGCGCGCCGATGGCGCTCAGGTCGAACATGCAGTAGCCCGCCCACAGCTGCCAGCCCCAGGGACTCAGGACCTTCATGCCGAACACCGGCTGCGAGCCCAGGCGGTCGCAGATGCGCAGCGGCGCGATGGGGATGAGGTCGTGGTCGAGGAAGGCGAAGCGCGCCGGGCGAAGCTTGCGCACCACGTTCGAATAGACCCACTGCATGGCCATGCCGTGCGAGCGGTTCACGTGGCGCGTGCGGTTCACCGGCAGTGCCAGGTACGGCGTGGCGCGCTCGCGGCACACCTGCTCGATCTCCTGGCGCTTCGCTGGATTGCGCGAGTTGTCGAAGACGATGAGCTGCGTGTCGCCCAGGTGGCGCTGCGCCATCTCGATGAGCCAGCTCAGCGCCCAGGGCTGCTCGAAGGCGATGACGAGCGCGACGTCGCGGCCCTCGAACTCGCGCATCTTCTGCATGAATTCGCTCTGGCCGCGCGCGCGGCGGCGCACGTAGGAGGCCAGCCACAGATCGTTGCGCCATTGCTTGAGCGCATGCTGCAGCGGCACGAGGCGCGCCCATTCGCGGGGCGAGAAGTTTTCCAGTGCGCGCACGGCGGGTCCGGGCAGGGGTAGACGCGAAAGCCGAAACTTTAGCGGTCGTCTCACGCGGCGCCAGTGCGGGCGGACCCGGGCTTGCGCCGCGCGCCGGCTTCAGTTCCAGCGGAAGACCCAGATCAGGTCGAGCGCGTTGTCGTCGCCGGATTGCGCGCGCAGGGTGAAGCGCTGCGCCACGCGATAGATGAGCTGCCAGTTGCCGGTCGTGGCATTCAGGCCGCGCTCGTAGCCGACGTAGACGCGATCCGAAATCTGCTTGCCGAGCGTGACGACGGTGTCCTTCACCGTGCCCGTGTCGGACTGCCGCACCGACAGGTCGTCGAGCTGCAGCGCCCGGGCCACGTTCAGGCTCTCGCCCCCGCCTTCGCCCACGAGCAGCGCCAGCGCGGCGCGCTGCAGGATGAGCGAGTCGCTGCCGGACAGGCTGTCGTAGCTGCGCCCGGTGACGAGCAGGGCGAGCTTCTCGGTGTCCGGCAGTTCCGGGTCGGAGAACAGCCGCACGCGCGGCTGCTGCACGTTGCCGCCCACGGTCACGCCCACTCGCGTGTCGGAGGTGGGCCGCACGGCCACGATGTCCAGGCGCGGGTTCGCGATGTCGCCCACGAAGGTGAGCACCCCGCGTTCGAGCGCGAGCTTCTGGTTGTAGGCCTGGTAGCTGCCACCGATGGCGCGGATCTCGCCGTGGGCGGCCAGTCGCCCCTCGGGCGTGGTGATGCGGATGTCGCCCTCCAGCCGGGTGTCGATGCCGCGGCCGCGCAGCTTGAATTTCGGGCCCAGGTCGAAGGCGACGTTCAGCTGCGCCCCGCTCGTCGGGCGCGCGCCGGCCTCGCGCCCGGCGCTCTCGCCGCGGCGCACCACCACGTCGTCGCCGAGGCTCGGCGCGTCCGAGCGGCTGATGTCGATGAGTCCCTCGTCGGCGATGAAGCGGCCGTCGATCGCAACACGCCCCGGCTCCAGCCGCAGGTCGGCGGTGCCGGTGACGACCACGCGGCGGTCCACGCGGGCAAGCACGGCGGCGTGCTCGGCCACGAGCTTGAGCTGCGCGAGCGGCTGCGCACCGAGGCGGGCGTCGCCGGTGAGTGCCAGCGTGCCGGAGCCGGCGGCGAAGCGCAGCGTCTCGATGCGCGCGGTGTCGCCCTCGAAGCGCAGGTCGACCTTGCCGCCGGTGAGGGACACGCCTTCCAGCGCGTTGCGCACGGCCACGTCCTGGCCGGCAAGCTGTCCGGTGATCGAAGGCGCGCCGAAGCGCCCGGCGAGCTGCAGCGTGGCCTCCATGCCCCCGCCCAGGTGCCAGCCCGTGGGCAGCCACTCGGACCAGCTCTCAAGCTTCTGCGCCTGCACGTGCAACGCGCCGTCCAGGGGCGCGTCGTCCGCGGGCCAGAGCTGCTGGGGCTGCGCGCGCACGCGCTGGCGTCCTTCCAGCACGCCGAGCTGGCTGCCGACCACGCGCTCGTCGAAGGCCCAGGTGCCGTCGGCGACGTCCAGCGTGAACCTCGCCTCGCTCAAGCCCAGCGGCTGCTCGCTGCCGAGCTCGCTGATCTGCAGGTCGCCGCCGGCGCGCTGCACCTCCAGGTGGGCGACGACCGCGGGCGTGGTGCGCAGCGACAGCCGCGCCCCGATGCGCAGGTCGCCGCTCCAGGCGAAGTCGGGTTGCAACCGCTTGAGCAGCGTCGCGATCGCGAAGGGCTCGATCTGCGCCTGCACCTGCGCCACCGACGCCGCATCGCGCGCCTGTTCCCAGCGCAGCTCGGTCCAGCGCAGCACGGCGCCCAGCACCTCGAGCTGGCCCGGCGCGAGCCCGATGGCGCTGCGCGCGGGGTCGGCGCTCCAGTCGATCGAGAGGTCGTGCGCCACGAGCAGCGGCAAGCCTGCGGCGTCCTCTCGCGCGCGCGGCGCGGTGCTTGCTGCCGGCAGCAAGGCCAGCTCGCGCACCTGGCCGTGCCAGGACTGCGCCTCCCCGCTGCGCTGCCACGCACCCTGCAGCTGCGCGCGCAGGGACAGCGCAGCGGGGGCGGGGGCGCCGTCCGGGGTGGCACGGGTCTGCCGCAGCGTGGCATCGAGCCGGGCCTCGTGCTTGCCGAGCGTGCCTTGTGCGACCAGCGTGGCGGCGCTCACTTCCAGGCCCGGAATGCGCACGGCGCGGGCCTCGAAGCGGGCCTGCAGGGCCGCATCGACGGCGGCCTGGGCGGACGGGGCGGTCGCATCCCACTGACCCTTGAGCTGCTGGATCTGCAGGCTCGCCACGCGCAGCTCGCTGGCCTGCACGCTGCCCTTCACGGCGAGGTTCGCGGCGCTCGGGCCGAGCGTGCGCGCGCCTTTCGCCGGCGCGAGCAGGGCGCCGCGCGCATCGAGCTGCAGCTTGAGGCTGCCCTGCGCGCTGCCCGCGTTCGCGAGTTGCAGCCAGGGGCTGAGCTGCTGCAGCGCGGGCGCGTCGATCTGCAGGCTCAGGCTGTCCTCCTGGCCGCCGCCGTGCAGCATGAGGCTTGCCTGAGCGCGGTTGTCGGCGGCGAGCGCATGGGCATCGAGCTGGATGCGCCCGTGGCCGTCCGCGTCGCCGTCCAGCTTCAGGGCCAGGGGCTGGCCGGCAAGGCGGCTGTCGTGGAAGTCGGCATGGGCGCGCCCGCGCAGGCTGCTCATCAGCGCGGCAAGGCCGGTGCTCGCTGCGGGAACGGAGACGTCGAAGTCGGCACGGCCGTTGAGCTCGCCGGCCAGCCGTTGCCGCGTGGCGGCCTCGGCGCCCGGCCACCACGCGAGCGGGTCGAAATGCGCGAGCGAGAGCTCGCCCTTGGCGTCCCAGCGTGCGTTGCCCGTCTCGGGCTGACGCACGCTGCCGCGCGCGTCGAGCACCGCCGGGCCGCTCTTCACCGTCAGCCGCTCGATGCGCGTGAAGCCCTTGAGCGTGCTGCCCTGGAACTGCGCCTGCAGCGGCGTCCCCGTCGTCGGCGCGGCGCGCTTGCCCTTGGCGACGGGCGCTCGCAGCAGTCCGCGCCATTGCGCCTGCATCTGCAGCGGCGCGTCGGGCGAGGCCTGCTGGAGCTGCAGCGGCCCGCTCAGCAGCAGTTGCGGTGCGCGCGCATCGAGCGCGGCGAGCGCCACGTCGTTCAGCGTCAGCGTGGCGCTCAGCGCCGAGCCCGTCCAGCGCCCCTGCGCCTGCAGCGTTCCGGATTCGAGCGCGGCCTGCGCGCGGTCCACGGTCCAGTCGCGACCTTCGCCGTGGGCTTCGACGTCCAGCGTGCGCACCGGCAGGCGATGCCGGTCCCACGGGCCGCTTGCATCGTTCTGGATGCGCGCGCTCACCTGCAGCGGTTGCTGCGGGCGCAGCTGGAGCGTGGCGCTGCCGTTCAGGCGCGTGGTGGGCGCCTCGGCGCCGAAGGGCGCGAGGAGTTGCGCGAGGTCCAGGCGCTCGAAGACCGCGTCGAGCTGCGACAGCGGCACCGGCTCGAAAGGCGCGAGCTCGCCGCGCGCGTCCAGCGACTGCTCGTTGGTGCGCAGCCGCGCAACCGCCTGCATGCGCTCGAGCGGGCCGTGGGCGTCGAGCGAGAAGTCCAGGCCGCGGGCCCACACGGGCGCTGCCGCCGGGTCGGGTGCGCGGGCGCTCAGGGTCAGCGACGCAGGCAGCGTCGCGCGCAGTCCCAGGCTCGCGGAGCCCATCACGTCGATGCCCGACCAGCGCGCGGCGAGCTCGTCGATGCGCACTGCGTCGACGGCCTCGACCCGCGCTCGGATCGATTCCACCGGCGCGGGCGAGCCGGCGAGCGTGAGGCGATCCACCGCCAGCTCATCCACGCGCAGGCCCGCCGGCAGCACGATCTCGGCCGGCGCGGCGCGGCTCGTCGCGCCGGAGGGCTCGACCGCCCCTTCGGGCACCACGTCGATCTGCTGCGCGCGCAGGCCCTGCGCGTGGAGAACGACATAGGGCGCGACGAGCTGCCAGCGTTCGAGACGCAGGTCGCGCCAGGCGAGGCCGCGCACGCGCACACGGGCGCCGCCGCCGCGCCATTCGACGTCGGCGGCGGAAAAGTCGCCGAGCAGGGGGCCCTCGGCGCCTTGCACCCGCAGGGCCGGCAGCAGCGTCTCCATCCGGCGCAGCCACCACTGCGTGCCCGCGTTCGTGTGCAGGGACTGCCACAGCAGCGCGAGGGCGCAGGCGCAGGCCAGCGCGGCGAGCATCAGCACCGTCAGCCATCGCCGGCGACGCGGCGCGGGCGACGGCGGCGGATGCGCGCGCGTGCGGCGTCCGCTGGCGTCGGGAGCGGCGCCGGGCGCGGACATCAGAAGCTCACTCCCACGCTCAGGTGCAGTCGAAGCGAATGCACTTCCTGTCCGTAGGCGATGTCGGCGCGCAGCGGCCCGATGGGGCTGCGCCAGCGCACGCCCACGCCGTAGCCGTAGACCGCGCGGTACTCGGCCCAGTCGTTGGCGGCGTTGCCCGCGTCGAAGAAAACGGCGCCGTACCAGTCGCGCAGCGTGGGCGAGATGCGGCGCATCAGCTCGAGCGTGCCAGTGGCGAGCACGGCGCCGCCGACGGTCGAGCCGTCGACGATCGGGCCGAGCGTCTGGTAGCCGTAGCCGCGCACCGAGTCGTCGCCGCCGGCGCGAAAGAGCAGGGTGTCCGGAATGCCGAGGGTCTCGCGGCGAAAGACCTGGCCGGCTTCCGCGCGCAATTGGCTCAGCCAGCCGCCGCCCAGCGGCAGGTAGAAGGTCGTGCGGCCGTAGGTGCGCACGAAGGGGCCGTGTTCGCCGTCGCCGTCACGCGCCAGCCCCAAGCCTGCGGTCAGGTTCACGATCAGCCCCCGCGTCGGGAAGACGATGTTGTTCACGTTGCGCCACGTCCACTCGTAGTTGCCCGAGACCGCGCGGTCGAGCGTCGAGCGGGTGGTGGTGCTCAGCGAAGTGCGATTGAACTCCAGGTAATAGAGCCGCTCGATGCGCTCGGTGTCCAGCGTCTGGCCGGCGCGCACGCGCTCGCTGCGCGTGATGGAGGCGCCGGCATCGAGGTAGTCGTACTTCACGCCGACGAGGTCGCGGTAGCCGAGCTTGTGCGGGTAGCTGACCAGGTCCATGGTGCCGGTGCGCTCGGTGCTGCCGTACTTCAGCTTGGTGTTGAAGATCCAGTTCTGGTCGAAGGGGCGGCGGTGGGTGTAGTCGAGCCCCACGCGCGCGCCGGTGTTGCTGCTGAAGCCCACGCTCGGGGTGGCCGACTGCAGCGAGTTCTCGCGCAGCCGCACGAGCACGGGTGCGGCCGCGGCGGTCTGCGCGGCGTTGTCGATCTGCACCGCCACGCCCTCGTACAGCCCGGTCTTCTGCAGGGCCTCCTGGTAGTCGAGCAGCGCCTTCTCGCTGTAGGGCGTGCCGGGCCCGAAGGGGGCGAGATTCAGCGCCGACTCGTTGGGCATGCGCGTGAGGCCTTCCACGCGGATCTCGCCCAGACGGTACGCCGGGCCGCTGTCCACCACGATCGCGATGCGCACCGTGTTGCTCTGCGCATCGACCTGCGCGGAGGTGCTGACGAAGCTGGCCGCCGCATAGACCTGCGAGCGAAGGCGCTGCAGCAGCTGGTTCTTCGCGGCCGCCCAGGCGGCCTGCGTGAACGCCGCGCCGCGCTGCAGCGGCCAGCGCTGCTGCGCGCGCTCCCAGCGCCGGCGTGCCTGCGCATCGTCGGCCTCGATGGCCTGCGCGAGCGGTCCGCGCAACTCCAGGCTCAGGGCGTCCACGCGAGCCTGCGGCCCCGGCGTCACCGTGATGCGGATGAGCGGGGTGCCGCCTTGCTGCGCAGCGATGAGCTCGACATTCGCCTGCGGGTTGAAGTAGCCCTCGGGCTCCAGGAGGCTGCGCACCTGGTCGGGTGTCGATGCGCGCAGGCGCGAGGTCTCCACCGCGGTGACCTCGTCCTCGTTGCGGTAGCGGGCGAGATCCAGGTGCTGGGCGAGGATGTCGCGCAGCGGCCTGGGCGCGAGGATCTCCAGCCTGTAGCGCTTGCCGTCCAGCGCGGTCGAGCCCGTGTCGAAGGGGCGGCGCGTGCCGCCTTCGGGGGCTTGCTGCTCGGGAAGCTGCGAGTCGGTCTCGGAACTGCGCTCGTCCTTCAGGGGGCGCGCGAGCTGCGTGTCGTCCTCGTCGCCGGGTTCCGCCTGTGCGCGAGGCGCGGCCGGCTCCAGCTCGGCCGGCTGCGCCGCGGCGCCGATCGCCCACGCCGCGGCCAGCAGCGTGGCGGCCAGCGCGCGACGACTCATCGCCCCCGCGTCACTTGCTCAGCAGACGCATGGCGCCTTCCAGGCCGCCGAGCGTGAGCGGGAACATCCGGTGATTCATGAGCTGCTGGATCACGGCGATCGACTGCCGGTAGCCCCACACGCCCTGCGGCTCGGGGTTGATCCACGCGTACTTCGGGAAGGCGTGCGTGAGTCGCTGCAGCCACTCGGCGCCCGGTTCCTCGTTGTTGTATTCGACGCTGCCGCCGGGCTGCAGGATCTCGTACGGGCTCATCGTGGCGTCGCCCACGAAGATGAGCTTGTAGTCCTTGTTGTATTTGCGGATGACGTCCCAGGTGGGGAACTTCTCGCTGAAGCGGCGGCGGTTGTTCTTCCACATGAAGTCGTAGATGCAGTTGTGGAAGTAATAGAAGTCGAGGTGCTTGAACTCGCTCTTGGCGGCGCTGAAGAGTTCCTCGACGCGGTGGATGTGCTCGTCCATCGTGCCGCCCACATCCATGAGCAGCAGCACCTTCACCTTGTTGTGCCGCTGCGGAACCATCTTGATGTCCAGCATGCCGGCGTTGGCGGCCGTGGCGTGGATGGTGTCGTCGAGATCGAGCTCCTCGGCCGCGCCCTCGCGCGCGAACCGCCGCAGGCGGCGCAGGGCGACCTTGATGTTGCGCGTGCCGAGCTCGAGCGTGTCGTCGTAGTCCTTGTAGGCGCGCTGGTCCCAGACCTTCACCGCGCTGCGGTTGCGGCCCTTGTCCTGCCCGATGCGGATGCCCTGCGGGTTGTAGCCGTAGGCGCCGAAGGGCGAGGTGCCGCCGGTGCCGATCATCCGGTTGCCGCCCTCGTGGCGCTCCTTCTGCTCCTCGAAGCGCTTCTTCAGCTCTTCCATGAGCTCGTCCCAGCCCATCTTCTCGATGGCTGCCTTCTCCTCGGGGCTCAACTCGAGCTCGAATTTCTTCTGCAGCCATTCGAGGGGAATGTCCTGGGTGAAGTCGGCGAGCATCTCCACCCCCTTGAAGTAGGCGGAGAAGGCGCGATCGAACTTGTCGAAGTTCGCCTCGTCCTTCACGAGCGCCGTGCGGGCGAGGTAGTAGAACTCGTCGACCGAGGGTCCGATGACGCCCGCGCGAAGCGCCTCCAGGAGCGTGAGGTACTCCTTGATGGAAACGGGAAGCTTGGCGGTGCGCAGGGTGTAGAAGAAGTCGATCAGCATGGCGGCCCCTGGATGCGCGGCTATTGTGGCTCCGGCTCGCGCGCCCCGTCCTGAAGCGGCACGCGCAAGAGCCCCCCAGAACAGCGAGAACACAGCAAGTCGGGGGCTCGATGTGACGATGCGTTCGGTTACGTCCTGCCTTGAACACCCGAATCGATTTCCAGATCATTCGCGCTCGTTCCAGGAGAGAGAGGCAGGCAGGAGTGCGACGACGGGTAGCGCAAGGCATCAGCATGGCGGGTCGGCTCGGCGCGGTGGCGCTGGTCCTGGCCGCGTCGTGGTGCGCGAGCGCGCATGCGGCGCCGCCGGCGTGCCGGGTCGAGCCCTTTGCCGAGGAATCGGTCGGCGACCGTGAGTCCGCCCTGAACAAGGGCTGCGGCGGCGAGCATCTCGCCTACCAGCTCGACACGCCCAAGCTGCGCCCCATGGACACCGGTCCGAGCCAGCTCAACGCCCAGGTCGACGCCTCGGTGACCGAGCCGCTGACCTCTCAGCTCGCCACCACCTTGCGCTTCGTCTGGGCGGGCCAGCGCAGCGACGAGGCGGGCCGCCTGCAGGCGCAGCGCTCGATGCTCGGCGCGGGCACGGTGCTCAAGCTCAACGAAGACCTGGCCCTTCAGGCGAGCGTCGGCCACGACGTCATCGCGTCGAGGAACCGGGCCACGGTCGCGGGGATCTGGCAGCCGACGGACCGTGGTCTCGCCTTCGCCGAGTGGTCGGCGGTCGACGATCGCACCGAGGCGCACCGGGTCGGTGCGCGCCTGTGGGTTCTGCCCAAGCGGATGTCGCTGGACATCGCCACCAAGCTCCCGCGCGACAGCGTGAAGTGGGAGGACCCTCGCATCGGCTTCACCCTGGACCTGACACCGCGCTGAACCTCGCATCGGGCCGCGAGGCCCCGCAATAGCACCCCGGAGTTGTTACCTTGCGTGTCGGTGACGGTGCCGGCCCGCGCTCAGTTGCGTCCTGCGGCCAGGCGTTCCTCGAGGCGGTGCTTCGCGTCGGG
>Ga0105248_10001746_pt1 | contig 24183 bp, 22 predicted proteins | sample KBSS34metaG_FD_81524 | JGI IMG/M metagenome (GOLD analysis project Ga0105248, IMG submission 81524) | Switchgrass rhizosphere microbial communities from Kellogg Biological Station, Michigan, USA - KBS S3-4 metaG | ecosystem: Host-associated > Plants > Roots > Rhizosphere > Soil | place... | reverse complement strand
CTGGAATGAGTCCGGCGATCCTGCGCATCGCGTCTCCAAGTTTTATTACATCGCGTGGACCAAAGCGAAATGGGACGCTTACCAGGCAGCGCTGAAGAAGCTGGTTTCCAATGTTGACGGGGTGGAGCGACAGGTCGTTCCATGGGCAGACTGGGCGATCACGACCGTCATCGAGACGCCCGGAGTCTGGCCCGTCGTTTGGCGTGCCGTCTCATGCCATCGCACTCAGATGTCGGTGTACGTGAAACTCGAACACCTTCCCGAAGACCATCATCGGGCGCTGTGGGAACGGCAGGAATACTATCGCGTCTTCAGTTCGGTTAACGGAGGTCGGAAGACTGAAACCGATCTCTTCGAAGGCCTGCGTCCAGGAAAGGACGACGCCCATGGATGACCTCCGTCACCGTAAAGCGCCCGTGCAGATCGACCCGGAAGAGTTTCGTGCCATGGGGCATAAACTGGTGGATCGTATTGCAAGTCACTTTGAAACTCTTGCCTCGCAGCGCGTGACTTCGGGAGAATCTCCCGCGGTGTTGCAGAAATTGCTCGGCGCCGGCGATCCGCTTCCTCGCTCAGAAAACTTGCCCGGTCCACTTCTTGATGAAGCGACAACGATGCTGCTGGCGCACTCCCTCTTTAATGCCCATCCCCGATTCTGGGGATACATCACCGCCGGCCCTACGCCCATAGGAGTCCTTTCTGAATTGCTGGCGGCTGCTACGAATCCCAACGTGGGCGCGTGGAAACTCTCGCCGCTGGCTTCCGAAATTGAAAAGCAGACAATTCGCTGGATCGCAGAGTTCATTGGTTATCCCGTCGATTGCGGAGGTCTGATGGTGAGTGGAGGCAACATGGCGAACTTCATCTGCTTCCTGGCCGCTCGCCGCGCCAGGGCAGGATGGGAAGTGCGCCAGGCGGGACTTGCAGCAAAAGATGCCCGGCCACTACGAATGTATACTTCTGCCGCAACGCACACATGGATACAAAAGGCTGCCGATCTGTTCGGACATGGGACCGATGCGATTCGCTGGATTCCCGCAGACCGGAATGATCGTCTCGATGTCGAAGCTTTACGGCGGCAGGTTCAGTCGGATCGTTCCGATGGAAATCAGCCCTTCCTTGTTGTGGCGAATGCCGGCTCTGTGGGTACGGGGGCGGTGGATGCCCTTCCCGAGATCGGAGCATTCTGCCGGGAAACCAGCTTATGGTTTCACGTCGATGGCGCCTACGGCGCCTTTGCAGCGCTTGTGCCTGAGGCTCCGTCAGACCTTGCGGCGCTCAAGGACGCGGACTCGGTCGCTCTCGATCCCCACAAATGGCTGTATGCGCCACTGGAGTGCGGTTGCGCGCTCGTGCGGCGGCCAGACGATCTGCTCAAGGCGTTCACGTTTCATCCCACCTACTATCATTTCGAAGACAGCGCCACAAACTATGTCGATTTCGGAATGCAGAACTCGCGCGGCTTTCGTGCCCTGAAAGTCTGGATGGCCTTGCGGCAGGCCGGCCGTGACAATTATCGAAAAATGATTGGGGATGACATCCGTCTTGCGAAACACCTTTACGGGGTGCTCGAATCGCATCCGGAATTCGAGGCCCTGTCGTGCGGGCTCAGCATCACGACGTTCCGGTATGTTCCACCGGACCTGCATGAACGGGTCAGCGTCGATCAAGCCGAACCTTATCTCGATCGATTGAATAGCGAGATCCTAACGCGGATTGAAAGCGGCGGCGAAGCCTTCCTGTCGAACGCCATGGTCCACGGCAAGTTTGCTCTTCGCGCCTGCATCGTCAATTTCCGTACGTCGCTGGAAGATGTCGAAGCTTTGCCGGAAATCGTCGCCCGGACCGGACGAAAACTTCACGCAGGGTGAATCGGAGCCAGGCACGCTGTTTCCCTATTTCTTTAAAAGGGAACGGGAGCTTTGTGATTGATTAACTATGAATTGCGATTTGTTAGTTTCGGAATCTCACTTAATAAATCTCCGTTCATAGTTAATCAATCACAAAGCTCCCGTTCCCTTTAAGTGCGATTTCTCGCTCCCTCATTTCACGGCAGCGAAAAACTAAACATGGTGTTGCCGGCTGCAATGGCGATGTACTGAGTGCCGTTGACGCGATACGAGATGGGGCCGGCAACCACCTGGCCGCCTACGGCCGCTCTCCAGAGTTGCTGCCCTGTGCGCGCATTGAGCGCATAGAACGATCCATCGCGGCTTCCCACGAAGAGCAAATCGGTAGAAGTTGTGAGAATTCCGCTATCGCTCACGTCCGTCAGCTTGAATTCCCAACGCCGATCGCCTGTTTGCGGATCGATCGCGCGAACCGCGCCGCTGCCGTCTTCTTCTCTTCGCGTGTTGATAGTGCCGACATTTCTCACACCGGGCACTGCAGACCGCGGGGTCCCGCCCGTATAGCGCTGACCGGGTTCGTAGCCGACCTCGTATTTCGTGAACGTGGAGGCGTAGTCGACCCAGGTTGAAACGTAAAACATCCCGGTGCGCGGGCTGAACGAGGGTGAAAACCAGTTAGTTGCTCCTTGCACGCCCGGATAGATGAGCTTGCCTTCTGCCGTCGGCGCCGCGACCGGCGCGAGAATCGGGCGGCCTTTCGCGTCGAGCCCCGTAGCCCAGGTCACGCGTTCAAATGGCTTTCCGAGAAGAAATTCTCCTGTCGTCCGGTCTAAAACATAAAAGAAGCCGTTACGATTCGCCCACAGCATCACCTTGCGCGCGCTCCCCTGCCACGAAAAATCCGCGAGCACAGGAATTTGAACCGAGTCGTAATCGAAAACGTCGTGCGGGGTGAATTGAAAATGCCACTTCAGCTTGCCTGTATCTGCGTCAAGCGCGACAACGGAATCGCTGTAGAGATTATCGCCCGCGCGCTCATCACCGTTGTAGTCCGGACCGGGATTGCCGACGCCCCAATAAGTAAGGTTCAGGTCGGGATCGTAAGAACCGGTCACCCACACTGAGGCTCCGCCGTGCTTCCAGGACTCGCCTGCCCATGTTTCATGTCCCGGTTCTCCTGGCCCGGGAATGGTGTAAAAACGCCAGGCTTCTTTCCCCGTAGCGGCATCGAAGGCCGCGATAAAACCGCGAATGCCGTACTCGCCGCCTGCAGCGCCGATGATGACTTTGTCTTTCACGACCAGAGGAGCAACTGTGATCGAGTAGCCGGTAGCCGGATCGGCGCCGTTCACGTTGACGTTCCATACGGGCTTTCCGTTGTGCGCATCGATCGCGATTAGATGACCGTCGATGGTGCCCATGAATAAGGTGTCGCCGAGGATCGCCAAACCTCGATTGACAATCCCGCAACAGAGACGCGCTTTAGGAGACGGCTCGTGGGAATACTGCCAGAAGACCCGGCCGGAAACAGCGTCGAGTGCGAGCACATCGTTGGGAGCCTGCGTCAGGTACATTCTCCCGTCTACGACCAGGGGCGTTGCTTCGAATTTCTCGAGCGATTTCAGCTGCAGCGCCCATCGCATCTGCAGATTCTTGACATTCGCGGGTGTGATCTGTGCGAGCGTGCTGTATCGCTGACTGAAGTAAGTTCCGGAATAGGTGAGCCAGTTGTCGGGATTCTGCGCGGTGCGCAAAAGTTGCTCCGGTGTGACCTGAGCCAGCACGAACGGAGCGATACACAGTAAGCCTCCGACCAGTAGCTTTCTCATCGAATCCCTTTCAGGCTCGACAGATAGGAAACAAGGTCCGTCAGTTCCTGAGGAGCCAGTTTCTCTTTGAAAGACGGCATTGACGATCGATCTTCTGTGATTGTCCGAATTCGGTCTCGCGCCACCGACGTCGGAATCTCGTCGGTGCTGAGGACTTGTATCGACTGCGTGTCCTGGTTGAGCAGCCGGCCTCGAATGGATTTTCCGTCGCGTGTGGCAATCGTCACGATGCGATTCTGCGGCAGGATGACGGCGCCCGGATCGAGAAGGGATTGCTCGATCTCTACAGGACGGCGAAGTTCCCCCACATCGCTGAGATCGGGTCCGACACGCGACCCTCGCCCGTTGACGCGATGGCAGTCGAAACAACCCTTCGAGTCAAAGACCTGTTTCCCTTTCGCCGCGTCTCCCGAGACTGCCGGGCCCGCTCTCGAGGTTGGGAATGCACGGAGGTAGGCCACAATCTGAACCACCTGCTCGGGCTTGAATGCTGCCGGCGGCATCGCGGTCCCGGGGATCCCGTTGATGATGAGCCGCATCAGGTCATCGTCTGTCGTTGCCCGAAGAAAAGTGCCGCGACTCAGGTTCGCGCCCTGCACGGATTTGCCGTCTGAACCATGGCAGCCGGAGCAATAGTTTCCGTAATAACGCGAACCGACCTCGATGTCGGCCGGCGTCGTGTCATGGCCTTGGGGCGTCAAACCTGCTTGCAAGAGGAGGAATCCCAAAATTGCGAATCGCATTGGAGTGGCCGGATTATCGCACGGTCGATTCCGTTTTACTTACTCTCGACGAGAATTTCTCGAAAACGAGTCTTGCCGACGTTTCGCGCGCTGTGGGTCAGAGGAATGCGAAAATCGCCGGATACCAGCTCACGTCCTTCGATTCGAAAAAAGTAAGAGTCGCCGGCTTTCATCTCCAGCGCACCGACAGGATTCCCATCCTTGTCGCTTACCTCTCCGGTCGATCCCTCGAGAACATAAAAAACGTAGTCATGAGTATGGGTATGAACTTCGGTGTGCTCTCCGGGCTCCAGCACCAATTCCCACAATGCGAATTTGTCGTTTTCGAAGATCTTTCTCGTCGCTATGTCCGCCATGAGGCCTCCTCAGAACTCAAGACTCAACACTCCATTTCATTTATCCTTCCCGAAAGGAGTTGTCCACAACTATGGTGATGGAAAACAGGAAGGCACTGGTCCAGCGGTTTAATGATGAAGTGTGGGGCAAGGGCAATCTCGATGTTGTCTACGAAATATTTGCGCCGGACTACGTGCGTCACGATCTAAGGCCCGGAAATCCCCTTCCGGGTCCGGATGGCCAGAAGAAGATCGCGTCGGACTTTCGTGGAGCGTTTCCCGATCTTCAAACAGCCATCGACTTCATGGTCGAGGAGGGCGAATTTGTTGTGAGCCGCTGGACTGCGGAAGGAACCCATACAGGGATGTGGAATGGTATTTCACCGACCGGCAAGCGCATTCGTTTCTGCGGCGTGAATATCTACCGTATTCGCAATGGGAAGGTCATCGAGTTGTGGAACCACAGAGATGATCTCGGAGTCATGCAGCAACTTGGAGTTCCGATCTTCGCAGGTAGCCGATGACCACTCTCACGATCGAGTCAAAAGACGGCACGTTGCTTTCCTGTAAGCGATCCGGCAAGGGGTCACCGCTTGTGCTAATCCATGGCGCCGGGAACTATTCTGCGCGATGGAATCCCATTCTTCCCCTGCTGGAAGAGCAGTTCTCAATTTATGCGTTGGACCGTCGCGGCCGCGGCGGCAGCGGCGATGCGGATAAGTATTCGCTCGAACTTGAGTTCGAGGATGTGGTTGCTGTCGTCGAATCCATCCACGAACCCACGGACGTACTCGGCCATTCACTGGGCGGCATCTGCGCGCTCGAAGCTGCTTTGAAGACCCGCAATATACGCAAATTGATTCTCTATGAGCCACCAATCCCCGTGCACGAGCCACTGATCTCTGACGAAACTCTGAATCGGCTCGATGCCCTGCTGAAAGCAGGCAACCGCGAGAGCGTCCTGACGACGGTAATGCTCGAAGTCATCAAGATGCCGGGGAGTGACATGGAGAACCTGCGCAAATCACCGACGTGGCAAGATCGCGTTGCAATAGCGCACACACTTCCGCGTGAATTCCGTGCAGCCAATGCCTATCGACTCCACAACGAGCGCTTGCGGAATTTGGGAACACCGACACTGCTGATGCTGGGAGGAGACAGCCCTCCCATGTTCAAACAGGCCATCGACGCATTAGCGTCGGGTCTGCCACGGAGCCGGACAGTGATTCTTGCGGGACAGCAGCACATTGCAATCGACACGGCGCCGGCTCTCTTTGCGCAGGAAGTCAGGAACTTTCTGGCGGAGAACTGAGGCCGCCCCAGCGTGCTCAACGACTGGCCTCTCAATTGCTATTCCGTAAGGCATGGAACGCACGCTCCGCGCGATTGCTCTCCTGTGCATCCTGATGTTGATTCCATTGAGGGTTCATGCGTACTCGGTTCTCACGCATGAAGCGATCATCGATTCAGTCTGGAAAGATTCCATCGAAAAAGTGCTGCTGAAGCGATTCCCGCGCGCAACCGCGGACGACCTGATACACGCGCGTGCTTACGCCTACGGCGGATGCATCATGCAGGACATGGGTTATTACCCGTTAGGCTCGCACTTCTTTACAGATTTAACTCACTATGTTCGAAGTGCGGAGTTTGTTCAGACGATGCTCCGCGACTCGCGCGACATTAACGAATACGCGTTCGCGCTCGGCGCCCTTGCACACTACGTTGCCGACAATATGGGTCACCCGACAGCGATCAATCTTGCCGTGCCGATGCTCTATCCCAAGGTACAAAAAAAGTTCGGCGAATATGTCACGTTCGGCGACGATCCCGCGTCTCACATCAAAACGGAATTCGCTTTCGATGTGTTGCAGGCGGCTCGTGGCCGATACGTTTCGCAGGCGTATCATGACTTCATCGGCTTCGAAGTCTCAAAGCCCCTGCTCGAACGCGCATTTCCGAAAACTTACGGACTCAAACTGGAGGATGTTTTCGACGCACTCGATGCCTCCATTGCGAGTTACCGCAAGACGGTGAGCAAAACAATCCCAAAGGCAACCAAAGTCGCGTGGGAACTAAAGAAAGATGACATTGTGCAGAGTATGCCGGGCACCACCATCGAAAGCTTCGTCTACCACTATAGAAAACCGGGTCTGGGCACGAAGCTTCTTGCCGCGGTGATTCGTGTCGTGCCCAAAGTCGGTCCCCTTAAAGCCATGGCGTTTCACCCGCCGACACCCCAAACGGAAAAACTCTTTCTCCAAAGCTTCGACATGACCGTTGATCGATATCGGGAGCTGCTCGTCGCAGAAAGGGCGGGTCGCCTTCACATCCCGGATGAGAACTTTGATCTCGGCGAACCGTCGAAAGCGGGAGCTTACAAGCTCGCCGACAAAACGTACGCGAAACTCGTGGAGTATCTCGCGGAGCGAGACTTCGCAGGCATCTCACCGGAGTTGCGCAACGACATCCTTTCCTTTTACAAAGATCGCAACGCACCGATCGCTACAAAGCAGGACCCCAAACAATGGCAGAAGGTCGTGAAGGCTCTCGATTCCAATCTTTACTAATTCTTTATATTAATATTGCAGATGTTACAAGAATCCCCGCCATCGCTCTCGTCAAGGTGAATTCGCTTCAGATTGTCGACGCTTCTGGCTGCAAATCTCGAATCGTATGAGCGGGATAGACAGATTGCTCCTCCCCGGAGCCGCCTTTGAAGAACGCCCGCTGAGAGAGTGTTCCTACGGGAAACGCTGTGGAAAGAAATCCCCAACCGACCCGATACTGCGATAGCGATGTAGCTTATACAGTGCAGATCTCGCAGTGAAGTAAGAGCCGGTTTCCGGGACTCAGTGATTTCCATGTTCAACGCCACGAATTAGTGCCGGGAAACTGCGATGGTCCGCTTTTTGATGCATTCATCTGAGTAAGTTGCCAACCGAAAACGGAGGTACATGTCGATGGCCGAACCCCAGAGAGAATCTGACCGAAAGGCAGTCGCCAGCTTCAAGGGAGCTGAAGCGGCTGGTCCTGCAGAGGACGAGCAGCAGGTTGTAGTGACGATCAATTCCGCGATGGGCAGAATCGTCAAGGTTGAGAAAACCGACAAGGCCGGGAAGCGTCAGGAGCTCGCGGACGAGGAGTGGGCAAAGCTCGTCGGTGAAGATGAGGCAGAGGAGATCGAGAGCGCTCTTGAAGAGGCCTTTGAAGCGGGCGTTGCCGTCGTACTTGGAGAAGAGTACGAGGCCGATGAAGCGTACGAGGACGAGGAGGAGAGAGCACTTCGGAGAGTCCTTCTTGGCGGACTGCTCCGCCGTCCCATTCGGCGCCGGATCCTTCAGCGACTCGTGTTGAGCCGCCTGCTGCGCCGCAGCTCTCCGAAGGCCGGCACGTCCAATAAGGCAAAAAGTCTCGCGCACCCAAAAGGCGCGTGAGCTCTGCATAGCGGTCTGGTCTGCACTTATGAAGGCCAGCTTGGATCGGCGATGCCCAGGCACGCCGGTCGAAGCCAGTCACTGAAGTAAATAAATCAAAAAACAGGAGTGAAACGATGGAAGCTGAAAAGATCGTGGACGAAACCGAGGGTGAAAGCGAAGAACGACGAGCCCTGCGTCTGCTGCTTGGCGGCAAGATGCTGCGTCGGCGCCGACTACGCCGGCTTCTGCTGGCTCACCTGCTTCGGCAGGGAGACGATGTCGAAGACGCCGAAGCCGATGATGACGAAGGTGACGAGCATCAAGTGCTGCGCCTGCTGGTAGGCGGACGGATGCTCCGTCGACGAAAGCTGCGCCGCCTGGCTCTGGCACAGCTTCTCCGAGACAGGGACGAAGAAGACGATGATGAAATCGCTGATGACGACGGCGGCGAGGGCGAAGAGCGGCGGGTTCTGCGCCTTCTGATCGGTGGTCGCGGGCTTCGACGCCGCAAGCTTCGACGGCTCGCTGTGGCTCATCTGCTCCGTGAGAGAGATGAGGACGACGATGACGAAATCGCTGATGACGACAGTGGTGGCGAGAGCGAAGAGCGACGAGTTCTACGCCTGCTGATCGGTGGCCGCGGGCTTCGACGCCACAGGCTCCGCCGTCTCGCTCTGGGTCATCTCCTCCGAGACGAAGACGAAGGCGAGGATGATGAGGCAATCTCTGATGACGAAGGTGAAGGCGACGAACGGCGTGCTCTCCGCGCTTTGATCGGCGGCCGGGGACTGCGACGGCGTAGGCTGCGCCGCCTCGCTCTAGCCCACCTCCTCCGAGAGCGGGCTGCCTGACGACCCAATAAGCTCCCCTCCTCGCCGAGGCGGGGAGCTTATCCATCTAGCGCTCACGTCGCGTCAGCAATATTGAAAAGCGCAAACAACCCGAGACAGCCCCATCCGACAAGAAACAGCACACCGCCGAGCGGCGTGATCGCTCCCAGCGTTCTGACATCCGTAAGCGATAGCGCATAAAGACTGCCGGAAAAAAGAACAACGCCTCCAAGAAACGACCAACCCGAAATTAGTAGCAGGCGGACATGCCCAAAGTGACGGATTGCAAGACCGACAAGAAGTACAGCAAATCCGTGGTACATCTGGTACCGCACGCCGGTCTCAAACACCGCGAGCATGTCAGGGGAAAGGCGGTTGCGGAGCGCATGCGCACCAAAAGCACCCGCCGCCACACCGAGAAAATTAATCGCCGCTCCAAGAAAGAAGAAGAGTCGTTCCATTTCGGGTAATCATACGCTGTTCGTGAAGAAATCGGGGCCAGGCTTGCTGATTCCCTATTTCTCAAAGGGAACGGCAGCTTTGTGATTGATTAACTGTGAATTGCGATTTGTTAGTTTCGGAGTTTTCACTTAATAAATATCCATTCATAGTTAATCAATAACAAAGCACCCGTTCCCTTTGAGGGAACAGCGTGCCTAGCCCCGATTTCTTCCCGAAGCGTCTCTGCCTTGCTCCGAGCGTCGCGGCGAGGCACACTCTCAGAGCATGCTTGAACGTCTCGTGTTGTTTAAACCAGTCGAACTTAAGCCCACCGACATAGCGTCCGCGATGGAAACCAGCATCTGGACCCTTATGGCCGCAGTGCTGCTGGAGTTGGTTGAAGCTGCTCTGTCGCCGGCCTACAGCGTCCGATGGTTATCCACGATCGGAGCTGTTTATGCCATCTGCCTGCCGGCGCTGTTTTTAAACAGACGGGGGCGGACTAATGCGGCTGGGGTTCTCATGGCAACCGGATTCTGGGCAGTCCTCACCGTCCTCTGCATCACTGCCGGCGGCCTCAACGCGCTGGCAGCAAACTTCTACATTGTCATCGTACTGTTTGCAGGCCTTTTTTTTGGTTCGCGTGCGGGTGTCATTTCAGCGATCGCATGCCTTCTTACAACGTTCGGAATGGTAGTCGCAGCAAGAGCAGGCTGGCTGACCTCCACTCCCGTCCCCCAAACCGATGCGCGCCGATGGGTCTCTTTTGGATTTCTTCTAATTCTGATGACTGTGCTCCAGCAGATTGCATCGAGGGCTATCGACAATGCTCTACGACGAAGCGCCGAAGAAGTCCGGGAGAGGCAGCGTGCGGAAGAGTTGATGCGCGAGTCGGAGCAGCGGTTTCGGACGCTTGCCGAAACGGCAACAGACGCCATTATTACAATTGATGGAAACAGCAGCATCCTGTTCGCTAATTCAGCAGCGGAGCGACTGTTCGGTTATCCGCAGCAGGATCTGCTCGGGCAGCACCTTACCATGCTGATGCCGGCACGCTTTCGTGCCGTGCATGAGCAGGCACTGTCGCGGTATATGGAAACCGGTATGCGGCGCATGGTGTGGAACTCGATGGAATTGACAGGACTTCATCGAGACGGCAGGGAGCTTTCCCTGGAAGTCGCCTTCGGAGAAGTTCGTGAGAATGATGACCATACTTTTACGGGAATCATCCGCGACATCAGCGCACGTAAGCGCGCCGATGCGGCGGTGCGCTCTTCGGAGGAAACTTTTTCGAAAGCGTTTAACGCCAACCCCACACTTTCCACAATCTCGACTCTCGATGGACGCTTCCTGAACGTCAACGAACAGTTCCTTCAAACGACGGGCTATTCCCGTAACGATGTCGTCGGAAAGACGGCGTTGGAACTGAACATGTGGCCTAACCCTGACAATCGCGCGCGGCTCATGCAGACGCTGAAGGCGAAAGGCTTCGTTCGCGGATTCGAAGTGGAACTGCGGACAAGAAGCGGTGACCGGCGTGTGCTCCTTCTGTCGGTCGAGCAGATTGAGCTTGACGGGCAGACTTGTCTACTTCACTCCGGACAGGACATCACCGACCGGACCCAGGCCGAAGCGGCTTTGAGACTTTCCGAAGAGAGACTACGCGCCCTCTCCGCCCGGGTGCAGTATGTCCGGGAGGAAGAGGGGAAGCGCATTTCCCGCGCCATTCATGATGAACTAGGCGGTGCGCTCACCGGGCTTCGATGGGACCTGGAAGGAATCGCGGAAAACCTTGGAGGTACAGCCAACGGTTCAAACGTTCAGGTTGCGCGCGACAAAATCCCTCCGATGATGGACTTGATTGAATCCACCATCAACACCGTCCGGCGGATTTCTTCGGACCTGCGGCCGCGTTTCCTCGATGATCTGGGGCTGATTGCTGCCGTCGAATGGCAGTTGCAACAATTTCAGTCACGCACGGGTATTGCCTGCGACTGCGAAACTGCCCTGGATAAATGGGATCTGGAACCGGATCGCGCGACTGCGGTCTTCCGAATTTTTCAGGAGATTCTCACAAACGTGCTGCGCCATGCACAGGCGACGCAGGTCCAGGTTGAGATCCTCAAGGATTCCGATACCGTGGTGCTCGAGGTTCAGGATAATGGCCGCGGAATTACAGAAAGCGAGAAGACAAATCGGCGATCACTCGGTCTGCTGGGCATGAAAGAACGCGCCCTTCTCTTTGGCGGTGAAGTTGTGATCACCGGCACCCCCGGAAAAGGGACGAGAGTTGCCGTAAAAGTGCCATCGAGCTGAAAAACGAAGCCAACTCACGCAAGAACTGGACAATGTGGGCTGAGTGAAAGGGCCCGACTCCCAATGCCTAAAATCGTTCTGGCAACTTTCGGGTCCTATGGCGATCTCAATCCGTACCTGGCCATTGGCATCTCTCTATCGAGACTTGGCGCCGACGTTGTCATTGCTTCATTGAGTGCATATCGCACAGCCGTCGAACGACATGGACTCGGCTTCGCTGCCCTCCGTCCGGAGATCAACGAAACCGACAACGAAATATTCGAGAGAGTGCTCGACCCATGGAGAGGAGCGGAGTATCTCACCCGAAGACTGCTGATGCCCATGATCGAGAAAACATATGAGGATCTCGATCGCGCCTGCGAAAGTGCGGACCTGCTCGTTTCGCATGTTCTGGTGTACGCCGGTAGAGTGGTTGCGGAGCGTCGGAAGATTCCATGGATGATGCCGATCCTGCAGCCTATGTCGCTTTTCTCTGCGCATGACATGCCGATCATTCCGCCGATGAACGTCTTGAGGCACTTGAGGTTTCTTGGGCCTGCTTTCTGTGCGCGGCTGCTTGATCTTCTTTTTAAGACAAACACATCCTGGGGTAATCCGGTCCACGATCTTCGGAAAAAACTTGGATTGCCGCCGGGCCCGAATCCCATTCGTGAAGGACAGATTTCACCCTATGGAGTTTTGGTGATGTTTCCCGAAGCGTTTGCGCCAGCGCAGCCTGACTGGCCGGAGCAGACGATCCGCTGCGGCTTTCCTTTTCTGGACGAAGACTTCACGGGCTCCCCCATGGACCGCGCGCTTGCTGAGTTCCTTCGAAAGGGTGAACCGCCGGTCGTGTTCACGCTCGGATCAGCCGCAGTGAGAGTTGCTCCGTGGCTTATTGAAGCCGCTGCAGTCGCATCGAAAGAAGGAGCGTTTCGGGCAGTTATTCTTGCCGGCCCCGCGGCTCCGGAAATGGCAAAGCGCCACGCTTCGGCGGACACGGCAATCGTTGCATCGGCGCCGTATTACGAATTGTTTCCAAGAAGCCGCATGATCGTCCATTCAGCAGGTGTCGGGACAACGGCACAGGCTCTCCGCTCCGGGCGGCCCCAGGTCGTTGTTCCGTTTGCATTCGATCAATTCGACAACGCCGAGCGCGTTGCGCGTCTGAATTGCGGCGTGCAACTGTCTATGCGCAAGGCAAGAAGCCCCGCACAGATCAGGAAGGCTATTTCCCGCGCTGAAACGTTCGCGGAGAACTCACGAAAACGGAAAGACGAGTTTTCGACGAACGGATCCGAGATATCGGCTAAAGCGATTCTTGCCAGAGTGCGCGAATTTCACCGCTGACCCTGAGATCTGGGGACAGCCTCCGAATTGCGAAGGCCATCGGCTGAATTAGCGCTTGATGTTCTCTCCTCTACCGTAGAAAAATGAGGTGCCCTTTGCCATCTTCGGAGTCGACGAGTCTTTTTATCGACCGTCGAGAACGCGTTGTGCCTCGAATGGCTCGGGTAGTCTGCCCTGGAATTCCTCACCACATCACACAACGCGGAGTCCGGCGTTTTAATGTATTTTTGGACGAAGCGGACCATCGGCGGTATCTGGAGTTGCTCGCCTTCTACGCACCCAGATTCGGCTTAGGAATTACGTCATATTGCGTAATGACCAATCATGTCCATGTCGTTGGCGTTCCCGAGCACGAGGATTCGATTGCGAAAGTGTTCAGGGATTGCCACGGCATTTACGCCGCAGAGTTCAACAAGAAGTATGACAAGACCGGCCACGTCTGGCAGGCGCGACCATACTCGTGTGCTCTCGATGAAGCGCATGCCTGGGCGGCGATCCGTTATGTTGAGCGCAATCCTGTGCGTGCGGGGATCGTTACACGTGCAGAAGACTACCCGTGGTCGAGCGCTCGCGGTCATTGTGGGGTCAGCCCAGATCCATTATTGAGTCCCGTTGGCGACTCAATGAAAAGGGATTGGAGCGCTTGGCTGGCTGAAGACACCGACGGCGTACAAGAGAACCGCGTTCGCGCCCGCACCTACACAGGACGCCCGTGCGGAAATGACGATTTTGTGAAGAAACTGGAGGCTGTGGTGGGTCGGCCGCTCGCGCCTGGGAAGCCTGGACCAAAGCCAACGAAATCCCCTCGCGAGGAAAACGCGCGGTTGCTTTGGAAGGCGGACGAAAACTGACCGCGAAGCAACAAACAGAAGCATCTGAATTCGGAGGCTGTCCCCAGATCTCGAAGGATTTGTCAGACTTGCCGGATTGGTGCGCTGCAGTCTCAGGACCGAATTCGGAGGCTGTCCCCAGAATTCGGCGAATTCCGGCATTGGCGGAGCACCTCGTAAAGCGCAACTGCGACGCTGCTGGAAAGGTTCAGCGACCGGATAACCGGGGACAGGATCGGCATTCCGAGAAGGCGATCTCGATATCGATCCCTCAGTTCCTCGGGCAAGCCCGTGCTCTCGCTCCCAAAAATCAACACCACGCCATTTGCTGAGTGGAGTGGCGCATCCCACAGCGAGCGCGTTGCCTTTGCCGAGAAAAAGTACGGTTCACCGAGCGACGGCAGTTTACCTTCAAAGGTTTCCCAATCGGGCCACAGTTGTACATCGACATACTCCCAGTAATCGAGGCCGGCGCGCTTGACCTCACGCTCATCAAGGGAAAAGCCGAGAGGCTCGATCAGGTGCAATCTCGCGCCGGCAGCCAGACATGTACGGCCTGCATTGCCCGTGTTCCAATGGATTTCAGGGTGGACCAGGACAACATGGAGTGGCGCATTCGTCATGCGATCTTATTCTTCTCCATTGCTGCAACGAGCTCCTTCGAACCGGAGCCCCATCTGGAGAGAGCTCGAACCGCGTGTGTGAAGGGGACATCTACGGGATGCACGCGTTCCGGAGTGAGAATATAAATAGAACCGGAGAGCGGCGTCGGCGCCGAAGGCACAAACACCGTGAAACGCCCGTCTTCAAATTCTTCAATGATGAACGCGGGCACAAGAGCTTCTTCAATCTCCGCCAACGCAGGTTTCCACACCTGCTCCTTTTCGCTACCGGCAAGTTGGTTAACCAGACTCCGAAACAGCGCGTAGCCCGGAATCCTCTCGAAGAGAGACTTTTCGATTCGTTCTCTTGCCGCCCGGCCTGACGCTGTCCGCGCAGCCGCACCAATCAAAAAACAGATCACCAGCACGAGCAAAAGAGACAGCAGCTGTTCCGCTGGAAACCATTCCGGCACCAACTTTGCGATCGGACTCACAAGTCCCCCAACGGCTTGCATCGCCCTGAGCAACAGCAAAACGGAGAAGTAGATTGGAGCGACGATGAGCACGCCGGAAATTAGCGTGCTCAGAACGGATTCACCCATATGTTTCATAAGCAGTTCCGATCATCGATAGTTGTTGCCTGAGAATTTACCGCAACCAATGCGACGGAACCCCGCCGCAGAGTGCACACATTTACCGTGGCGCAACCCGCACAAGACGATTGCCGGCGAATATGTAGATGGCGCCGTCCGGCCCCTGCTTCACTTCGCGGATTCTCCAGTCACGGCCTTCGAGCAATTTCTCCTCGCCTACGACTTTGTCCCCGTTGAGAACCAGTCGCACGAGATGACGTGCGGCCATCGCGCCGACGAACAGGTTGCCGTTCCATGCCGGGAAGAGGCTACCTGTGTAGAACATCATTCCCGATGGCGCAATGGACGGCACCCAGAAATAGCGCGGCTCTTCCACGCCCTCCATGGAGGTGAGCCCCGTGCCCACATGGACATTTTTGCGGCCGTCTTTCTGCCGATCGTCGTATTGCTTGCCGTACGTTACATTCGGCCAACCGTAGTCTTTGCCCGGTCTGACGATATTGATCTCATCCCCGCCCTGCGGACCGTGATCCAGGATCCACAACTCCCCGGTCTGAGGATTGATCGCGAGTCCCTCCGGATCCTTGAATCCGTGAGCCCAGGTCTCGGCCAGTACGGTCGAGCGGCTCAGCCACGGATTGTTGCGCGGAATCGAACCGTCACGATTGATGTGCATCACGCGTCCGGTAAAGTTACGCCGCTCGTCGGGATTGTCGAGAAACGGATGTTCCATGCCGTCGAGTTTGGACTCGTATAACCAGAAGCGGTCGGCACCGGAGATGAAGAGGCTACCATCAAGAGCCACGACCATTCGCCGCTCCCCTATTCCCTCACCGATCACTTCAACATTTTCGAGACGCCGAGCATCGTCACTAAGGCGCGCGCGAGTCACGCGCTCACGCCCGATTTTCATGGTTCGCCGCTCTGCCAGAGACGCCGCCCAAACCTTGTCATAGAGATTCTCGAGCGGCCAGGCTCCGGCGGCCTCACCGGCCGGAGGCGCGAGGTAGGTGAAGTAGATCATCCGATTTCGGGCGAAGTCGGGATCGAGTACGACCTCGTGCAGTCCTTCCGCTCCTACAGACCTGACGCCCGGCACGCCGTCGATGGGAGCCGATACAGTTCCGTCGGCCTTAACAACGCGCATCGTGCCTCCGTTCTCGGTCACGAGAAAAGAACCATCCGGCAGAAACGCGAGAGACCACGGAGAATTGAGACGCTCGGTAATAATCTGCGTCTGAAAAGACGGCGATGGCGAAGACGCTGGGGCTTTTGTTTGCTCCGGAAACGCCGGCTTGGGTTGGGGCGATTGCGCGACGAGAGTCCCGAGCGCCACTGTCATGAGGATGAGCGTTGCTCCCTGCGTCATCCGCTTCGTAGCAGGAATCCGATAGTTGCCCATGAGTGGTCTCCTGTCGCGCGAGAGTCTATCACTGGAATGCGCGCGAAGCTTACTGCTGGCAGCTTGCAGCAAAGCCCTGCATGGGGCCGAGGTAGGATCCGCGGCCGCCCCGGCCGAATCGGATAAAAGTGCTCGAGGTGTTGACGGGAAGCGCATTGATGTTGTGGCAATACGCGGCCCAGGTACTTGCAGGAGACTGGATGTACTCTTCAACATTCGAGACGTAGAAGGCCATAACATCTGAAGCGTGTTGCTGAAGGTATCGCGCGATGGATCGAAGCGCCTTCGGTCCCGCAAAGTCTCCGACGACCGGAATGATCAGGTTCTTCTGCTGCATCTCTCGCACAAATTGGTAGCTCGCTTCAGAAGCCAGAAAGTTTCGATTGCGCCCCTGCCCGTCGGTCATGCGCATCAATTGACGGTAGGTCGTGCCATACGTGGTCAGGTGCGCGTCGGGTCCGCCACGAAAGAACAGGCCGGCGATGCGATCAATTATTTGAAGATCTTTTGCAGTGAGCGTATATCCATGGGTCTTCTGAAGACGGTCTTTAATGGCCTGGACATTGTCGGTGAGCAACTGCGTGTTAGCGGCTTCTACGGTGAGCGCGCCAAACAGCTGATCGACTGAAGCCTGTGGGGAAGGAGTCGATCGGAGTGGCCTTGAAAAAAGTTGCGAAAGGAAGTCCGCGCGCGTCGGCGCCATTTCGAACAGCACCTTATACATCAACATTTCCACCATATTTTCGCGCCGGATGTCGATGATGAACGCCATCTTCGGGCGAAGCGCGGCGATGTATGTAAAGTTTTGTTCCGGCGCCACACCAAGATAAACGCCCCCGGGTTGCACGCGCTTCAGGAGATCGGGAAGAATCTCCTGAAAGGTTTCTTCGTTCGACATGTACATTTCGAAGGCGAAGTCGCCGCCGGGTTCCGAGTAATCGGTGACTATTTTCCAGAAGTCTTGATCGCTGAGAGACGGCGGCAGCGTATCGACCGCGTGAGAGGCCAGCGTCGGAACAAGGATCAGCGCAAACGTGATGGCCAGAATCTTAGGGCGCATTTGCCGACGATTGTGGCAGGTTTCTTCAGCCAAAAACAAATGGGGAAACTCCCCACTTCTGCTGCGCGGAGGTGGCCCCGCTGATCATCGGATCATCCGGCGAAGTTCAATCATCAACGCACAACAGTCAACGAACAGCCGACATTGAAACACGGCTGGTTCCCCGCTGTCGGCTGTTGACTGTTGTCCGTTGCACTCGGCCCCTACGGCACCACGCACTTGAAGTTGGCCGCCTCGTCAATACTTCCCTGGCCCGAATAACGTGCCACCTGCGGATAGGGACATAACGGACGCGTCCGCACAGTCTGATTGTTCACGACGCGGCTGGCCTGTATCGAATCCGGCACCTTGCCCTTTTCAACCCAGTTGATCATTGCGGTCATCGCATCGTGCCGATCCGTACCGATACCGCCACCGCAATGCCCCATACCCGGCACCATGAACAGGCGGAAGAAATCCTTTGTATTCGCGCCGTTTTTCGCGACGGCCTGCTCGTAGTAATTCACACCCATCATTGGTTGAAGAATCGGGTCCGCCCAACCGTAGGTCATCAGCAACTTGCCGCCGTCCTTCCTGAACTTCGACAGGTCCGGATTCTTGGCATCCGCCTCCTTGCTCCAGTTATCGAGCAGGTGGATATCGCGATCGTAATCAAAGGTCTTGTAGTCGTAGTCAGGCTTTGGCGGTTTATGAACGAGGTACTGCATGGTGTTTTCGGCCAGATTGAAATCCGCAGGTTTGGCATCGGGCGTAGCAGCAACGATCACGTTCATCCAGCCGCTACCGGTTCCACCGCCACCGAAAAGACCGGACACGACAGCTTCGCTGCCGGGCATGTATCCCGGAAAGAATGGCTTGCCATTGCTCACCGGACCGCTATAGACCTTCGCAATCGCCGACGCCTGACCAGGAGTCAGACAGTCTGGGCCATCCGTGCCCTCGCGGCAGGCGGGAACATCCCGCGCAGGATCAAATGCACACTTACGCGGATCGTCGATCAACCCATCCTTCAAACCATCGATGGCGTCGCACTTCGCCATCACTTTGTCGGCTACAAAGGCCAGCTTGGCGGCAGTGACCGGCGCCTGAGTGAGCGCTTTTTGATTCCACATCGCACCAATAGTGAAACCTGTTTGATCCACCCAGGGCGCATTCGCAACAATCCCGTCGAAGTCTTCGGGAAAACGTTGCGCTTCAAGGAGTCCCTGACGGCCGCCGTTCGAACAGGAGTTCCAATAGGAACGCGAAGCAGGCTTGCCATAGTAGTCCTTCGTGATGTCTTTCGCAGTAACCGCTGTAAGGTGCACGGCACGGTAGGCGTAGTCGATCGCCTTTTGAGGATTGCTGAGAACGAAAGTTGCGCCCGTCTCCTTTCGTGAATCATGCCCCGTGTTGGTTTGCGCAAAGACGAAGCCCAGCCGCAATGCTTCATTGCGCTGATTCACACGTCCCGCGTCCTCGAGGTTTTCGCCGGCATGTCCGCCATTCCCGATCATGTAGAAACGTTCGTTCCACTTTGCGGGCAGGCTTACCTCAAAGGCGATCTCCGGCGACAACACACCGGTAACCCGGCAGTGAGTCGGGGTTGTTCCTGCGGCGGGGATCATGGCGGCAGCAATCTGGGCAATGTCCTTCGATTTGAACTTTCCTAATGCCTCGCATGCCTTTCGTGGTTCGGCGTCGGCCTTTGAATAGTCCACGGGCGAGTTCTTGAGGTCCGCGAACGCCTGCGCATGTGCGGTGGCGTTCATTGACATCAGAACAAGCGCTGCACCGAGTGCAAGTCGCAGCAAGTGGCTGGTGGGATGCATAGTTGTGCTCCTGACTAAGATGATCGGAAGTTTACTAGGACTTGAGTCGCGAGGCTAGAAGACCGAACCCGCTTGCTAATTCGTGCCTGCCACGTAGGCTCGCGACTTGAAGCGCCAGTATCCCTGAGGCGTCTTCTCGTAAACGTCATCGTAGTAGCCACCGTCTTTGAGGTAGACACGTCCGGTTACCGAGCCATTCGAAACACCGAGGACAACTCCCGCGGACCTGAACCGCTTCACGCCGTCCTGCCCAGCCGCCCAAAAATCCTCGGCATCCTGCGGACCACTGGCGAACCGACGGATCGCGCGCATCTCTTTGGCGTCAAGGCCGGCAGCCTTCTCGGCGGGCGTAATCACCGTACGGGCCGCGAAACGCCAGCCCTTCGGTGTCTTGACATACTCGTCTTCGTATTGGCCGGCCGCACCGAGATCCGCGATGCCGCGTACGCCCGTCGGCGTGACATCGATAACGACCGTAGGTCCCGGACGCGCGGACGGAGTCGCACCGGATGGCGCAATACATTGGCGCTCGCTCTGGACCATCGCGATCAGCCGCTCCCGGCCTGATACCTGACCGCGAAAACCGCTCGCGAAGTAGCCGGTGTCCGCGAACAGATCCGCATACTCGCTCGCGGCACAACTACCCAGCGTCCTTGCATAGCCCGTGACCAACCCCTGGATGTCGGCTTTGTCCTGTGGTGTGATCGCCTGCGGAGCCTGAATAGCCGCGCCCACAGAGCACATCATTAAGGCTGTCATCAAAACCCCGATTACTCGCGACATCGTCAGCGTTTTCATAGCGTGATAGCCTAACTCAACTGAGGGCCTATGAAGATTCCGAAATGCAGCACCCTGCCTATTTCTGGAATAGGGTTGCTGCTCGCGCTGCCGCTGGGCGCGCATCATTCGATCCTGCCTTTTGATCTCACTCGTCCCGCTGAGATTCAAGGTTTGGTCCTGACGTTTCAGTGGAGAAATCCGCATGTGCTGATCGACGTCAGTGTGATGGAGAATAAGGAGTCCGTGGTCTGGACAATCCAGGCGGACAGCCCGCGATCATTGGAGAGCCTTGGATGGTCCAGGTCCTCGCTCGTTGCTGGACAACGAATTTCAATCCTCGGCGCGCCCGCTCGCGATGGCAGTCGCATGTTGCTGTGTGAGTCTGTAATCCCGGATGGCGGTTCAAGGCTGCCGTGTCTGCCACAAGCGCGGCGCTGACAACAATGAGCCGGCGTTTGAAAGCATCTGTTCTTTACAGGAGTCTGACGATGAGAACTCTTTCGATCTTAACAACCATTCTCACATCGGCAGCGGCGATGGTTCTGTTCACGGCTCCGTCCACTGCCCAGCAGCGCGGCGACGCGGCGAGCCGCCCCAACGTCAGCGGCAGTTCATCCGTTGCAACGGGCGCGGCACAGAAAGCCGCGCACTTCACTCGGACAACCGACGGAAAGCCGAACATGCAGGGCTACTGGGATTCGCCGCAAGCCGGTTGGGCTGCGTGGGATATTGAAAAACATCCGGACGGTTTCCAGATCCTGGGCGGTCCCGGCGCAGTCGTGGATCCTCCAGACGGTAAAATTCCTTATCAGCCGTGGGGCCTGGAGAAGCGGCAATACTTCATCGACCATCCCAAGGAAGACCCCCAGGCCCATTGCTTTCTGTCTGGCGTACCCCGTCAGTGGTACACCCCTTTTGGGCTTCAAATTCTCCAGCCTCCCGGGGCTCCCTACATTCTGGTTCTCCATGAATCGCATCACGCTTATCGAGTCATAAAGTTGGATGGCAAACCACACCTGCCGCCGTCCATCAAACTGTTTGAGGGAGATTCGGTTGCAAAGTGGGAGGGTGACACGCTTGTCATCGACGTGAAGAATCTGAACGGAAAGACGTGGTTCGACATGGCCGGCAACTTTACAACCGAGAATTTACACGTTGTAGAACGTCTCACCATGGCGAACATCAACACCATCAACTACGAAGCTACGATCGAGGATTCCACCCTGTACACACGGCCCTGGAAGATCGCCTTCACCATTACGAGAATTACAAAGCCGAACTACGAACTGATGGAATTCGCGTGCTATGAAGGCGAGCGCGACCTGGAACACTACGTCGAAGGCGCCACGCTGAAATAACGAGTATGAAGGGCACACTAAAGACCAACCGATTTGTTGTCGCGGCCGCTGTGGTGTTTGCGGCTGCCTTTGTGATCCTGCCGAATGCGCAACTTGCACAAACGTCCGCTCCTAAATCCGCCGGCTATACCGTGCCTCGAACATCGGATGGAAAACCGGATTTCCGCGGCATCTGGCAGTCTCGCAACACCGCTGCGTACGACCTTCAGGACCATACCGCCAGCCTTGGCATTCCCGCGGGCCGCGGAGTGGTCGTCGGCGGCGAGATTCCCTATCTGCCCGAGGCCGCGGCAAAGAAGAAGGAGAATTTCAAGAATCGCGCGACGCGCGATTCCGTGTCCAGGTGTTACATGGCGGGCGTTCCCCGATTGATGTATTTGCCCTTTCCTTTCCAGATTTTTCAAGGTCCCGGATGGGTCGCGATTCTTTCCGAGTATGTCCACACCTATCGCTACATCAGAACGGACGGCAGTCCGCACATTGCAGATTTGGATTTCTGGATGGGAGATCCGCGGGGACGCTGGGAAGGAAGTACTCTCGTCATTGATTCGGTCAGCTTCAACGATCAAACCTGGTTCGATATCGCCGGCAACTTTCACAGTGAAAAACTTCACACCATCGAACGGATCACACGCACCGACGCCGATACGCTGACCTACGAAGTGACGATCGAAGACCCTAAGACGTTTTCCAAACCCTGGAAGATCTCGATGCCGCTGTACCGAAATAAGGAAAAAGACGCGCAAATTTTAGAGTACGAGTGCTACGCATATGCGGAGGATGCAAAGAACGAGCAGTCGAAGTAGGGGGGATTAGGGGACGGACTACTCAACCCCCAAACTCCTGAAGAAATTGCGAGGGCACCGAAATCCTGCCAGGAGTTTGGGGGTTGAGTAGTCCGTCCCCTAATCCCATTGTGCCCCTCGTCCAGACTTCCAAAGGCTGTTATTATCGCTTCGTCAATGTACCTTTCAGGAGAGCGATCCCATGTTGAAGAGAATCGTTATCGTGTGCGCGGTCCTTGGTGTGGCCTGTATTGCCATCGGTGCCGGCGAGTCTGAAGACAACCTGTATTCGGCGATCCGCTCTAACGACCTGCGCCAAATGAAGGCGCTCCTGAATCAAGGTATCAATGTGAACGAGGCAGGCCCCGAGGGAGTAACGCCATTGATGGCTGCTGCTGAAATCGGTTCACCCGACGCGATGAAGCTGCTCCTCGACCGTGGCGCCGACCCCAATGCGCAGAATACGGCCGGATCCACAGCGCTGATGTGGTCGGTCGCCGACCCGAGAAAGGTTCGACTGCTGCTCGATCATGGCGCCGACGTCCACGTCACGGCACGAAGCGGACGAACGGCGCTGATCATTGCCGCTTTTGCGAATCCGTCGGCCGACGTGGTTCGCATGCTTCTCCGCAAGAGCGCGAACGTCACTGTGATGGATCAACGGAAAGTCACTCCATTGAACGCTGCGACGTTCGGAAACGACACCGCGACAGTTCGGTTATTGCTTGACGCGAAAGCCGACGTCAACACTGCAGACACATTCATTGGCCTGACTCCGCTAATCAACGCCTCGGGCAACCGCAACCTGGAAGCGGTGAAAATGCTTCTCGCAAAAGGGGCCGATGTGAACGCCGTTTCAAAAACGGAAGGCTTGCCCCGAATTCAAACCGGCATTGTAGAGTTCGGCGGATGGACGCCACTTTTGATGGCCGTCCCTTTCGGCCCACCGCAAATCGTGAAGACATTGATGGATGTCGGCGCGAAAGTGAACGTCCAGGACTATCGGGGCTTTTCTCCTCTGATGCTCGCTGCGGCCACGGACCGCGCCAATCCAGAAACCGTCCGGCTGCTGCTCGCCCACAATGCGGATATGCAGCCGAAGACGCGTGCCGGCGAGACCGCGACGGAGTGGGCCGCCAAATTCGCCGACCCTTCTGTGATTCGCGCATTGGGTGGCAGCCCGAAAGCAGAAGAAAAGAGCGATGCGCCTCTCACCCTGAAATTTTTGGATGCCCACACAGCGGTTCAACGCACCGTTTCTCTGCTCGAACGGACCACATCGCAGTTCTTCGGCAAGGCCAACTGTTTCGCCTGTCATGAACAGCCGGCTGCGGCTTTCGCGGTCGGCGCCGCGCGCTCAAAAGGAGTCGCTATCGATGAAAAAGCGGAGAGCGAACGATGGGCTCAACTCACAGCCGGGCTCAATTTAAGTCAACTTGAAGGAGCGGCGCCTTTGGGCGGGGCAGACAACAATCTGTACCTCGCCGAAGCGTTGGTTCGCAGTGGTTATAAGCCGGATCGCAAAACCGATATCCTTGCCGCAAATATCGCTGCATATCAGGGCGGCGACGGCGGATGGCATCTACCCGGATATGCCCGTTCTCCCCTTCAGGACAACGATTTCTCTCGTACCACGATGGCGATTCGCGCTTTGAAAACATATGGAACACCGGGACGCGCGGCGGAAATGAAAGACCGAATCTCTCGCGCCAAGCAGTGGCTGCTCCGTGCAAGTCCCGTCACGACCGAAGACTACACCATGCGCCTCCTCGGCCTGGCATCTGGCAGTGCATCTTTCGATCTGCGCAAACTTGCTGACCCCATCCTCGCAAAACAGCGGCCCGATGGCGGATTCGCTCAGCGTGACGGCTTT
>Ga0105248_10001741_pt1 | contig 24200 bp, 17 predicted proteins | sample KBSS34metaG_FD_81524 | JGI IMG/M metagenome (GOLD analysis project Ga0105248, IMG submission 81524) | Switchgrass rhizosphere microbial communities from Kellogg Biological Station, Michigan, USA - KBS S3-4 metaG | ecosystem: Host-associated > Plants > Roots > Rhizosphere > Soil | place... | reverse complement strand
TGCCCGCCGGCATGAGCCTGAATGCGGGCACCGGCGCGATCTCGGGCACGCCTGCGACCACCCAGGAGGCAACGCTTCATACAGTCACCGGTCGCGGTGTCAGCGGCAGCACGAGCGCCACGGTGCGCATCGGCGTGGGCGGTGGGGACGGCAGCTACGTGCGCGTCTCGCGCCTGCGCGACGCGCGGCGCTTCCACGTGCTGATGCAACTGCAAAACGGCAAGGTGCTCACCGCCGGCGGCGAGAACGCCACCGCGGCTCTCGCCAGCGCCGAGCTGTACGACCCTGCCACCGCCAAGTGGACGATGACCGGCTCCATGAACGTGGCGCGTTCCGGCGGCACGAGCACGGCCGTGCAGCTGAGCGACGGGCGCGTGCTCGTCACCGGGGGGCGCGCCGATGTGACGGGCGATCTCTTCGGCGCAACCGTGGCGTCGGTCAATGCGGCGCAGGCGCTGAAGTCCGCCGAGATCTACAACCCGGCCACCGGGACTTGGTCCCTCACGGCACCCATGAGCACCGCGCGCTGGGGGCACACGGCTGCGTTGCTGCCGGATGGCCGCGTGCTCGTGGCCGGTGGTGTGGATCGAGGTGTCACCACCAAGTCCGCTGAGCTTTATGACCCCGCGACCAATACGTGGACCCCGACCGGCGACATGGTCTCGCCAGTAAGCCTGCACGCTGCGACGAAAGTCGTGACGAGCGGAAAGCTCATGGTGATAGGCGGGCTCGGTGCCGATCAGCTTCGCCAGTACAAACGCCAGACTTGGCATCAGGCAACGGAGCAATGGACAGAAGAGCCCAGTCGCTCGTACTTTGGGCACTCCGTCATGCACGACCCCGCGCTGTCCGATGAGTTGATGCTTCTCGGCGGGTTCGGCGCGCCCAAGGAGGCAGGGGAGACCGGCCGTGACCCTGTCTTGGACTCCCACATTCGACAGTACTCCCCTTCCAACGACACGTGGAGCCATGGAGGCTATCTGTACTCCGCTACCAGCCCGCAGTCGGTACCCGCCGATTTTGATGCTCGCGCCTTTTCCTCGGTCACTTTCGTCTGGCAGCCAAACATCTTCGATCGAGACATTGGCTGGGCGCGAGTGTTCATGGATGGCGGAGTAGGCTGGGACGGAAGCTTCCGAAACTGGGGCAGCGCGGTTGTTGAATTTCGGATCGGCGCGTCGGCCTGGTTGCCGGACGGAGGTGTGCCTGCAGGGTCCACGGGCGTTGGGCGCGCCTATACGCAAAGCGTGTACCTGAACGCGAGCAAGTCCGTCCTCTCCGTGGGAGGCATGAACTCCGATTGCAATTGCGTCGTCTCCGACACCTGGCTGTACAAGGTGTCATCACCCGATTCGGCCAATCCCTGAGTCGCCCACCTCTGGCGCAATGCCAAGAAGGGCAAAGGGCCGCGGCAATCGCCGCGGCCCTTTTTATTGCGCCCCCGAAAGGCTCACACGGCCTGCCTCACATGAGCGCCCCGGCCTCGCCGCCCGATTCGACTTCCGCCCGGGCCTCAACGTCCATCTGCTCATGCGCCCGCGGCCGAGCATCACGCACCAAGTACGAATAGATCACCGGCACCACCACGAGCGTAAGCAGCGTGGAGGTAATGACCCCGCCGATGATGGCGCGGCCCATCGGTGCCTGGATCTCGCCGCCCTCGTTCAGGGCCAGCGCCAGGGGCAGCATGCCGAACACCATCGCGGCGGTGGTCATCATGATCGGGCGCATGCGCACCGTGCCCGCCTGCAGCAGCGCCTGCGACACGCTCGCCCCCGTAGCGCGTGCCTGGTTGGCGAAGTCCACCAGCAGGATCGCGTTCTTCGTCACCAGGCCCATCAGCATGATCAGCCCGATCATCGAGAAGAGATTCAGCGTGGAGCGCCACAGCAGCAGTGCCAGCATCACGCCGATCAGCGCCAGCGGCAGGGAGGCCATGATCGCCAGCGGCTGCAGGAAGCTGCCGAACTGCGACGCGAGGACGATGTAGATGAAGATCACCGACAGCGTCAGCGCCGCGAGGATGGCCGCGAACGCCTCCTGCTGGTCCTTGGTCTGCCCGCCCACGTCGAAGCGGTAGCCCGGGGGCAGTTGCGTCGAGTCGATCAGCTTCTTCACGTCCGCGCCGACGTCGCCAGAAGGGCGCCCCTGCACGCCGGCATAGATGGCCTGGCGGCGCTGCAGGTCCTGGCGCTTGATGATGTCCGGGTTCACCACCGGCGTGACATCGGCCACGCGCGACAAGGCCAGCGGCGTGCCGTCGCGCGCATAGGCCACCGGCAGGTCGTCCAGCTGCTCGACATGCCCGCGCGCCATGCGCGGCAGGCGCAGCTCCACCTCCACCTGCTCGCCGTCGGGCGCCGTCCAGTAGGTGGCGACGTCGCCGTTGACGAAGGCGCGCAGGCTGTTCGCGAGGTCGCTTGCGGTGAGCCCCGTCTCGCGCACGGCATCAGGCTTCAGCCTCACCGCATAGGCCGGCACGCCCGGCTTCACCGAAGTCTCCATGTCGGTGACGCCCGGGATGAGCGCCACCTTCGCGGCGAGCTTCTGCACCGTGTCCTCGAGCACCGTCGGGTCGGGGCCGAGCAGAGCGATGTAGATCGGCCGGTCGCCCAGTGAGACGTCGATGCCCGGGATGGGACGAAGCGCCTCGCGAATGTGCCCCTCCACTTCCTTCTGCGAAGCGGAGCGTTCCGCGCGCGGCTTGAGCTGCACCGCGAGCTGCGCGACGTTGCGGCTGCCCTGGCCGGCGTCGCCGATGGTGGTGGAGACGACGCGCACTTCCGGCATGGCGCGCACGAGCTCCTCGACCTGCGCGATCTTGGCGCTGGCGCGGTCCAGGCTCGTTCCCACCGGCAGCCGCACGTTGAGCTGGATGTAGCTGTTGTCGGACTGCGGAATGAACTCGCTGCCCACCAGCGGCGCGAGCATGAGCGCGCCGACGAAGCTGGCCGCACCCGCCCACACCACGATGCCGCGCGGCGTGATGGTCGCGCGACGCAGCCCGAGTGCCGACAGGCGCCGCTCCCACAAGGCCCGCGCGATGCCGAACGACGGCAGCCACAGGCGATAGCGCCGGCCCGAGAACACCCACAGCAGCAGTCGCTCGTACACGCGGTGCAGCAGCTCGAGCGCAGCGTCGGTGAAGCGCATCAGATGCCCGATCACGGGCAGGCGCGCAAGGCGGTTGGAGGGCGGATCCTTCCAGATGCTGGAGAGCATCGGGTCGAGCGTGAAGCTCACGAAGAGCGACACGAGCACCGCCACCGTCACCGTGATGCCGAAGGAGAAGAAGAACTTGCCGACGATGCCCTTCATGAAGGCCACGGGCACGAACACCGCGCAGATGGCAAAGCTGGTTGCCATCACGGCCAGCCCGATCTCGCTCGTGCCGTCCTGCGCGGCGCGATGGTGGTCCTTGCCCATGCGCACATGGCGCACGATGTTCTCGCGCACCACGATGGCGTCGTCGATCAGCAGGCCGACGCACAGCGACAGGGCCATCATCGTCATGAAGTTCAGCGTGAAGCCGAACATGTGCACGGCGATGAACGAGGAGATGACCGCGATCGGCAGCGTGAGGCCGGTGATGATGGTGCTGCGCCAGCTGTGCAGGAAGAGGAAGACGATCGCCACCGTCAGCAGCGCGCCCTCGACGAGCGTGCGCTTCACGCCGGTCAGCGAGTTGTTCACCCAGTCGCTGTCGGCGTAGACGAGGCGCAGCTCCACGCCCGGCGGCAGCGAGTTGCGCAGCTCCTGCGCGGCCGCCTTGATGCCCTCGCCCGTGTCGACGATGTTCGCGTCCTGCTGCTTGAAGACGTTGAAGTTGATGGAGGGCTGGCCGTCCACCCGCGCCAGGGAATCAGGCTCGCGCTCGCGCTCCACGAGCGAGCCCACGTCGGCCAGGCGCACCACGGTGCCGCCGCGCGTGCTCACGATCACGTCGGCGAAGGCCTTCGCGTCGCGCAGGCGCCCCTCGACGCGCACCACCGCTTCGCTCGCGCTGCCCTGCAGCAGCCCGACCGGCACGTCGGTGTTCGCGCGCTGGATCGCGCCCGCCACGTCGCTGGGCGTGAGCTGGTAGGCGCGCAGGCGCTGCGGGTCGAGATCGATGCGCAGCTGGCGCACGGTCATGCCGCCGACGTCCACGCGTGCCACGCCGCCCACGCGCTCCAGCCGCTTGCGCACCACCTGGTCGGCCAGCATCGAGAGCTCGCGCATGCTGCGGCTGGGCGCCAGCAGCGACAGGAAGACGATCGGCTGGGCGTTGTCGCCGTCGAAGCGCGAAACCAGCGGCGCCTTCACGTCGCGCTTGAAGGTGGCCTGCACCACCGCGACCTTGTCGCGCACGTCCTGCACGGCGCGCGACATGTCGGCATCCAGGCGGAACTCGACCACCGTTTCGCTGCGGCCCTCCATGCTGTTGGAGCGGATCATCTTCACGCCGGCGATGCCATTGAGCGCGAGCTCCAGCGGACGCGTGATCTCGGTCTCGACGGCGTCCGGCGACGCGCCCGGATAGGGCACCTGCACGAAGACGATGGGCGGCGCGATGTCGGGCAGCCGTTCGACGCGAAGCTGGCTGTACGAGAACAGGCCCAGCACGCACAGCGCCACCATCATCATGGTGGCGAACACGGGGTTGCGAATGGAGACGCGGGTGATCCACATGGTCGACCCCCGTCTTCAGGAACGCGACGCGGCGGGAGCCGACGCGGAAGCCGCCGCCTCGGGCGCGCTGCCCGCGGCACGCACCATCGCGCTCGCTCCTTCGCGCAGGTTGTCGAAGCGCATGGCCAGCACGGTGGCCTGCGGCTCGAGGCCGCGCAGCACCTCGATGCGCCCGCTGCCCGCGTCCTTGCGCCCGGTGATGACGATGCGCCGCACGAGCACGCCGTTCTCCAGCGTCCAGACCTGGTCCTGCCCCGAGGCCTGCGTCACCGCCGACAGCGGCACGCTCAGGCGCGGCGTGGCGTCGGCGAGGGTCACGCTCGCCTGCGCGTACTGGCCGGCGCGGAAACGCTCGCCGCGGTTCTCGAGCACGACCACGACGCCGATCGCGCGAGTTCCGGCCTCGGCCTGCGGCGCGATGCGGTCGATGCGGGCGGCCACCGGCTGGTCCTGCCCCTCGACCAGCACCTGCACCGCCTGGCCCACCTTGAGCCGCGACACCTCGTGCGGCGCGACCGTGCCCACGAGCTCGAGCGTGGACAGATCCACCACGGTGAGCAGCGGCTGCTCCGCGCTCAGTTTCTCGCCGGGCACCGCATGCCGCTTGCCGACGATGCCGGAGATCGGTGCCACGAGCGCCGCCTCGCGCAGGCCGATGCTCTGGCTGGCGAGCTGCGCGCGCGCCGACTTGAGCTGCGCCTGCGCCGCGTCGAGCTTCGCCTGCGAGCTCTGCAAGGCGGTGGGCGAGATGAAGTTCTGGCGGGACAGCGCCTGGTTGGCCTCGTGCTGTCGCTGCGCCTCGGCCAGCAGCGCCTGCGCGGACTCCACGCTCGCACTGCGCTCGGCGATGCGGCTTTGCAGGTCAGACAGGTCCATCGCCCCGAGCGGCTGGCCCGCCTTCACGCGGCTGCCCTCGCCCACGGCCAGGTTCAGCAGCGTGCCCGCGGCCTTCGCCCGCACGATGGCCGTGCGCGGCGCGACGAGCGGGCCGGAGAAGTCGATGCGCTGCGGCATCGGCGCCAGGCTCGGCTGCGTCACCTCGGTGGCCGAGAACTGCAGCGGGGCCGGCGCCTTCTCCGCCGAGGCGCCGGCCTTGGGGGCCAGCGCCACGGCGAGAGCGCCGGCCGCGACAGCGGCGGCGGCGATGGCGATCCAGGTGTTTCGGCGGGCCAGGAAGGTGCCGCGGACGGCGGCGGTCTCCTCGGGGTGTTCTGCTTTATTCATGGGCGGCGAGTGTATGAACCGCCCTTCGCTCGCAAAACCCGCCTTGCGACGGATTGCAGATTGCCGGTGATGAACTGCCGGCGCGTCTGCTCAGCTGTGTCCGAGAACGGGGTGAGGCTCGTAGCCCTCGGCCAGTTCGCGCAGCTCCTGCGCGCTCAGCTCCAGGTCCACGGCCGCGAGCGCATCGACCAACTGGGCGGGCTTGCTCACGCCGACGATGGGCGCGGTGACGCCCGGCTGGTGCAGCAGCCAGGCATAGGCGAGCGTCGCCGCGCTCGTGCCGCGACGCTGCGCGAGGGCGCGCAGACGCTCCACCGTGGCGAAGTCGCTGTCGCGGTAGTAGTAGTTGAGCGCGATGTCGTCGGTGCGTGCGCGCTCGGTGCCGCCGGTGTCCGCGTCGCCGCGCGCTCGGTTGCCGGCAAGGAAGCCGCGGGCGAGCGGGCTCCAGGGCAGCACCGCGACGCCCAGGTCGCGGCACAGGGGGAGCATTTCGCGCTCTTCCTCGCGATAGGCGAGGTTGTAGTGGTTCTGCATGCTCACGAACGGCGTCAACCCCTGCGCGCGCGCGACGGACTGCATCTTCGCGAACTGCCAGGCCCACATCGAGCTCGCGCCCACGTAGCGCGCCTTGCCCGCGCGCACCACGTCGTGCAGCGCCTGCATCGTCTCCTCGATGGGCGTGTGGGGGTCGAGGCGATGGATCTGGTAGAGGTCGATGTAGTCGGTGCCCAGGCGCTGCAGGCTCTCGTCCACCGCGTGGAAGATGTGCTTGCGGCTCAGGCCGCTGCGATTGCTGCGCGGCGAGCGGCTCTTGGAAGCGGACTGCCCGCTCTTGTATTCGATGTCGACCGGGAAGAAGACCTTGGTCGCGACGACGACCTCGTCGCGGCGGCAGAACTCGCGAATGAAGCGCCCGGTGAGGCGCTCGCTCTCGCCGGCCGAATACATGTCGGCCGTGTCGAAGAAATTGATGCCGGCCTCCACGGCCGCCTGCACGATCGGGCGGCTTTGCGCTTCATCGAGCACCCACGCTCGCCATTGCGGCGTGCCGTAGGTCATCATGCCCAGCGCCAGCCGCGAGACGGTGAGGCCGGTGGATCCGAGGCGGGTGTATTGCATGCGCGCTCCTCTTCGTGTGGATACGCCCACGCACGCTCAGCGCGTCGTGTCGCCCTCGCTGGCGGGGATCGGCGTGACGGGCGGACGGACATCGCCGCACTGCGCGCGGTGGCGAAGCGCGTGGTCCATCAGCACGATGGCCAGCAGCGCCTCGGCGATGGGCGTGGCACGGATGCCGACGCAGGGGTCGTGCCGGCCGAAGGTCTCGACCGTGACCGGGTTGCCGTGCACGTCGATCGAGGCGCGGGGCGTGCGGATCGAGCTCGTCGGCTTGATGGCCAGCGACACGCGGATGTCCTGCCCGGTGCTGATGCCGCCGAGCACGCCCCCCGCGTGATTGCTGCGAAAGCCTTGCGGCGTCATCTCGTCGCCATGCCGCGAGCCGCGCTGCGCCACGCTGTCGAAGCCGGCGCCGATCTCCACGCCCTTCACCGCGTTGAGGCCCATCATGGCGTGGGCGATGTCGGCGTCGAGCCGGTCGTACAGCGGCTCGCCCCAGCCCACCGGCACGCCGCTGGCCTCGACGACGATGCGCGCCCCGCAGGAGTCGCCCGCGCGGCGCAGCTCGTCCATGTAGTCCTCCATCCGCGCGATGAGCGAGGCGTTCGGCGCGAAGAAGGGGTTGTCGCCGACGTGGTGCCAGCCCTCGAAGGGAATCTCGATCTCGCCGAGCTGCACCATGCCTGCGCGCAAGCTCACGCCGTGGTGCTCCAGCAGCCACTTGCGCGCCACCGCGCCTGCCGCCACGGTGGGCGCGGTCAGGCGCGCGGAGGAACGCCCGCCGCCGCGCGGGTCGCGCAGGCCGTACTTCTGGAGGTAGGTGTAGTCGGCGTGGCCGGGGCGGAAGCTCTCGGCGATGTTGGCGTAGTCCTTGGAGCGCTGGTCGGTATTGCGGATGAGCAGCGCAATGGGCGTCCCGGTGGTGCGGCCTTCATAGAGGCCCGAGAGGATCTCCACCGCATCGGCCTCGCTGCGCTGCGTGACGTGGCGCGAGGTGCCCGGACGGCGGCGATCGAGCTCGCGCTGGATGTCCGCGGCCTCGAGCGCCATGCCGGGCGGGCAGCCGTCGATCACGCAGCCGATGGCCGGGCCATGCGACTCGCCGAAGTTCGTGACTCGAAAGAGGTGGCCGAGAGTGCTGCCGGACATGGGGGTGCGTTTGCGGAGCGCCAGGGAGCGCGGATCGTAGCAAGCAGGCGAAGGCCCTGCCCTGAAGAGCAACGGCCCCGCTCGGGGGCCGTCTGCGTGAACGCGGGCCGTTTCAGTTCGGCTGCTCGCGCGGCGCGCTCTCCTCTTCCAGCGGCCAGTCGCGGATGTAGGCCTTGAGCATGCGGTTCTCGAAGTCCTGGCTTTCGACCACGGCCTTGGCGACGTCGTAGAAGGAGATGACGCCCATCAAGGTCTTCTTGTCCATCACGGGCATGTAGCGCGCATGGCGGCTGAGCATCATGCGGCGCACCTCGTCGACCTCGGTCTCGGGCGTGCAGGTGAGCGGGTGGTCGTCCATCACGGTGCGCACGACCGTGTTGCCCACGCTGCCGCCGTTGCCGACGATGGCCTGGATGACTTCGCGGAAGGTGAGCATGCCCACGAGGTCGCCGTGCTCCATCACGACCAGCGAGCCGATGTCGTGCTCGGCCATGGTGCGCACCGACTCCGCCAGCGACTGGCTTGGCGTCGACGTGAACAGCGTCGTGCCTTTCACGCGCAGGATGTCGCTGACTTTCATGCTCGGCTCCTCGGGAAAGTGAAATTCAATATAGCCCACAATCCTCGCGCAACACCACAGGAGACACCATGCCTGGAGCATCGGATCCCGGCTTCGACACGCTCGCCCTGCATGCCGGCGCCGCACCCGATCCCGCCACGGGAGCGCGCGCGGTTCCCCTGCATCTGAGCACTTCGTTCGTGTTCGAAAGCACTGATCACGCGGCGGCTCTTTTCAACATGGAGCGCGCGGGGCATGTGTACTCGCGCATCTCCAACCCCACGAATGCGGTGTTGGAGGAACGCATGGCCGCGCTCGAAGGCGGCATCGGCTCGATCGCCACGGCCAGCGGCCAGGCCGCACTGCACCTGGCCATCGCGACCATCGCGGGCGCGGGCTCGCACATCGTTTCCAGCGCCGCGCTCTACGGCGGCTCGCACAACCTCCTGCACTACACGCTGCCGCGATTCGGCATCGAGACCAGCTTCGTGCGCCCGGGCGACATCGACGGCTGGCGCGCGGCCATCCGCCCCAACACGCGGCTGCTGTTCGGCGAGACGCTCGGCAACCCGGGCCTGGACGTGCTGGACATCGCCACCGTGAGCGCCATCGCGCACGAGCACCGCTTGCCGCTGCTGGTCGACTCCACCTTCACCACGCCCTGGCTCATGCGCCCCTTCGAGCATGGTGCGGACCTCATCTATCACTCGGCCACCAAGTTCCTGTGCGGGCACGGCACCGTGGTGGGCGGCGTGCTCGTGGACAGCGGCCGATTCGATTGGGACGCCTCGGGGCGCTTCCCCGAGCTGACCGAGCCCTATGCAGGCTTCCACGACATGGTGTTCACCGAGGAGAGCACCGTGGGCGCGTTCCTGCTGCGCGCGCGCCGCGAGGGCCTGCGCGACTTCGGCGCCTGCATGAGCCCGCACACCGCGTGGACCATCCTGCAAGGGATCGAGACGCTCCCCTTGCGCATGGAGCGGCACGTGGCCAATACGCGCCGCGTGGTGTCCTTCCTCGCCAGCCATCCGATGGTCGCGGCCGTGGGCTATCCCGAACTGGAGTCGCATCCGGACCATGCGCTGGCCAAGCGAGTGCTGCCGCGCGGCTGCGGCGCGGTCTTCAGCTTCGACATGCGCGGCTCGCGCGCGCAGGGCCGCGCCTTCATCGAGGCGCTCAAGCTCTTCTCGCACCTGGCGAACGTGGGCGACTGCCGCTCGCTCGTCATCCATCCCGCGTCGACCACGCACTTCCGCATGGATGCGGCCGCGCTCGCACAGGCCGGCATCACCGAAGGCACGATCCGCCTGTCCATCGGGCTGGAAGACCCGGACGACCTCATCGACGATCTCGGCCGCGCCCTGAAGGCCGCGGAGAAGGCAGCCCGATGAACATCGAACTCGACGCCCGCCCGGCCTACGCCTACACCGGCGGCAAGCCCTTCGACGCTTCGCTGCCCTGCGTCGTGCTCATCCACGGCGCGCTCAACGACCACAGCGTGTGGGCGCTGCAAAGCCGCTACCTCGCGCACCATGGCCACGCGGTCCTTGCCGTGGACCTGCCCGGCCACGGCCGCAGCGCCGGCCCTGCGTGCGAGCGCGTGGAGGACGCGGCGCAGTGGGTCGTCTCGCTGCTCAAGGCGGCGGGCGTCTCGCGCGCGGCCTTGGTCGGGCACAGCATGGGCTCGCTCATCGCGCTCGAGGCCGCCGCGCAGCTGGGCGACCAGGCGAGCGCGCTGGTCATGGTCGCCACGGCCTTCCCGATGAAGGTCTCGCCCGCCATGCTCGAGCTGAGCCTGAAGGACCCGGTCGCGGCCATGCACATGGTCAATGCGTTCTCGAACTCGACGCTTGCGGCCAAGCCCTCCTCCCCCGGCCCGGGCGCGTGGCTGCGCGGGGGCGGCATGGCGCTCATGCAGCGCCTGCAGCAGCGCTATGCGCAGGCCGGCCACGGCAACCTCTTCCACCGCGACTTCACCGCCTGCGACCGCTACGAGGGCGCGCTGGCCGCGGCGGCCAAGGTGACATGCCCCGCGCACCTCGTGCTCGGTGCGAAGGACGCGATGACGATCCCCAAGGCCGCGGCACCGCTGGGCGAGGCCCTGCGCGCCCGGGTCCATACCCTGGGCGCGGGACATTCCCTGATGGGCGAGGCGCCAGATGGCGTGTTGAATGCGCTCAAGGCCGCGCTCGCCGCGGCCTGACACGCCCACCCCACCCCCGCCCCCCGCCATGAACACCGCCGCCATCGACGCCGTCGATCCGCGCAGCTTCACGAGCTTCGCGCAGTTCTATCCCTTCTACCTCGGCGAGCATTCCAACCGCACCTGCCGGCGACTGCATTTCATCGGCAGCTCGCTCGCGCTCGCCTGCCTCGCGGCGGCCATCGGGCTCGGCCAGCCCTGGCTCTTCCTTGTGGCGCTCCTGTGCGGCTACGGCTTCGCGTGGGTCGGCCACTTCGGCTTCGAGAAGAACCGCCCTGCCTCCTTCAAGCGCCCGCTCTACAGCTTCATGGGCGACTGGGTGATGTTCTTCCAGCTGCTCACCGGGCGCATTCCCTTCTGATGCAACGCAGCGCGGCGCATTGGAAGCCCGGCGCGCGCGCCAGCCGCATCCCCCTGGAAGAGTGGGCCGCATCGGGCCGGACCTTCGACTACCGCGGCCATTCCATCTTCTTGCGCACAGGCGGCGCCGCTGACGGCGCGCCCTTGATCCTGATCCACGGGTTTCCGACCGCATCCTGGGACTGGGAAGGCGTATGGCCGGGCCTCGCGACGCGCTTTCGCCTCTACGCCCTGGACATGATCGGCTTCGGCCTGTCGGCCAAGCCCGCCGACTACGCCTACTCCCTGATGGACCAGGCCGATCTCTTCGAGGCCTTCCTGCGCGATCAAGGCGTGAGCTCGTATCACGTCCTTGCACACGACTACGGCGACACCGTGGCGCAGGAACTGCTGGCGCGCAGCCTGGAGCCCGGCGAGCGCCCCACGCTGCTCAGCGTGGCCTTCCTCAACGGGGGCTTGTTTCCGGAGACGCATCGGCCGGTCCTCACTCAAAGGCTGCTGCTGTCTCCCCTGGGCCCGTTCGTCGCGAAGCTCGTGAGCCGTGCGGGGCTGGCCGCCACCATGACGCGGATCTTCGGACCCGACTCGCCGCCGGACGAAGCGCTGATCGACGACTTCTGGTCGCTGCTGACCCGAAGCGACGGCCGCGCGGTGATGCCCAAGCTGATCCGCTACATGGTCGAGCGCCGCCGGCACCGCTCGCGCTGGGTGGGCGCGCTGCAGCACGCGCGCGTCCCGCTCAAGCTCATCGACGGCGGCGCCGATCCCATCTCCGGCGCGCACATGGCGTCGCGTTACGAAGAACTGGTGCCGCGCCCGGACGTGACGCTGCTCGCGCGCGTCGGCCACTACCCGCAGGTCGAAGCGCCGGGCGCCGTGGTCGACGCCTACATGGCGTTTCGGGATCGCATCGGCTGAGCGCCGGTGCCGGAGCGCGGCGCCTCAGTGCGCCCGGCCCGAATCGCCCGCACCGCGCGCAAGCTCGTCGAGCTGCTCCTGGTAGGCGCGCACGAAGGCCGTCCCGAAGAGCGAATCGAAGTCGCCGCCGATCTCGCGCACGAGATCGGCGTAGTGCTCGGTGTAGCCCTGCCACAGCTCGGCCTTGCGGCCCGACGGCAGCCAGGATGACTTGGGCGCCAGGCGCTCTTCAAGCGCCGTGGGGTCGAAGCGGGCCAGCACCTCGTCCAGCGCCGCGCGCATCCCTGCCAGCATGGCCATCTCGTGCGCGCGCAGGTCGGCGAAGGCCTCGCCCACCGCCGCCTGCGGCGCGATGAAGCCGCGCCGCTCGGGACCGAGCAGGTGCCCCATCGCCGAATCCACGTCGGGAGAGAACTTCAGCGGGTTGTTCTCGCGCGCTCGCAACTGGGTCGCCGCCGCGCCGAGCTCGCGCTTGGCGAGCATGCGGGTGGCCAGCAGCCCCAGCACGCCCTCGATCGAGCTGCGCAGCAGGCCCCCAATGAGCGCCAGCTGCTGCGGGCTTCGCTGCGCGGGCGCGGGCAAGGGCTGACCGAGGCCGCGGTAGAGGGCTTCCAGGAGGTCTTCGGCGTCGTGCGGCACGCTCGAGGCCTCGCTGGGCGGCGTCGTCACGGGCTCGGCCGGGGGGACAGCCTGCTCCGGCGGGGGCACCAGCGGCCGCACTCCGGTGTCGGTGGGCTCTCCGACCACGAGATCGAGCTCGTGCCAGGCGCGCGTCGAGCCGGCCTGAAGCCGGTACGGCCCGACCTCGATCTCCGTGCCTTCGCCGATCGGGTAGTCGACCTCCAGGGCCATCGCCTCGCCGTCGAGCGAGACCTCGACGCCGGCGCCCACCTGGCGCACGTAATGCCTGCCGTTGCGGCAGGTGACGAGCAGGTGCTTGCGGGAGATGTGGCGATCGGGGTCGGGCAGGACCAGGGCGCAGTCGGCGCCGCGGCCGATCTCGCCGCCCGCTTCGCCGAAGGTGGCGGACGGGCCGTCCTGGAGTGGGGCCCCCGCCCGGGACACGATGCGTATGCCGATCATTTGAACCACTTTCGGCTGCCGATCAACCCACGCAGCGCCGGCGATCTTACTGCCGCGCTCCTCCCCCATTTGGTCGAACCAGCCCCGGGGCGTGCGCGTTCGCGTGATTGACTCGACTTGGCACGAGGTCTAGATTCTTCGAGGCGCTGAAGTCGCGCGGCGGCAACGGCTGGAGGTGATGCAATGGTGCGTGGACTCCTCTTCGCGGCCGTGGTGCTGGCGCCCTTTTGCGCCTGGGCTGCGGATGCGGCCCCGGGCGTGGTGACCATCCTCGAAGGCGATGCGCTGGTCTATCGCGGGCTCGGCCGGGTCTATGCCGCCGAAGGGATGCGCCTGGCCACCGGCGACATCGTCGAGACCGCGGCCTCCTCCTTCGCGCAGGTCGAGCTCGTCGACGGCTCGGTCGTGCAGTTCGGCCCCTCTACCCGCGCGCTGCTGAACTCGACCCCGGCCAAGCCGCGCACCGAGCGCTGGTGGTACGTGATGAACGGCTGGGCCAAGGTCATCAGCGCCAAGCAGCAGGCCGACACGGGCCCTGGCTTCGACATCCGCACGCGCCAGTTCTGGATGAGCTCCAGCCCCTCGACGATCGTCTTCCACCTCACGGCCTCGCCCGAGCTCAATCTCTTCGTGGAAAGCGGCCAGGTGCAGCTCGCCGAGCGCCAGGCCGGCGCGCAAACCGCTCCGGTGGCGCTGCGCGCGGGCGACTACTACCGCCGCAAGGCCGGCTCCGAAGGCAGCGTGAACACCGAAGGCCACAGTGCCTTCATCAACGAGATGCCACGCGGGTTCCGCGACACGCTGCCTTCGCGGCTGAAGCGCTTCCGCGACGTCGACGTGAAGCCCAAGACCGCGCCCGACTTCAGCTACTCCGATGTCGAGGACTGGCTCAACGGGGAGACCTGGATGCGCCGCCCGCTCGTGCAGCGCTGGAGGCCCAAGACGCGCGACCCGGCCTTCCGCTCGGCCCTGATCGCCAACATGTCGGCGCACCCCGAATGGGACCGCATCCTGTTCCCGGAGAAGTACCTCCCCAAGGAAACCCCACCGACCCGTGCTGTGCCGCCCGCCAGCGCGACCGTGGATTCATCCACTCGCCCTAGCCCGAGGCTGCCGTGAAGCTGCTGCTCAAGTTCAATCTCGTCTATCTGCTGATCTTCGCGTTGGCACTGGCGGCCGCGGGCAAGGTGTCCTGGGAGCTGCTGGAGGAAAACGCCCGCCAGGAGACCACCGCCAACGCGCGCCTGCTGATGGACACGGCGCTGGCCGCGCGCTCCTACACGTCCGAGCAGCTCGCGCCGCTGCTGGAGACGCAGATGAAGTACAGCTTCCTGCCGCAATCGGTGCCGGCCTACTCGGCCACCGAGGTGTTCAACGACCTGCGCAAGAAGCACACCGAGTACAGCTACAAGGAGGCGGTGCTGAATCCCACCAATCCGCGCGACCGCGCGGTGGAATGGGAGGCGGACCTCGTGAGCCAGTTCAAGAACGGCAAGGACCTGCACGAGATCATCGGCGACCGCGAGACGCCGGTGGGCAAGTCCTTCTACATCGCGCGTCCGATCAAGATCAGCAACCCCGCCTGCCTGCGCTGCCACAGCACGGTGGATGCCGCCCCGAAGACCATGATCGAGCACTACGGTCCGGCCAACGGCTTCGGCTGGACGCTCAACGACGTGGTGGGCGCACAGATCATCTCGGTGCCCACGCGCGTGCCGCTGGAGCGAGCCGAGCGCGCCTACAAGGTGTTCATGGGCTCGATCGCCGCGGTGTTCGTGGTGATCGGCGTGATGCTCAACGTGATGCTGTGGCTGATCGTGATCCGTCCCATCGGCATGCTCTCGCGCTTCGCGGACCGCGTGAGCCTGGGCGACCTGGACATCCCCGAGTTCCAGCGCACCTCGCGTGACGAGATCGGCGTGCTCGCGCGCTCGATCGGTCGCATGCGAACGAGCCTGGTCAAAGCCATGAAGATGCTGGACACCTGACGCGTCCGGCACACCCTTTCTCCTATGGCAACGCCACTCCCCGAGCGCCTGGGCAAGTACCCCGTCGTCGGCGTGCTCGGCAAGGGCGCCATGGGCACCGTCTATCTCGCGCACGACCCGGTCATCAAGCGGCGCGTGGCGATCAAGACCATCCGCAAGGAGCTGATTGAGGACGACGAGAAGGTCGAGAACATGTCCGACCGCTTCCGGCGCGAGGCCCAGGCCGCCGGAGCGCTGAACCACCCCGGCATCGTCGCGATCTACGAGTACGGCGAGGACGAGCGCTTCGCCTTCATCGCGATGGAGTACGTCGAGGGCAACACGCTGCGCGAATACCTCGCGCGCGGCGCCCACTTCGACGAGCGCGACACCGTGAGCATCATGGCCCAGCTGCTCGACGCGCTGGAGTTCGCGCACCGCGCCTCGGTCTGGCACCGGGACATCAAGCCCGCGAACATCATCATCATGAACAACGGCCGCATCAAGCTGGCCGACTTCGGCATCGCGCGCATCGAGGCCGCGGACCGCACGCGCACCAACCTGCTGATGGGCACGCCCGGCTACATCGCGCCGGAGTACTACCTCGGCGAGCACATCGACAAGCGCATCGACGTCTTCTCCGCAGGCGTCGTGTTCTACGAACTGCTGGCCCGCCAGGCGCCGTTTCGCGGACGGCCCGAGGCCATCATGCACGACGTCTGCTACCACGACCCCGAGCGGCCCTCGGTGGTCGACCGCGAGCACCGCTGGCCGCAGTACGACGCCATCGTCGCCAAGGCCCTCGCGAAGTCGCCCGACCAGCGCTTCCAGAGCGCCGAGGAGTTCCGCAACGAGCTGCTCGCCGAGCACGCGCATCCGGTGAGCAGCACCATCTCCGAGGCGACCATCATCTCGGGCGTGGTGCGCCCCGCCGGCCTGGACCTGGGCACCCCCTCGGTCCAGAAGAGCCCGACGTCCTTCACCACCGGCGCCGCCTCGAGCACGCCGCCTCCCACCGGCTGGACCGCCCCGGTGCTGCAGGGCGTGGAGGTGGAGCTGGCGCGCTTCGTGGGCCCCGTGGCGCGCGTGCTGGTGCGCCGCGCGGCCCAGGTGCACAAGGACATGGAGTCGCTCGTGGCGGCCGTGGCCGAGAACCTCGACCTCGCCTCCGACCGCGAGGCCTTCGTGCGCGCCGTGACCGGGCACGGCCTGGTCGCGAAGAGGCGCGAGGCCGAGGTGCTGGTCGACGCCGACTCCACGCCCGGGGGCGTGCCGGCCTTCGCGCTCACGCCTGCCGACGTGGAGCGCGCCACGCAGCTGCTCACCGCCTACATCGGCCCGATCGCCCGCGTGGTGGTCAAGCGCGCCGCGGGCAATGCCTCCAGCCGGCGCGCCTTCCTCAGCGAAGTGGCCCAGAGCGTGGAGAACGAGGCGCAGCGCGAGCGCTTCCTGCGCGAGGCCGCCGCCGCAGGCTGATGAGCCTCACCCGCGCGAGCGCGCCACGTTTTCCTGTATCCGGCTGCAGCCTGGGGGCCCCACATCATGACCACCGAAGACGATCGCACCGTCTTCTCGGACCCCGAGCGCACGATCCTGATCCCCAAGCCCGGCGGGCGCGCGACCCTGACGCTGCGCCGCGGCGGCACGGCGCGCCCGGCCAGCGCCGCCGCCTCCAACGTCGAGCTGCAGCGGCTGGTGGCGGGCATCAATCCGCTGCTCGGCGCGGCCAACCGGCTGCTCGCGCTCATCCCCAAGCTGCGCGCCACGACCGAGCACGCCGACCCCCCGGGCCTCGTGCGCCAGCTCCTGGAGCAGGTGCGCGAGTTCGAGGCCGCGGCGCGCGCCAACAGCGTGCCGCCCCACCAGATCTCGGCGGCGCGCTACGTGCTTTGCAGCTTCATCGACGAGACGATCGCGGGCACACCCTGGGGCCACGGTGAGGGTTGGGCCGCCCACAGCCTGCTGCACGAGTTCCACGAGGAGCGCTACGGCGGCGACAAGGCGTTCAAGCTGCTCGACCGGCTGCGCCAGGATCCCGGCGCCAACCACCACCTGCTGGAGTTGTTCTACGTCTGTCTCGTGCTCGGCTTCGAGGGCCGCTACCACGGCCAGCGCGGGGGCCGCGAGCAGCTCGATGCGCTCGCCGACGAATTGCTCGTGCAGGTGCGCCCCCAGCGCGACCCGCAGGCCGCGCGGGTGCTGTCCTCTCGCTGGCAGGGCGTGAGCGGGCGCGGTCACCGCGGCCCCTCGCTGCTGCCGATCTGGGTGGTGCCGGCCGTCGGCGCGGCGCTGCTGATCGGCGGCTGGCTGTTCGCCAACCGGCAGCTCGATGCGCTGGCGCAGCCGCGCTTTCGCCAGATCCACGAGGCGGTCGCCGCCCTGCGGCTCGATCGCTCGACCGCCGCGCAGGGCGCGGCCACGCCGCGCCTGGCGCCCGTGCTGCAGTCCGACGTCGCCGGCTCGGGGATCGAAGTTCACGACGAGCCGCAGCGCTCGCAGGTGGTGCTGCCGGCCGACGCGCTGTTCCAGGCCGGCACCGCGAAGCTGGAGCCGCACCAGTCGGAGCTGCTCGCACGCGTGGCACGCGCGCTGCAGGGCCAGCCGGGGCTCGTCGAAGTGATCGGGCACACCGACGACGCTCCCACCGATTCGCTGCAGTTCCCCTCGCCCTGGCACCTGTCGCGCGCGCGGGCGCAGGCGGTGGCGGCCGAGCTTCAGCGCGACGGCATTGCGCCCGAGCGGCTGCGCGCGGAAGGCCGCGCCGACGCCGAGCCGCGCGCGCCCAACGATTCGGCCCAGGCACGCGCGCGCAACCGCCGCGTCGAGATCGACCTGCGGCTGCCGCGCCCGGACGCGAAGTGACTCCACATGAGCGCCACGCCCCTCGTGCGACTGCTGCTCACCGGCATCGGCCTGCTCGCGGCCGCGGCGCTGGTGTGGTTCGTGGGCCCGCTGGTGAGCGTGGGCGCTCGCGTGCCGCTGGCCGGCGAGAACGCGCGCTGGATCGCGATCGCGGCGCTCGCGCTGGCGGCGCTGGCGCATGCGGCGTGGCGCTCGCTGCACGCCGCGCGCAGCAACCGCGGCCTCCTGAAGGGCATGCTGGCCGACGAGTCCGGCGCACCGGCGGTGCGCGAGCCGCAGGCCGACGATGAGCTGCCGCCCCAGCCCGCCCCCGGGCAGCAGGAGGTGGAGGTGCTCGGCGAGCGCTTCGCGCGAGCGGTGGGCATGCTCAAGCGCCGCAAGGTCGCGGGGCGCAAGCCCTGGCTCTCCGCGCTCAGCGGCCGGCCCTATGTCTATCAGCTGCCCTGGTACGTGATCATCGGCGCGCCGGGCGCCGGCAAGACGACGGCCCTGGCCAACTCGGGACTGGAGTTCCCGCTGGCCAGCCGGCTGGGCAAGAAGGTGATCCGCGGCGTGGGCGGCACGCGCAACTGCGACTGGTGGTTCGCCAGCGACGCGGTGCTGCTGGACACCGCCGGGCGCTACACCACGCAGGACAGCCACCAGGCCGCCGACCGCGCGGCCTGGCTCGGCTTCCTGAAGCTGCTGGTGCGCTATCGACCCGGTCAGCCGATCAACGGCGTGCTGCTCACGGTGAGCGTGAGCGACCTGCTCAACGCCGATGCCCGCCAGCGCGCCGAGCATGCGCGCGCGCTGCGCCAGCGCATCGACGAGCTGCACGAGCACCTGGGCGTGCGCCTGCCCATCTATGTGCTCGTCACCAAGACCGATCTGCTGGCCGGCTTCATGGAGTTCTTCGCCGACTTCGGCCGCGACGACCGCGAGCAGGTCTGGGGCGTGACCTTCCCCTACGACACCGACCTCACCTCCGACGACCCGCTGGTGCGCCTGGCGAGCGACTTCGCGGACCTGGAGATCCGCCTCAACCAGTGCCTGATCGAGCGCCTGCAGACCGAGCAGGACCGCGAGCGCCGCGCAGTGATCTACGCCTTCCCGCAGCAGTGGGGCGTGCTGCGCGAGACGCTGCACGACTTCCTGCAGCAGACCTTCGCGCAGGCCGGCGACGCGCAGCGCCCCTTCCTGCGCGGCGTCTATTTCACGAGCGCCACGCAGGAGGGCACGCCCATCGACCGCGCCATGGGCGCGCTTGCGCGCGCGCTGGGCCTGGAGGGGCGTGTCGTGCAGCCCGCGCGGCCCAGCGGCAAGACCTTCTTCGTGACGCGGATGCTGAAGGACGTGGTGCTCGGCGAAGCGGGGCTGGCCGGCACGAACCTGCGCTGGCAGCACCGGCGCAGCGTCCTGCGCTGGGGCCTGATGAGCGCGTGCGCCCTCGTGCTCGCCGTGATGGCCGGACTCGGCTGGCACGCCTGGCGCACCGACCGCGACCACGTGGCTTCGACCTCCGAGCGGGTGGGCGAACTCCAGCGCGGGGTCGCGGCCGCCCGGGCGAGCGCGCCCACCGACCTCGCCGCATTGCTGCCCACCTTGCGCACGCTTCAGACGCTGCAGGGTGAGGCCTCGCGCTCGCAGGCCCCGAGCCGCTGGCCGACGCTCGGCCTGGACCACGGGGCGATGCTCGCGGCCGCCGCGCAGGACGCCTATCAGCGCGAGCTCAAGGACGCCTTCCTGCCGCGCATCGCCGCGCGGCTGGAGGAGCGGCTGCGAACCGGCGGGCGCGAGCACGTCGAGCGCCTGTACGAGGATCTCAAGGCCTACCTGATGCTCTTCGGCGGTCGCAACTTCGACCGCGCGGCGCTGCGCGCCTTCCTCAGCGCCGACTGGGACGCGACGCTGCCCCAAAGCGTCAGCGCGAGCCAGCGCGACGAGCTTCGCCGCAACCTGGACGCGCTGCTCGCCAGCGGCGAGGTGGGTGCGCCCACGCAGGTCGATCCCAAGGTGGTGGCGCACGCGCGCGAGACGGTCGCAAGCGTGCCGCTGGCGGTGCGCGCCTACGCACGGCTGCGCCAGAGCGGCGAATCGATCGCGCCGCCCTTCACCGTCGAGTCGGCCGGCGGCGCCAAGGCGCGCGGCGTGTTCGCCCGCGCGAGCGGCCAGTCGCTGGACAGCGGCGTGCCCGGGCTCTACACGCGCGCGGTCTATCAGCAGTCGCTGCGCGCGCGCACGCAGGAGGTGGTGCGTCAACTCGCCCGCGAGCAATCGTGGGTGATGGGCTCCACACCGCCCGACGACGGCGCGCCCACGCGCGGGCTGGAGCCGCTGGTCGACGAGGTGGAGCGCCTCTACCGCGCCGACTACATCCGGCTGTGGGATGAATTCATCGGCGACCTGCGTCTGCTCCCGCCCGCGAGCATGGCCGCTGCCACCGAGACCGCGCAGGTGCTCTCGGGTGCCGACTCGCCGCTGGCGGCGCTCATGCGCGGCATCGTGCGCGAGCTGGGCGTGGGTCCGGCCCAGGGCAGCGGTGCGCCAGCCTCCGCGGCGCGCGAACCCTTGATCGATCCACGCTTCGAGCCGCTGCAGCGCTACGTGGTCGGCTCGGGCGCGCCGCTGGACGAGGCCATCGCGCTGCTCGGGCGGCTCGCCGTGCATCTCGGGGCGGTCGACGACGCGCTCAAGCGGCGCGTCGCCGTGCCGGCCAGCGACGTGCTGCGCGCGCTCGACACCGGCGCGCAAGGCGCACCGCAGCCGTGGCAGGACATGCTCGCCACGCTCGCGCGCCGCAGCGCGGGCCTGGTCTTCGCCGCCGCGCGCGAGCCGATCGCGCGCCAGATGGCCAGCGAGTTCACCCCCGGCTGCACGAGCGCCGTGGCCGGTCGCTACCCCTTCGTGCCGGGCGCAAGAGAGGAGATCTCGCGCGAGGCCTTCGCCAAGCTCTTCGCCACCGGCGGGCAGATCGACGTCTTCTTCCAGCGCCAGCTCGCGCCCTACGCCGACCTCTCGACGCGGCCATGGGCCTGGTGGCGCGCCGACGGCACGCGGGAGGACAGCAGCGAATCGCTGCAGCAGTTCCAGCGCGCGCAGACCATTCGCGAAACCTACTTCCGCGAGGGCGGCCGCACGCTCGGCTCGCCGCTGGAATTCAGGCCGATCGAGCTCGACCCGGGCATCGCCCAGTTCGTGCTGGAGGTCGACGGCCAGACGCTGCGCTTTGCCCGCGACCAGAAGGCCGCGCAGTCGCTGAACTGGCCGGGCCCGGGAGCCGGTCGAGTGCGGCTTCAGGTCGTCCCGGCCTCGGGTGGTGGCGAAGCCGGGCCGGGCTACGTGTTCGAAGGGCCCTGGGCGCTGTTCCGGCTGCTCGAGCGCGTGCGCATCGAGCCCGGCTCGACCCCGCAGCGCACCCTTCTCGCGTTCGACGTCGAAGGTCGCCGGGCCCGCTTCGAGCTTCGAAGCAGCACCGGCGCGGTCCACCCGCTGGTTCGCCAGGAACTGGAGCGTTTCCAATGTCCCAAGCAACCCTGAGCTCGCACAGCCCGCCCGGCTGGTTCGGCAAGCTGCCGAACCTGGGCGACTTCGCCTCGCGCCGACTGCCCGAGACCTTCGTGCACCCCTGGGACGACTGGCTGCGCCTGTGCCTGGCGCTGGCGCGCGACGACCTGGGCGACGCCTGGCTGGACCGCTATCTCGTGGCGCCGGTGCGTCGCTTCTGGCTGTCGCCCGGGCTGCTCGGCGGCGCCTGGGCCGGCCTGCTCATGCCGAGCGTGGACCGCGTGGGGCGCCACTTCCCGCTGACCGTCGCCGCGCAGGCCGCCCCGGGCTTCGAGGCCAGCCTCGCGGCAGCACTGTCCGCGCCCGAGTGGTTCGCGCGCCTGGACGGCGTGGCGCGGCGGGTGCTCGACGCGGACTTCACCATCGCCGACTTCGAGGCAGCGCTCGCGCCCCTGGGTGCCTCGTGGGACACCGGTGCATCGACCACGCTCGCCGGCGAGCTGCTGCGCTCGCGCGGCGAGGAGGACGCGCAATCCGAGCCGCCTTACAGCGTGTGGTGGTGCGAAGGCGCGGAGCTTGCCGCTCAGTTCCGCAGCTATCGCGGCCTGCCTCCCGCGGCCTCGTTCATCGGCCTGCTCGGCAGCGACGAGCCCGAGGACGACAACGACTACGACCTGCCATGAAACCTGTGCGCGCGCTGCGCCTCGCCGCGCTGGCCATCGCCTTGTTCATGCTCCTCGTGCCCTGGGCCCAGGCGCAGAAGATGCGCGGCACCGCCGTGAGCGAGGAGCGCATCGCGCTCGTGATCGGCAACGCCGCCTACCGCGACGCGCCGCTGGACAACCCGGTGAACGACGCCCAGCTCATCGCCGCAAGCCTCAGGCGCGCTGGGTTCAGCGTCACGCTGCGCGAGAACCTGGGCCGCACCGCGCTGCTGGATGCGATGCGCGAGTTCGGCAGCCGCATGAACGAGCAGACGGTGGCGGTTCTCTACTACGCCGGGCACGGCCTGCAGCTGCGCGACCACAACTACCTCATCCCCGTGGACGCGGACATCCACAGCGAGGACGAGATCCCGATCGCCGGCATCGACCTCGGCTTCATCCTCGGGCGCATGTCGTATGCGCACAGCCGCGTGAACATCGTCATCCTCGACGCCTGCCGCAACAACCCCTTCGCCGGCAAGACCATCGCCGCATCGCAGGGCCTGGCGCAGATGGATGCGCCGGTGGGCACGCTGCTGGCATTCGCCACGGCGCCGGGCAAGCTCGCGGCGGACAGCGGCGGCGGCGCCAACAGCCTGTACGCCACCTACCTTGCCAAGCAGATGCTCTCGCCGGGCCTGCCGGTTGAATCGGTCTTCAAGCGAGTGCGCGAAGGGGTGGTGCGGGACACGAAAGAGCAGCAGGTGCCCTGGGAGCATTCCTCGCTCAAGGGCGAGTTCGCGTTCGTGCCCGGCGTGGAGCCCGCTGCGCAGCAGGCGCTGTCCTCGGAGCAGCAGGCGGCCGGCGAAATGGCGTTCTGGAACAGCGTGCAGTCCTCGCGCCGGCCGGATGAATACCAGGCCTACCTGCGCCAATACCCCGACGGGCGCTTCGCGGCGCTCGCGCAATCGCGCATCGCCGCCTTCGCCGCATCGAGCCCCGCGCAGGCGCCGGCCGCCGCGCCGACGACATCCGCCGCGCGCCCCGAACTGCTCCCGCATCCGGGCGACAGCTGGCGCTATCGCGTGCAGGACCAGTTCCGCCTGGGCGACCTCTTCATGACTGCACGCGTGGAAAGCGTGGGCGCCGAGGGCGTCACCGAAACCTGGACCACCACTTCGGACGCCAAGGTGCGCAGCGTGGTCGCCCCGCTGGAGGCAGGGTTTCATGCGCTGCCGAGCTGGACGCTGGCGCCGCCGGAGTTCGCGCCCTACCTGCTGGCGCTGGGGCCCCTGCGCCGCGGCGCTCACCTGCCCGAGCAGCAGCGGCGCATCGATCAGGTCACCGTGCCCTTGAGCGTGAGCGTGGAGGGCGAGGAGGAGATCACCGTGCAGGCCGGACGCTTCCACACGGTGAAGCTCGTGCTGCGCGGACAGGTGCAGCCACGCGGCGCCGGGCGCGCCGGCGCCGTCTCCACCGAGCAGACCGTCTGGTATGCCAGCGAAGTCAAGCGCGTGGTGAAGAGCACGGTGTCCACGCGCGTGGGCACGTCGCAGTACGAGGCGACCAGCTTCGAGCTGACCGAGCTCAAGCTGAACTGAGTGACATGACGGCCCCTCGTCTCAGGAGTACCTGAGCCGATCCCCCGAGTGACATGACGGCCCCTCGTCTCGCGAGTACGCGAGCCGATCCCCCGAGGGGATGGCGGCCGGGCCTTGGGGGCGGCCCTGCGGACGGCCGCCAACTTTCCCCTCGCCCGCCAGGGAGTGCTTCCTCCGCCGGGAACGGTGAACGAGGCTCCTGAATTCACACGTGATTCACCGCTCCTGTCGGAGTCAGCGCAGTGGGGCGCGAAGAGGTTGGAGCGTCGTTCACCGTTCCCGTCGGAGTCAGCACGTCAGTGCGGGCGAGGGGAAAGTTGGAGCCCGCCCGCCGGGCCGCCCCAAGGGCGGGCG
>Ga0105248_10001738_pt1 | contig 24212 bp, 20 predicted proteins | sample KBSS34metaG_FD_81524 | JGI IMG/M metagenome (GOLD analysis project Ga0105248, IMG submission 81524) | Switchgrass rhizosphere microbial communities from Kellogg Biological Station, Michigan, USA - KBS S3-4 metaG | ecosystem: Host-associated > Plants > Roots > Rhizosphere > Soil | place... | reverse complement strand
CCGGGCCGCCTCAAGGCCCGGGCGTCATCCCCTTGGGGGATCGGCTCAGGTACTCCTGAGACGAGGGGCGGTCAGTCAGCACGCTCTGGCGGGCGAGGGGAAAGTTAGCGCCCGTCCGCAGGGCCGCCCCAAGGCCCGGGCGCTCTTCCCCTTGGGGGATCGGCTCAGGTACTCCTGAGACGAGGGGCAGTCAGTCAGCCGTCCGCCGGGCCGCCCCAAGGCCCGGGCGCCATCCCCGATCGGCTCAGGTACTCCTGAGACGAGGGGCCGTCAATCTCTGCACGCACGCGGGGAAGGCAGTCCGGATAGTCGCGCTGCAACATGCGGATGAGCGCCTCGCGCACCGCCACGCGCAAGTCGAAGTTCCTCGCCGAATCTCCCGAGCTCACGAGGATGCGGATCTGCACCGCGCGGTCGGTGGCATCCACGGTCTGCACCACGCACACGCGCCCATCCCACAGCGGCGAGGCCTCGCAGGCCTTGCGCGCCGCCTCGTGCACCGGCTCCAGCGGCATTCGGTAGTCGACCCAGACGAAGACGCTGCCGAGGATGTCGGCCCGGTTGCGCGTCCAGTTCTGGAACGGGTTCTCGATCATCCATTGCAGCGGCACGATGAGGCGGCGCTCGTCCCACAGCTTCATCACGACGTACGACGAGGTGATCTCCTCCACCCGTCCCCATTCGCCCTGGACGATGAGCACGTCGTCCAGCCGGATGGGTTGCGCGAACGCGATCTGCAGCCCCGCGATGAGATTGCCGATGACCGGTCGCGCGGCGATGCCCGCCGCGAGCCCCGCCACGCCGGCCGATGCGAGCAGGCTCGTGCCCACCTGCCGCGCCGCGGGAAAGCTCACGAGGATGAGCGCGAGGCCCACGAGGAAGGTCGTCCACTGCGCCACTCGCGAGAGCATGCGCAACTGGGTGTGGATGCGCCGCGCGCCGAGGTTGGCGACCACATCCACCGGGTAGCGGCTCAGCACGCCTTCGGCCACGCCGCGGATCGCCCGCATCGCGCCCCAGGTGGCGCAGGCGAGCAGCAGCACCAGGTTCGTCTGGCGCACCGTGCGAATCAGCAGCAGGTCCTCGTCGCCGAAGTTCCACACCCCGTGCAGCACGAGCAGCGGGACCATGAACCACATCGGGCGGCGGATGTGGCGCACCACCTCGCCACCGATCGGCAGCCGGCCCGACACGCGCATCAGCACCTGCTCGCCGACCCACGTGAACATCAGCGCCAGCGCGAGCGCCGTCACCGCCGTAGTGAGCAGCGCGGGCCAGGCGCTGTCGTGCCAGGCCGGAAGCAGTTGCAGCGGCATCGGGTCTTCGCGTGGCAGCGGTCGAAGGCCCGAAGCTTTACATCATTGGCGTCGGCATGACAGGGGGTTCATGCACCGGCACGGGGTTGTCGGGCGGGGGCGGATCGTCGATTCCGGGCGGAGGCAGATCGGGCCCCGGCGGCACTTCGATCGGCGGCGAGGGTTTGGGCGGCGCGGTGGGGGGCGTGGGCGGGTCGGTGTGCGCGTGCAGCACCGGCGCGCGATGTGACTGAGGCATGTGCGGCTCCTGGCCCGACGAGGGCCATTGCCTTCACCTTCGCGAGCCGCGGGCCGCGGGTCTGTCGGCCACGGGGCCGCAGGCCTGTAGGACAAGACGCAGCGTTCCGAGACGGCCCCTCGTCTCAGGAGTGCCTGAGGCGGCCCGGCGCACCGGCAACGATCAAAGCAACGCTTCGTCCAGCACCTCGATCCAGTGCCGCACCGGCGTCGACGTGCCGCTTTGCAGGTGCTGGATGCAGCCCACGTTGCCCGAGACGATGGCTTGGGCGCCCAGCGGCTCCAGGTTCTCGAGCTTGCGGTCGCGCAGCTGGTAGGCGAGCTCGGCCTGCAGCACCGAGTAGGTGCCGGCCGAGCCGCAGCACAGGTGGCTTTCGTTCGCCGCGAGCTGCACATCGAAGCCCAGCTCGCGCAGGCCCGACTCGACGTGACCGCGAAGCTGCTGCCCGTGCTGCAGGGTGCAGGGCGGGTGGTAGGCAAGCGTGCCGCTGGCCTTCACGCGGGTCTTCAGGGCGCTGGCCAGTTCGGGAAGCAGCTCGCACAGGTCGCGCGCCACGGCGCTGATGCGCTGCGCGCGCTCGGCGTATTCGGGGTCGCCTGCGAGGTGGCGGCCGTAGTCCTTGATCGTCACGCCGCAGCCCGAGGCGTTCACGACGATGGCCTCCACCTCGCCCTTGGACACCAGCGGCCACCAGGCGTCGACGTTGCGGCGCATGTCGGCGAGCGCGCCGTGGTGGTCGCACAGGTGCTCGCGCACCGCGCCGCAGCAGCCCGCCTCGTCGACGACGACGCTCTGGATGCCCGCGGCATCGAGCACGCGCGCGGTGGCGCTGTTGATGTTCGGTGCGAGCGCGGGCTGCACGCAGCCCATGAGCATCAGCACGCGCCGCGAGTGCGTGCGCGTGGGCCAGCGGTGCGCGCCCTGCCCCGCCTTCGGCGGGACCTTCGCGCGCAGCGTCGCGGGCACGAGCGGACGCAGCGCCTGGCCCAGCTTCAGCGCCGGCGCGAAGAGCGCAGAGGTCATGCCTTCGCGCAGCGCCCAGCGCTGCGCGCGCTCGCCCGTGGGCCGCTGCACGCGCTCCTCCACCACGCGCCGCCCGATGTCCACCAGCGCGCCGTACTGCACGCCCGAGGGGCAGGTGCTCTCGCAATTGCGGCAGGTGAGGCAGCGGTCGAGGTGCAGCTGGGTCTTGCGCGTGGGCGTCTCGCCCTCGAGGACCTGCTTGATGAGATAGATGCGCCCGCGCGGGCCGTCGAGCTCGTCGCCCAGGAGCTGGTAGGTGGGACAGGTGGCGGTGCAGAAGCCGCAGTGCACGCACTTGCGAAGGATCGCCTCGGCGGCCTTGCCGTCGGGCGTGTCGATGAATTCGGGAGCGAGGTGGGTCTGCATGCGCTTGTCAGAAATCGGGGTACAGCCGTCCGGGGTTGAACACCCCCTGCGGATCGAAGGCGCGCTTGAGTTCGCGGTGGATGCGCGCGAGCGCCGGCGCGAGCGGCTCGAACACCTGCGCGCGCTCCTCTCCCGCAAGGAAGAGCGTGGCGTGTCCGCCGGCCTTGCGCGCGACCTCGCGAACTAACGCGGCGGGCGCCGCGGTACACCACCAGCGCTGCGCGCCGCCCCACTCGATGAGCTGCTCGCCCGGCAGCGACACCACCGGCGCCACCTGCGGCAGCGACAGGCGCCACAGCGCGGCGCCCGAGGCGGAGCGCACCGCCGCGCGAGCCTTGTCGAAGAACTCGTCGTCCTGGTCGCGCAGACCGCGCCAGAAGTCGGCTGCGAGATCCTCGCTCACCCGCTCGCCGCCCAGCTTGTGCAGCGCCGCGTCCACTGCCGCGCGCGCGCCCGACAGGCGCAGCACCAGCATGCCGTCCCACCATGCGCTCGCGCTCACCGGCAGGGGCTGGGCGCCCCAGGCGTTGAGCCTGTCGAGCGCGCCGGCCTCGTCGAGCTCGAAGCGCACGGTGGCCGTGGCCGCGGCGCGCGGCAGCACCTTCAGCGACACCTCGGCGATCACGCCCAGCACGCCCATCGAGCCCGCGAGCAGGCGCGACACGTCATAGCCCGCCACGTTCTTCATCACCTGCCCGCCGAAGCTGAGCACTTCGCCCTGCCCGTTGACGAGAGACGCGCCAAGCACGAAGTCGCGCACCGCGCCGGCGTTCGCGCGCGCCGGGCCGCTCAGTCCCGCGGCCACCATGCCGCCCACCGTGCCACCGCTGGCGAATCGCGGCGGCTCGAAGGCGAGGCACTGGCCGCACTGCGCGAGCGCCGCCTCCAGCTCGGACAGCGGCGTGCCCGCGCGCGCGGTGACGACGAGCTCGGTGGGCTCGTAGCTGGAGATGCCGCGAAGCTCGCCGAGATCGAGCGGATCGCCCTTGGGCACCTCGCCATAGAAGGACTTGGTGTCGCCTCCGCGCAGGCACAGCGGCGTGCCGGCCGCGCTCGCGGCACGCACGCGATCGACGATGCGCTGCAGCGCGGGGTCGTCTGCAAGGGTGGCGGGGGACTCAGCGGTGGCGAGCGTTTCCATCATCTAGAAGCGGGGCAGGTCGGGGAAAGGCAGCAGGCCCTTGCGCACGTGCATCTTTCCGTACTCGGCGCAGCGGTGCAGGGTCGGGATCACCTTGCCGGGGTTCAGGAGGCCAGCGGGGTCGAAGGCGTGCTTCACGCCCAGCATCTGCTCGCGCTCCGCGGGCGTGAACTGCACGCACATCGAGTTGAGCTTCTCCACGCCCACTCCGTGCTCGCCGGTCACCGTGCCGCCCAGGCGCACGCTTGTCTCCAGGATGTCCGCGCCGAAGAGCTCGGCGCGGTGCAGCTGGTCGGGGTCGTTCGCGTCGAAGAGGATCAGCGGGTGCAGGTTGCCGTCGCCCGCGTGGAAGACGTTCGCGCAGCGCAGGCCGTACTTCTCTTCCATGTCGGCGATGGCCAGCAGGATGTCGGCGAGCTTCTTGCGCGGGATGGTGGAGTCCATGCACATGTAGTCGGGGCTGATGCGCCCGCTCGCGGGGAAGGCGTTCTTGCGCCCGCTCCAGAAGCGGATGCGCTGCGCCTCGTCGCGGCTGACTTCCACCCGCGTGGCGCCCGAGCCGACGAGGACGTCGACCATGCGGCCGATCTCCTCGTTCACCTCCTCGGGCGTGCCGTCGCTCTCGCACAGCAGGATGGCCTGCGCCTTCAGGTCGTAGCCCGCATGCACGAAGTCCTCGACCGCGGCGGTCATGGGCTTGTCCATCATCTCCAGCCCCGCCGGGATGATCCCCTCGCCGATCACGTTGGCCACGGCCTCGCCGGCATGCCGCACGTCGTCGAAGCTGGCCATGATGCAGCGCGCGAGCGCCGGCTTGGGCACGAGCTTGACGGTCACTTCGGTGACCACGCCGAGCATGCCTTCGCTGCCGATGAAGACCGCGAGCAGGTCGAGCCCCGGCGCGTCGAGCGCGTGGCCGCCGAAGACGAAGGGCTCGCCGTCGACCGTGAAGCCGCGCACCCTGAGGACGTTGTGCACGGTGAGGCCGTACTTCAGGCAGTGCACGCCGCCGGAGTTCTCGGCCACGTTGCCGCCGATGGTGCAGGCGATCTGGCTGCTCGGGTCCGGCGCGTAGTACAGCCCGTGCGGGGCGGCCGCCTCGCTGATGGCGAGGTTGCGCACGCCGCTTTGCACGACGGCCGTGCGCGAGACCGGGTCCACCTTCAGGATGCGGTTGAACTTCGCGAGCGAGAGCGTCACGCCCATCGGATGCGGCAGCGCGCCCCCGGAAAGGCCGGTGCCCGCGCCACGCGCCACCACCGGCACGCCCAGGCGGTGGCAGGCGCGCAGCACCTGCGCGACCTGCTCGTTCGTCTCGGGCAGCGCCACCACCAGCGGCAGCTGGCGATAGGCGGTGAGGCCGTCGCACTCGTAGGGCACCGTGTCTTCGCGCTGCCAGAGCAGCGCATGCGCGGGCAGCACCGACTGCAGGGCAGCGACCACCTCGGTCTGGCGCTGGGCGCGCGAGGCGCCCTCGGGCGCGGCGGCGTCGGCGGCCGCGAGTGCGGCGGATTCATGAGGAGCATTCATCGCGGGAGCTGGGGGATTGCAGACGTTTCTGCACGACCAGCAAGCTTACGCGTGCCGACGGCCCCCGGCTTGCTTGAGCGCGCCTGGCTCTTTTGACCGCAATCAGGGTTGTGCGGTGAATACGGTCAGCACGCCGGTGTAGCCGTAGAGGTGCCGGTGGCCGATCTCGCCTGCGGCGAAGAAGCCTGCGAGCGGCACGTCGCCCAGCGCGCTGCGCAGGATCTGCAGTTCCGCCGAGGGCGCGCCGAAGTGCGGGCCGCCGCGGCCGGTGCAGGTCGCATAGAGCGCGCCGACGATGCGCCGTCCGACGTTCGGCGAGCTCGGCATGCGGCCCTCGGTCTGGATGGCCAGCGCGGGCTCGCCGGTGATGAGCGAGAGCTCGTCGGGCTCCAGCTCGCTGCGCAGCTCGGCGCAGATGCGGATGAGGTCGCGCCGCGCCGCGTCGACATCCCGCCGGCAGAACGCGAGGCGCTGGCCGGCCTCCACCGCGTCGGCCACCGCGACGCCGCGGCGCTGCGGATCCAGCCCGATGAGATGGCGCACGCGCACCTCCTCGCCGAAGGCGCCCGCGTGCGCGGCCACGCCGAGCGCATCGCGCGCGTCGCTCAGGCCCACGAGCGTGGCACGCAGCTTCGGCAGCGCCTGGCGCGGCTGCGACTCGTCCACGCCGAGGTCGGCAAGCAGCACGTCCAGCGCAGGCTCGTCGTCCAGCGCGATCACGACGTTGCGCTCGGCCTCGGTGATGCGCCGCGTCGGCCCCACCGGCGCGCAGCCCTGCGTCACCCGCGAGATGAGATCCACGCCGGCATCGAAGGCGACGCCGCACAGCCCGCCCTCGAAGACCTCGTCGGCGAGCTGCACCGTGCGCGTGCGGGTCGAGGCCAGGCCGCCGAAGAGATAGCCGCTTTGCACGCGCGCGCTGAGCTCGCCGATGAGCTCGGCGAGGTCGGGCGTGGCGGGGTCGGCATGGACCTGCGCCACGTGGGCGCGAAAGGCGTGCGGGTCGGGCAGCGGCGTGCGGCCGGAGAAGACTCGGAAGTGCTCGCGCGGCAGGTCGCTCAGCAGCAGCACCACTGCGGGTTCGTCGAAGAACTCGACGCCGCTCGCGCACACGCCGATGCCCACCGTGCCCACCCACTGCGCGCCGGGGAAGCGCGCATGCAGCACCGCGAGCATCTCGTGCGCGGCGCTCGCGTGGTGGTCGGTGAGATAGCACCAGCCGAGCGTGGGCTCGGCGGGCGCGTCGGACTCGAGGGTCGCGATCGCCATGCCCAGCGCCGTGCGCCAGTCGGCGTGGGTGCCCTGCCCCTGTGCAAAGCGCTGCATGGCATTCCCGCCGCTGCGCGGCCGCGCTATCGCTGGCGCGGCGCGGGCTTGCGTGCGCTCGATGCACGCGCCGTCTTGGCGGCGGTGCCCGCGCGCGCAGGGGTCTTGCGCGGGGCGCGCTGCGTGGCCTCCTGCGCGGCGGCGAGGCCCGTCTTCAGCGTCTTCTGCGCGTTTTCCATGCCGGTCTGCAGCGACTGCTGGGCGGCGTCCATGCCCTTCTTCATGAGGTCGGCGGCCGGCTCCGCGCCAGCGTCCTTCATGGCCGTGGTCGCAAGCTCGGTGAACTGGCGCGTGAGCGCGCCCCACCACTGCACCGGGTCGACCGCGCCGCCCGGCATCTGCGGCATTGCGCCCGCGACGGCCGGCTTGCGGCTGGCGGCTGGCTTGGCCGCATCGCCGTTGCTGCCCGGCTTGTCCTGCCCGGCACCGAAGGCCGCGTGCTTCGCGGCGGCGGCGGGCTGCTCGGGGAGCTTGATCTTCAGCGCCTCGCGCAGGTCGCTCGCCTGCACGTTCATCGTCTGCAGCGTGGACAGCGTCATGCGCTGCACTTCCAGCGCCTGGATCGTGGCGCCGAGCATGCGTGCGTTCTGCTCGAGCCAGAACTGCACCGTGCGCAGCTCGCCGATGCGCTTTTCCAGCTCGTCGGGGTCGATCGTGGGGGCCACCCACTGGCCGATGTTCGGCAGCACCGAGCCGGCGTTCTTCACCAGGCCCTGCAGGAAGTCGAAGCCCGGAACCATCTTGGCGAAATCGGGCGCGTTGGGGACCATGCGTGTCTCCTGAGTGCAGGTGAAGGCGAACGATTCTGCGCGCCCCGCGCGCGCGCCGCCACCCGAATCTGCATGGGGCGAGGCCGCGTCGCGCAAGCCCTCTTCAGCGTGTGTCGATGAGCACGCGCTGCACGTTCCAGCCGCGCGTGCTCAGCAGCGCCGGAAGGCCCGCCGGGCCGATGAGATGCAGGCTGCCCACCGCCACCAGCACCCGGCCCTCGCGCAGGAGCGCCTCGATGCGCGGCAGCATCGCGCGGTTGCGCTCGTCGAGCAGCCGTCGCATCAGGGCGCGGTCCTGATCGTTGCCCACGCATTCGCACCACTGCTCGTAGCGCTCCAGTTCCTGCAGATCGCCGCGGGCCCACACGTCGGCGATGCGGCGCACCTGCGGGCGCGCACGCCCGCTCTCCAGGTCACCGAGCGATTGCTCGACGAAGCGCAGCGCATCGCCCGGGTTGCCGCCGCCGAGCGCGGCCATCTGGGTGGCCACCGTCTCCAGCGACACCACGCGCTTGCCGGCGCTGTGGCCGAAGGAGGCGAGCGTGACGTCGATGGCGTAGGCGGGGTCCAGGCCGTCGTCGCGGCCGGCCAGGGCCGTGAGGGCGGCCACCTGCAGCGTCGGCGGCAGCGCGGACAGGGTCGACTCGGGCACGCAGGCCACCTCGATCTGCCGCTGCAGCCGGCGCGCCAGCGTCTGCGGCAGATCGGGCTGCGCGCCGGAGGCCGTGGCCGGAGCGCTCAGCTCGCGCTGCACGGCCGGGTCGAGCAGGTCGAGTTCCAGGGCGATGACATCGGCATTGCGCAGCGCGGCGCCGAGCTGCGGCCCGGGAAAGCTCCAGGCCATGCGCGCCACGTGCAGCGTCCCGAACAGCCAGCCTTGCTGCCCGTCGCGCTCCAGGCGCCAGAGGAAGCCGCGGTCGCGCGCGTTGCGCAGCCCCGACTCGAGCTGCGCGCGTGTGGGCAGCTGTGCCGCCGGCGGGCAGCGCGTCGCCTTCGTGTCGACATTCGCCTCGGTCGTGCCGCCCGCATGCGCTGCGAGGGCGCCCAGGGCCAGTGATGCGCACACAAGCGCGCGCTCGCATGCGCGGCGCAGGCCGCTTCGCGTGCGAGCGGCGTGACCTGCGGTCGGCGTGAGGTTGGGGGACGCGGTGGGCATCAGCAGCGCAGTGTTGCGGACGGGGACGCGCGGTGTCCAGTCCCGGGAGGGGCTTCGCCGCGCGGTTTGCCGCACCTGCGCGCGAAGAGTTGCAAGGACGTTGCGCCGCAGCGTCGGGGCCGCGGCCACGGCTTTCAGTCCAGCCTGATGCCGATGAGCTTGATGAGGTCGCCCCAGCGCGCCCGCTCGCTCTTTGCATAGGTGGCCATCTGCTGCGGCGTGCCCGGGGTGGGCTCCACGCCCAGCACCTGGAAGCGTGCCTTCACCGCGGTGCTGTCGAGCGCGTTGCGCAGTGCGCCGTTGAGCTTGTCGACCACCTCGGCGGGCGTGCCCGCCGGCGCGACGAGGCCTTGCCATGCATAGGCCTCGAAGTCGGCCAGGCCGCCTTCGGCCAGGGTGGGCACGTCGGGCAGCGAAGTCAGCCGCTGGGGGCTGGCCACGCCGATCACGCGCAGCCGCCCGGCCACGATGTGCGGGTACCCCGCCGCCAGGTCGACGAACATCATCGGAACCTGCGCGCCGATCACGTCCTGCACGGCGGGTGCCGCGCCGCGATAGGGCACGTGCGTGAAGTGCGCGCCGATGCGCGCGGCGAACAGCTCCATCGCCAGGTGATGCGGGCTGCCTGCGCCGGGCGAGGCGTAGTTGAGCTTGCCTTCGTTGCCCTTCACCCAGGCGAGCAGCTCGCGCAGGTTGCGCGCCGGCACCGAAGGGTTCACCACGAGCAGCAGGTGGAAGCGGCCGATCAGGCCGATCGGCGTGAAGTCGCGCTCGGCGTTGTAGGTGAGGCGGCTGTAGAGGGACGGATTCGCCGCCAGCGTGGCGGTGTCGGCGGTGAGCAGCGTGTAGCCGTCCGGCCGCGCGCGGGCGACGTAGTCGGCTGCGATGTTGGTGCCCGCGCCGGGCTTGTTGTTGATGACGAAGCTCTGGCCCAGCGACTTCGCGAGGTTCTCCGCGAGGGTGCGCGCCACCACGTCGGTGCCGCCGCCGGCCGGATAAGGCACCACCCATTCGACCGGACGCGCCGGATAGCCGGTGCCCTGCGCCCACAGCGCGGCGGTGGCGGCGCTCAGGCCGAGGGCGCAGACGGTGCGGCGCGTCACAGCGGTCATCGGGCGGGTCTCCTCACTGCATGAACGGATGCATGCGCCGGCTTCAGCCCTCCAGCGGCGCCACCTTCTGGTCGATGGCGCCGAACACGCTGTGCCCGTCGCGCCCCTTCATCTCGATGCGGATGGTGTCGCCGAAGCGCATGAACTCGGTGCTCGGCTTGCCGTTCTCGATGGTCTCGATCGCACGCTTTTCGGCAATGCACGAATACCCCTTGCTCCAGTCCTTGTTGCTCACCGTGCCGCTGCCCACGATCGAGCCGGCGCGCACGTTGCGCGTCTTGCAGATATGCGCAATGAGCTGACCGAAGCTGAAGGTCATCTCGGGGCCGGCTTCGCACATGCCCACCTTCTTGCCGTTCCAGCTGGACTGCAGCGTGAGGTGCAGACGCCCGCCCTGCCAGGCGTCGCCGAGCTCGTCGGTCGTGACGGCCACCGGGCTGAAGGCGGTGGCGGGCTTGGCCTGGAAGAAGCCGAAGCCCTTGGCGAGCTCCGCGGGGATGAGGTTGCGCAGCGACACGTCGTTGGCCAGCATCACCAGCCGCACGCCCTCCAGGGCCTCGTCGGGCGTGCTGCCCATGGGCACGTCGCCGGTGACGACCGCGATCTCGGACTCGAAGTCGATGCCGAAGTCCTCGCTGGGCACGGCGACGTCGTCGGTGGGGCCGAGGAAGTCGTCGCTGCCGCCCTGGTACATGAGCGGGTCGCTGTAGAAGCTCTCGGGCACCTCGGCGTTGCGCGCGCGGCGCACGAGCTCCACATGGTTGATGTAGGCCGAGCCGTCGGCCCACTGGTAGGCGCGCGGCAGGGGCGCCATGCACTGGCGGGGCTCGAACGGGAAGGCGTGGCGCGCCTTGCCCTGGTTGAGCGTCTCGTACAGGTCCTGCAGCTGCGGCGCGAGGAAGTTCCAGTCGTCCAGCACCTGCTGCATGCGGGTGGCGATGCCGGTGGCGTAGTGGGCGGTCGCCAGGTCGCGCGAGACGACGACGAGCTGGCCGTCGCGCGAGCCGTCCTTGTAGGTGGCGAGCTTCATGGGGCGTTCTCCTTGCCGCGCGCATCCGGGCGGCGTGCCGGGTGCGGATGCGATTTCGATAAAGTAAATGGGTTTCACGAGTGTAGGTTCACTCATGCCCAGCTCGCGCTCCCGCACAACCCCCCCAGCCTCCACCCGCGCTCGCGCCGATCTCGCGAGCGCGCAGCCGTTGCAGGCGGGCATCCAGTCGGTGGAGGTCGGCTTCGCGCTGCTGGCGGTGCTGGCGGACGCGCGCGGGCCGATGATGCTGCGCGATCTCGCCCGCGCGGCCGGCATGAGCGCCGCCAAGGCCCACCGCTACCTCGTGAGCTTCCAGCGGCTCGAACTGGTGGCGCAGGAACCCGCGACCAGCCACTACGACCTCGGCCCGGGGGCGCTGCGCCTCGGGCTGGCGGGGCTCGCCCGGCTGGACGCGGTGAAGCTGGCACGAAGCGTGGCGCAGCGCCTGTGCGCCCAGATCAACCACACGACGGCGGTGGCGGTCTGGGGCAATCACGGCCCGACCATCGTTCATTGGGAAGAATCCCGCCAGCCTGTCAGCGCAAGCCTGCGCCTCGGAGATGTGATGCCCCTGCTGAATTCGGCGACCGGTCGATGCTTTGCCGCCTTCCTGCCCCGCGAGGTGACTTGGCCGATCGCGCGCGCCGAGCTTGCGTCGATCGGCCAGGCGCGCGACCTCCCGCGCAGCCCGTCGGCCTTCGACGAATGGACGGCGCGCATTCGCCGCCGCGGCGCCGGCGCCGTGCAGGGCGAGCTGCTGCCCGGCATCTCGGCGCTGTGCCACCCGGTGTTCGACTCCGACGGGCACCTTGCGCTCGGTCTCGTGAGCCTCGGCCCGAGCGCAACCTTCGATGCGAGCGAAGGCTCGTCGCTGGACATGGCCATGCAGCAGGCCGCGGGCGAGTTGTCGCACCAGCTCGGGCACCCGCTCGTCCATGAGCCCGTGCAGGGGGTGCAGCGATGAGCGGGGCGCGCGGTCTCGCTCTTGCGGCCGTGGCGCTGGTGCTGTCGGCAAGCGCCGCGGCACAGCCCGTTGCGACCGACCCCGGTGCCTCGCAGCCTGCGCCTGCAGCGTCCGCGGCATCCGCGTCGGCCGACGCCGCCTCGACGCCCGTGCCGGCGCCGGCGACGCCCGTGTATCGCACGCGCGTGCAGCCTGCGAGCAAGGCCATCTACAACCTGCATCGCGGCGGCATCGCGGGGATCGGCGAGCTCGACTGGCGCCCCGAGGGCAAGCGCTACACGCTCACGCTCACGGGCAAGGTGCCGGTCTTCGGCACCCTCATCACGCAGACGAGCCAGGGCGCGATCGACACGACGGGCCTCGTGCCCGCACGCTACGCCGACCGGCGCCTGCGTCGCGCCGAGGACATCGCCGACTTCCGGCGCTCCGCGGACGGCAAGACGGGCGTGGCGAGCTTCTCCGGCCCCCCCATCACCTATGCGATCCGCCCCGGCACGCAGGATCGGCTGAGCGTCATGGTGCAGCTCGGCGCCATCGCCGCGGGATGGCAGCGCGCCCCCGCGGCGGGAAGTCACTTCGACGTCTACGTGATCGGCTCGCGCGGGGAGGCCGATATCTGGTCCTTCCGCTACGAGGGGCTGCAGCCGGTCAGCGCGGCGGGCGCGAGCGTGTCCGCCCACAAGTTCCTGCGCGAGCCCGGCTCGCCGAGGGAGACGCGCGCGGAGTTCTGGCTCGACCCGGCGCGCAACTTCATGCCGGTGCGCGCACTGCTGACCGAGGCGAACGGCGAGGTGATGGAACTGCTGCGGTCGCAGCAGCAACCCTGAGCCTGTGCAATACGCCTCACCCGGGTGAGGGGATCGCCGCGACCGGGCTTGAAAATTGCCTGCACCACGTCATGTGAGCTCCCAAGGAGTCACACGATGCTGATGCTTTACAACTCGGACAACTTCGCCGTCGTGCAGTTCGATGTCCCGTCTGCCGACGCCGCAGGTGCCGATGCCACCGACGCGCTGCCCAGGAGCGCCGAACCTTCGATCGGCCGAGGCGGCTTCGAGATCGTCGACAAGTTCGCGCGCCGGGAAATCTTTCTCGAGGGCGCGATGGCCGAGCGCTTCCAGAAGGACGTGAAGGCCCTGATCGAGACCGAGCCGGACACCGACGAAATCGACGCCTTCCTGGGGCGCTTCGCCGGGCTCGCGCACCAGCCGGTGGTGCTGCACTGAGCGCAGCGCTTTTCTGCTCCCCCTGACCCGAACGCCCGGCCTCGTGCCGGGCGTTTCCTTTTTTGCGCGTGCGTGCAATCGGTTCCCATGGCGGCGTCGGGGCTTGTCCCTCGAAGTTCGCTGCGCCAAGATGGCCCGCGGGCACACTGCCCTGCACCAATGGAGCCGGCGCGGCGGACAGGTCGCGAGGCCCGCCCACTCGTCAGCGCAGGAGCTCTTCATGGTCCGACGCCACGCTGATGCACCCGCCTCTCCGCGGGTATTGCTCTCTCCCGGCCTGGCCGAAGCGCCGGTGCTCGATCGGCTGTGCTCGCATTTCGTCCTCACGCTCACGCTGCAGCAGGCGGGCCGCTTCAACCTGCGCCGCGACTGGAACGCGCTGCTCTCCCTCACCGGCAAGCACCTGGTGTGGCCGGCGAGCGTGCTGGCGCGCATGCGCGAGTACCTGCAGCGCCGCTGCCGCAATCACGATGCCTGGCGCGGGCACGAAGCCTTGAGCGACAGCGCCTTCATCACGCGCTACGGGAGCTGGCGCGGCCCCTATGAGGAAGGCACGCTCTTCTTCTATATCGACGAGTACATCAAGGACGCGCCGAAGGACCTGCTCGCCGTGCTCGGCGCGAGCCGCGAATGGCTGGAGCGCAGCATCAAGAAGGAGTCGACCCTCGTCCAGAAGAACATCGACGCGCTCGCGGGCCTGCTGCAGCTCAACCCGGCCGAGCGCGCGCTGCTGCTGTACGGCACGCTCGCGCGCTATCAGCGCGACCTGCGCGGGCTGCTGGTGGAGTTCAAGGTGTCGAACGCGCAGGAGGCCTACGCGGCGATCGCCGAGGTGGCGGGCGTGGACGAACGCGAGGTGGCCGAGGCGCTGCGCGCGGGCTCGCGGCTGGAGCGCATCGGCATGGTCGAGAACCTCATCTCCGAGCACAACATCACCGACCTCGCCGACCTGATGAAGGTGAGCGAGCAGCTGCCGCCCGTGCTGATGCGCGAGTACCAGGGACCCTCCGACCTCATGGCGGTGTTCACGCGCCCGGCCACGCGCAGCGAGCTCACGCTGGAGGACTTCGCCTTCGTCGCCGAGGACGCGCGCATGCTCGTGTGCCTGCTGCGCAACGCGGTGGCCGCGAAGGCCTGCGGCGTGAACGTGCTGCTGTACGGGCCGCCGGGCACCGGCAAGACCGAGCTCGCGCGCGTGATCGCGCAGGCCGCGGGGCTGGAGCTCTACGAGGTCGAGGCCGCCGATCGCGACGGCAATTCGCTGTCGGGGCGCGACCGCTATCGCTCGCTGCAGATCAGCCAGGTGTTCCTCAAGAGCAGCGGCCATGTCGGCCTGCTGTTCGACGAGGTGGAGGACGTCTTTCCGCCGCTGAGCAACGACACCGCGCAGCTCATGGCGCGCCTGGAGCTCGGCGACGGCGTGCCCAACTCGGTGGGCGGCAAGGCCTGGGTGAACCAGATCCTCGAGACGAACCCGGTGCCCGTGGTGTGGGTGACCAACCGCATCGAGCAGATCGACGCCGCTTTCAGGCGCCGCTTCCAGTACCACCTCGAGCTCAACTCGCCGCCTCCGGGCGCGCGCGAGGCCATCGTCGCGCGTTCGCTCGAAGGCATCGAGGCCGAGCCCGGCTTCGTTGCACAGCTGGCCGCGCGGCCGGGCCTCACGCCGGCGCAGATCCGCACCGCGGCGCGCTTCGCGAAGCTGGCCGGCGATGGGGCGCAGGCGGCGCAGGCGCTCATCGAGCGGCAGCTCCTGAACGCGGACCGCGCCCTGGGCGTTCGCAGCCGCGACAACGCGGTGCGCTGCCTCACTCAGTACGACCTCTCGCTGCTGAACGTGGAGTCGGCCTTCGAGGTGCCGCGCATCGTGCAGGCGCTGCAGCGCCGCGGACTGGGCACGCTGTGCTTCCACGGGCCGCCGGGCACCGGCAAGACCGCGCTCGCGCAGCACATCGCGCAATCCATGCAGCGGCCGCTGATGGTGCGCCGCGCCTCGGACCTCGTGAGCAAGTTCGTCGGCGAGACCGAGGCGAACATGGCGCGCATGTTCGAGGAGGCGCAGCGCGAGGGCGCGGTGCTGGCTCTGGACGAGGCCGACAGCTTCATGCGCAGCCGGCGCATGGCCGAGCGCAGCTACGAGGTGACCGAGGTCAACGAGATGCTGCAGGGCATGGAGCGCTTCGCGGGCGTGTTCGTGTGCACCACCAACCTCTTCGAGGATCTCGACGAGGCGGTGCTGCGCCGCTTCACGTTCAAGATCCGGTTCATGCCGCTCCAGGGTGCGCAGCGCGAGGCCATGTTCATCGCCGAGGCGCTCGGCGGCGACGCCGCGGGCTTCACGAGCGAGCAGCGCGAGCGGCTCGCCGAGCTCGACGAGCTCACGCCCGGCGACTTCGCCGCCGTGGCCCGGCAGGTCGACGTGCTGGGCGCGCCCTTCGAGCCCGATGCCTACCTCTCGCAGCTCGAGGCCGAGCACCGCGTGAAGCCGCTGGTGCGCGAGCGCCGCCCCATCGGCTTTCGACCCGGGGCCCGTTGAGGTCGGGCGAGCCTTCCTAGAATCGCGCGCCATGGACCAGCCCTACACCCGCGCCGCCGACCTTCCCGCCCTGATGTCCCAGCGCATCCTCGTGCTCGACGGTGCCATGGGGACCATGATCCAGCGCTACAAGCTCACCGAGGCCGACTACCGCGGCGAGCGCTTTCGCGAGCACCCGAAGGACCTCAAGGGCAACAACGAGCTGCTGCAGTTCACCCGCCCCGACGTGATCCGCGAGATCCACGAGGGCTATCTCGCCGCGGGCGCCGACATCATCGAGACCAACACCTTCGGCGCCACCTCCATCGCGCAGGACGACTACGGCCTCGCCGCCTTCGCGCGCGAGATGAACGTGGCCGCCGCCCAGATCGCCCGCGAAGCGGCGCAGCGCTTCAGCAGCGCCGACAAGCCGCGCTTCGTGGCCGGCGCGCTCGGGCCCACGCCGCGCACCGCAAGCATCAGCCCCGACGTGAACGACCCTGCCGCGCGCAACGTGAGCTTCGACGAGCTGCGCGAGGCCTATTCCGAGCAGGCGCACGGGCTCCTGGAAGGCGGCGTCGATCTCTTCCTCATCGAGACCATCTTCGACACGCTCAACGCGAAGGCGGCGATCTTCGCCATCGACGAACTGTTCGAGACCACCGGCGAGCGCCTGCCCGTCATCGTCTCCGGCACCGTGACCGATGCCTCCGGACGCATCCTCAGCGGCCAGACGGTGAGTGCGTTCTGGAACTCGGTGCGCCATGCCAAGCCCATTGCCATCGGGCTGAACTGCGCGCTGGGCGCCACGCTCATGCGCCCCTACATCGAGGAGCTCGCCAAGGTCGCCGGCGACACCTACGTGTCCTGCTACCCCAACGCGGGCCTGCCCAACCCGATGAGCGAGACCGGCTTCGACGAGACGCCGGAGGTGACCGGCTCGCTGGTGGAGAGCTTCGCGCAGGCCGGCTTCCTCAACATCGCCGGCGGCTGCTGCGGCACGACGCCCGAGCACATCCGCGAGATCGCGCAGCGCGTGGGGCGCTACCGCCCGCGCGGCCTGCGCGATCGGATCTTCACGAGTCTGCAGGCCGCCTGAGCCCACACGCCCCGCCCTGCGGGGTCATCCCTTTCGTACCTGAGATTGAGCGCACGCCGCCGGGGGGCGCGCACTAGCATGTCGCGCACTTAGAAGCGGGCAAAAGACAGGGCCGACCAGCGCATCGCGCTGCACTCAGAGCCGCATCCCGCCAACACGCCGACATCCCTGGGGAGTGCGCTTTGTCTCGGAGAAGAACGTGCGCGATTGGCAGCTCAAGGCCCTCGTCCTGCGTCGGGCCCGCGAGCTGGGCCTCACCGTGTCCCAGGTCGCCTACACGGCGGGCATCGCCCGGCCGTATCTCTACAAGCTGATGGACGGCTCCACCCGCGATCCGTCGGTCAGAACGCTCACGCAGCTGGGGCGGGCGCTGCAGCTCCCGCCCCTGGCGCTGATGCGCCATTTCCAGCCGGCGGAGCCGCGCCTGCCGGTACGCCGCCCGGGCGTGTGCCGCACCGCCCGCGTGCCGGGCGACGCGATCGGCTTCTGCGCCGACATCACGATTCCGGAGTTCAGCCTCGTCGCCCCGGGCGAGCGCTTCACCAAGACCTGGTCCATCCAGAACGTGGGCGACGTGTACTGGATGAACCGGCGGGTGCGCCGCGTCGAGGGCGACTACGTGCTCGCACGGCGTGACTCGCGCGGCGTGCTCATGGCAGCGCTGCACGCGGGGCTCGCGGCCGAGATGTCCGAGCTCAGCGTGCCCAACGCGCAGCCCGGGCAGGCCATCGAGCTCTCGGTCGATTTCATCGCCCCGCCCGAGCCGGGCTGCGTGGTCTCCTGCTGGCGCATGGTCGACGCCGATGGCGAGCCATCCTTCGGGCACGAGTTCGTGCTCAAGGCGATCGTGACCGTCACCGGTCACTGAAGGCCCTAGCGCGAGGACGAGGAGGCGGCGCGCTCGCTGATCACGAGCTCCAGCGAAGTGTCGTCATGGCCCGTGCTCGGCGAGGTGAAGCGCCCCGGCGCCACGCCGCGCGCGACGAGGTAGGTGCGCACGCTGTCGGCACGCGCCTTCGCGAGCGCCGCGTCGGCGCCGCGCGAATCGCCCGGGCCCAGCACGCGCAGCTCGCAGCTCGCATACGGCTTCAGGCCGACGACCACCTGGTCGAGGACCGCGCCCAGCGGCGCCTTCACCGCCGTGCGCCCCGGATCGAAGGCGTACTTCAGCGGCACGTCGACGAGCAGCGTCCCTTCGGAGCTGGCTTCGACGTTCACCGGCGTGCCCTTGAGCAAGTCCTTGAGCCGCACGCGCTGGGCCTCGAGATTCGGCGTGAGGCCCGAGCTCGCACGCGGGATCTCGGTAGGCGGCGCGCCGGGTGTGCCGCCGGGAGTGGGAGAGGTGCCGGGCAGTTGCACGCTCGTGCAGCCCGCAAGAACAAAGGCGGCGCCTGCCGCTGCAAGGGAGATGACAGCCCCTCGTTTCAGGAGTACCTGAACCGATCCCCCGAGGGGATGGCGCGCGGGCCTTGGGGCGGCCCGGCGGACGCGCGCCAGGCAGGCAAGTCGGGAAGCAAGTTGGGATCGCATGGCGCGCAACTATCGCTGCGTCCCCCCGGGACGCGGTGAAGGTTTGTAAGGCACAGCCGCTCTGGGGCGAACCCCAGAACCTAGAATCCGGGCCTTTCCGAGGAGCGCTGCGACGGCCGTCCCGCACGGGGCGTAGCTGCCAGGCTCGGGAAGTGATTGCGTTGGAGCATCCAGCATGCCTGCAGCGCGGTCAGTGAATGCAACGGCGCTCACCCTGCCGCCCTCCGGGCGCGCTGCGGTGAGCCGCAGCCTCGGAGGTGTCGAGGCAGGGCCGGCCCCAACGAAGTCGCCCGCACGCAGTGCCCAGCACCCAAGCGAAGATGTCCGAAGCAACCCCCACCCCCGACGTGCCGCCGCTGCGGCTGTCCGGCCTCGAGCCGGTCGCGATCGAGCCCGGCACGCTGTTCGTCAACATCGGCGAGCGCACCAACGTCACTGGCTCCAAGGCCTTCGCGCGAATGATCCTGGCCGGCGAGTTCGAGCAGGCGCTCGCGGTCGCGCGCCAGCAGGTGGAAAACGGCGCGCAGATCATCGACGTCAACATGGACGAGGCGATGCTCGACAGCCGCGCCGCGATGGTCCGCTTCCTGAGCCTCGTCGCCTCCGAGCCCGAGATCGCGCGCGTGCCCATCATGATCGACAGCTCCAAGTGGGAGGTGATCGAGGCCGGCCTCAAGTGCGTGCAGGGCAAGGGCATCGTCAATTCGATCTCGCTGAAGGAAGGCGTCGAGATCTTCAAGCGCCAGGCCACGCTCATCCGCCGCTACGGCGCGGCCGCCGTGGTGATGGCCTTCGACGAGCAGGGCCAGGCCGACACCTTCGAGCGCAAGACGCGGATCTGCGAGCGCGCCTACCGCGTGCTGGTCGACGAGGTCGGCTTCCCGCCCGAGGACATCATCTTCGACCCCAACATCTTCGCGATCGCCACCGGCATCGAGGAGCACAACAACTACGCCGTCGACTTCATCGAGGCCACGCGCTGGATCAAGCAGAACCTGCCCGGCGCGAAGGTCTCCGGCGGCGTGAGCAACGTGAGCTTCAGCTTCCGCGGCAACGAGCCGGTGCGCGAAGCCATCCACACCGTCTTCCTCTATCACGCCATCCGCGCGGGCATGGACATGGGCATCGTCAACGCCGGGATGGTCGGCGTGTACGACGACCTCGACGCGCAGCTGCGCGAGCGCGTGGAAGACGTGGTGCTGAACCGCCGTGCCGACTCGACCGAGCGGCTGCTGGAGATCGCCGAGGAGGTGAAGGGCACCGCGAAGGACGACAGCGCCAAGCTCGCCTGGCGCCAGGGCAGCGTGGAGGAGCGGCTCAGCCATGCGCTCGTGCATGGCATCACAGACTTCATCACGCAGGACACCGAGGAAGCCTGGCAGGCGGTGCTGGCGCGCGGCGGGCGCCCGCTGCACGTCATCGAGGGGCCGCTCATGGCCGGCATGAACATCGTGGGCGACCTTTTCGGCGCCGGGAAGATGTTCCTGCCGCAGGTGGTGAAGAGCGCGCGCGTGATGAAGCAGGCCGTCGCCCACCTCGTGCCCTACATCGAGGAGGAGAAGCGCCAGCTCGCGCTCGCCGGCGACGACGTGAAGTCCAAGGGCAAGATCGTCATCGCCACGGTGAAGGGCGACGTGCACGACATCGGCAAGAACATCGTGACGGTCGTGCTCCAGTGCAACAACTTCGAGGTCGTGAACATGGGCGTGATGGTCCCGTGCCAGGACATCCTCGCGCGCGCGAAGGTGGAAGGCGCGGACCTCATCGGCCTGTCCGGCCTCATCACGCCCAGCCTCGAGGAGATGCAGCACGTCGCCTCGGAGATGCAGCGCGACGACTACTTCCGCGTGAAGAAGATCCCGCTGCTCATCGGCGGCGCGACCACGAGCCGCGTGCACACCGCGGTGAAGATCTCGCCGCACTACGAGGGCCCGGTGGTCTACGTGCCCGACGCCTCGCGCAGCGTGGGCGTGTGCTCCGAGCTGCTCAGCGACGAGCGCGCGACGCGCTACATCGATGAGCTCAAGGCCGACTACGAGCGCGTGCGCGTGCAGCACGCCAATCGCAAGCAGGTGCCGCTGGTCACGCTCGAGCGCGCCCGCGCCAACAAGACGCCCATCGACTGGTCGGCCCGCACGCCCGAAGTGCCGCGCTTCATCGGCCGGCGCGTGTTCCGCAACTACGACCTGCACGAGATCGCGCAGTGCATCGACTGGGGCCCGTTCTTCCAGACCTGGGACCTCGCCGGCTCCTTCCCGCGCATCCTGCAGGACGAGATCGTCGGCGCCGAGGCGCAGCGCGTGCTCAGCGACGGCAAGCGCATGCTGCAGCGACTGATCGAAGGCCGCTGGCTCACCGCCAGCGGCGTGATCGGGCTCTTCCCGGCCAACACCGTCAATGACGACGACATCGAGATCTACGCCGACGAGTCGCGCTCGCAGGTGCTCATGACCTGGCGCGGCCTGCGCATGCAGACCGAGCGTCCCGTGGTCGACGGCGTGATGCGGCCCAACCGCTGCCTGGCCGACTTCGTGGCGCCACGCGGCGTGAAGAACGACTACGTCGGCCTGTTCGCCGTCACCGCGGGCCTGGGCGTCGAAAAGAAGGAAGCGCAGTTCCTTGCCGATCACGACGACTACTCGGCCATCATGCTCAAGGCACTCGCCGACCGCATGGCCGAGGCCTTCGCCGAGCGCATGCACCAGCGCGTGCGCACCGAGCTGTGGGGCTACGCAGGCGAGGAGAAGCTCACGAACGAGGAGCTCATCGCCGAGCGCTATCGCGGCATCCGTCCGGCGCCGGGCTATCCGGCCTGCCCCGATCACACCGTGAAGCGCGCGATGTTCGAGCTGCTGGGCTGCGCGGAGATCGGCATGGGCATCACCGAAAGCCTGGCCATGACGCCGGCCGCGAGCGTGAGCGGCTTCTACCTCGCGCACCCCGAGGCGACCTACTTCAATGTCGGGCGCATCGGCGAGGACCAGCTCGCCGACTGGGCACGGCGCAACGCGCTGGACGTGCAGGACGCCCGGCGCAGCCTCGCCCCGCTGCTTTGACCTGCGGCCCGCGCCCGCGGGCCGGTGTCCTTGTGTAAGCGCGACGCCCCCGGCGTCACAGCGTCTTACATCCGTCGCCTTCCATGCCAACGCGGGCCTGTCGCCTCGCGTTGAAATGGCGGGCCGCGCGCGTCAGCCGACGCCGCGCGAACGCTTCAACCAAGAAACAGGAGAACTCCCATGCAAACCCCGACCAACGACCTGCCCTCGCCCGGCGCCGTTGCGCGCACCGGCGTGCCGCCGCTGGCCTGGATCGCAGGGGGCGTGGCCATCGCGCTGACCGGCGTGGGCATCGCCAGCGCGCTGACCATGCGCAATACCGCGCCGGCCGAGCCGGTGCCGGTGCAAGCCTCGCTTGCGCCCAATGAATCGGTGCAGCCCGCGCGCGCGCCCGCAGCGCAGCACAGCGGCGAGCAGCGCGTCGCGCAAGCCGCGCCGCATCAGAACGTGTGCAAGACCTGCGGCGTGGTCGAGTCGGTGCAGGCCGTGAAGAAGAAGGGCGAAGGCAGCGGCGTCGGTGCCGTGGGTGGCGCGGTCGTGGGCGGCGTGCTCGGCCACCAGGTGGGCGGTGGTCGCGGCAAGGACGCCATGACCGTGCTCGGCGCCATCGGCGGCGGCCTCGCGGGCAACGAGATCGAGAAGAACGTGCGCGCGGAAACCGTCTACACGGTGCAGGTGCGCATGGACGACGGCTCGGTGCGCACCCTCACGCAGAAGACTGCGCCGACCGTGGGCGCCCGTGTGACCGTCGATAACAACGGCCTGCATACGCAGTCCTGATCGACGCTCAGCCCGATGAGCGCGTGCTGTCGAGCACGCGCCTCAATTGAATCGCCTCGGCCACGTGCGCCGGGGCGATTTCATTTGCGCCGGCCAGATCGGCCACGCTGCGCGCCACGCGCAGCACGCGGTGATAGCTGCGCGCGGACCAGCCCATGCGCGAGGCCGCGGATTGCAAGAAGTTCGTGGCGGTCGCGTCGGCGCGAAGCGCACTGGAGCCCGCAGCGTCGAGCGCCGCGTTGAGCCGGCCCTGGCGCTGCATCTGCAATGCATGCGCACGCGCCACGCGTTGCGCCACCTCGGCGCTCGTCTGGCCATCGGGCGCTGCCATCAGCGCCTGCGGCGCGACCGCGGGCACCTCCACTTGAAGGTCGATCCGATCGAGCAGCGGGCCGCTCAGCCGGGCCTGATAGCGCGTGACCGCCTCCGGTGTGCAGCGGCAGCTTCGCTGCGGCGCGCCCGCGTAGCCGCAGGGACAGGGGTTCATCGCGGCGATGAGCTGGAAGCGCGCCGGGAACTCCGCCTGGCGCGCTGCGCGCGAGATGGTGATGCGACCGGTCTCCAGCGGCTCGCGCAGCGCCTCCAGCGAGGCGCGCGGGAATTCGGGCAGCTCGTCGAGGAAGAGCACGCCGTGGTGGGCGAGCGAGATCTCGCCCGGGCGCGGCGGCGAGCCGCCGCCCACGAGCGCCACCGAGGACGCGCTGTGATGCGGGCTGCGCACGACGCGCTCGCGCCAGCGCGCGGCATCGAAGCGTCCGCCCAGGCTCAGCACGGCGGCTGATTCCAGCGCCTCGTCCTGCGACAGCGGCGGCAGCAACGAGGCAAAGCGCTGCGCCAGCATCGACTTGCCCGTGCCCGGCGGGCCGATGAGCAAGGCGCTGTGCCCGCCGCAGGCGGCGATCTCGAGTGCGCGCTTGGCGCTGTTCTGCCCGCGCACGTCGCGCAGGTCGAGCCCGGCCGGGGGCGCGGACATCGGCCGTGCACCGGGGCGCGGCAGCGCCTGCGCGGCATCGCCCGGCAGCAGGGAGCGAGCCACGTCCAGCAGATGCGAGGCGCAGCGCAGCGGCACCTCGCTCACCAGCGCCGCCTCCTCGGCGCTTTCCTGCGGCAGCACGAGCTCGCGCTGCACACCGGCTCGCCGCACGGCCAGCGCCATCGCGATGGCGCCGCGCACCGGGCGCAGGTCGCCCGCGAGCGAGAGCTCGCCGCCGAACTCGAAGCCCGAAAGGCGCGCGGCGTCGAGCTGAGCGCTCGCGGCGAGGATGCCCAGCGCGATCGGCAGGTCGAAGCGGCCCGACTCCTTCGGCAGGTCCGCCGGGGCCAGGTTCACCGTGATGCGCTTGTCGTGCGGGAAGGCGAAGCCGCTGTGCAGCAGCGCGGCACGCACCCGCTCGCGCGCTTCCTTCACCTCGGTATCGGCCAGACCCACGAGGGTGAAGCTGGGCAGCCCGTTGGCCAGATGGACCTCCACCGTGACGGCGGGCGCGGCGAGCCCGACGAGGGCGCGGCTGTGGACGAGGGCAAGCGACATGGGCGCGCATGCTCGTGCATCGGGAGGACGCGATGCGTGACAAGCGCAGCCCCCGCCGCACCGACTCCGTGCGTCCGCGCGACCGGACTCCCCCTTTTGGGGCCCGCGTGCATGCGCCGCGCGGCGCCGGTCACGGAAATTCCCGACTCCGTGCAGTGGCATAGATCGTGCAGATCCCGACCCGGCGCGTTTGCACATCCCACCAAAACACAACCTGGAGTCCCGCATGACGAAGACGAAACTGGCCCTCGCGGCCGCGCTTGCCCTGGCGGCCATGCAATCGTTCGCACAGACGGCCCCGGCCGCGGCGCCGGCGCCCGAAGCCAAGCCCGACTGGACGATCACCGGCAACGCCTCGCTCTACAGCGACTACCGGTTCCGCGGCTTCACGCAGACGGCCTACCGCCCGGCCTTCCAGGGCGGCTTCGACATCGCCCATTCGTCCGGCTTCTACGTGGGCAACTGGAACTCCAACGTCGAGCAGGCCCTGTATCGCGGCGCAT
>Ga0105248_10001734_pt1 | contig 24238 bp, 16 predicted proteins | sample KBSS34metaG_FD_81524 | JGI IMG/M metagenome (GOLD analysis project Ga0105248, IMG submission 81524) | Switchgrass rhizosphere microbial communities from Kellogg Biological Station, Michigan, USA - KBS S3-4 metaG | ecosystem: Host-associated > Plants > Roots > Rhizosphere > Soil | place... | reverse complement strand
CGTTCACGTGCCGTTCGCGGCACCGCTCGCCGGGCTGGTCGCCGCAACGGCGCCGTGTGTCTGGCTCATGCGCCGCCGGTCCGCCAGGCAGAAGCGGTTCGAAGAGCAGTTTCCTGAAGCGCTCGATCTGCTCGCGCGCGCCATCCGCGCCGGCCACGCCTTTCAAACCGCGATGGGCATGGTGGCCGACGAAATGGTGGCGCCGGTCGGCACCGAGTTCAAGAAGACCTTCGATCAGCAGAACTACGGCCTGCCGCTGCGCGACGCCTTGAACGAGTTATCGGAGCGCGTGACGCTGCTCGACGTCCGGTTCTTCGTCACCGCCGTGCTCATCCAGCGCGATACCGGCGGCAACCTCGCCGAGATTCTCGACAACCTGGCGCACGTCGTCCGCGAGCGGTTCAAGATCCGCCGCCAGATTCGCGTTCACACGGCGCACGGCCGCTTCACCGGCTACGTGCTGCTCGCGCTGCCGGCGGCGCTCGCCGTTGCGCTGACGTTCATCAACCCCGAGCACATGAATCTCCTCTTTCGCGAGCGAATGGGGCAAACCATGCTGACCGGTGCGCTCGTGATGCAAACCGTCGGCTTTTTCTGGATTCGGCACGTGATCAAGATCGAGGTGTAGATGTGATGCTGCTGATTCCGCTTCTCGCGTTTCTGTTCGCGTCGCTGCTCGTGGCCGCCGCCGCGATGGCGCTCGCGCCCGCCAACGCGGCCACCATCGAGCGCCGCCTGAGCGAGGTGCTGACCGGTGAACGCGTCGCGCAGCCTGCCGACGATCCCGGCTACAACCGCGTCGTCATCGACACGCTCAAGAAAATCGGCCGCGTCGCGCCGCAGTCGCCGGCGGAGATGGGTAAACTCCAGCGCAAGCTGACGATGGCCGGCTACCGCAGTCACGAAGCGATCGCCGTCTTCTTCGGCATTCGCCTGGGCTGCGCCCTGTTGGTGTTTGCGCTGCTCGCATCGCCCGTGATCGTGCGCCCGAACCTCCTGGTGGCGATCACCGGGGCCGCCCTCGGCTACCTGCTGCCGACCATGGCGCTCGGACGCCTGGCGAAGCGCCGTCAGCACCGCATCCGCCTGGGACTGGCCGACGCACTCGACCTTCTGGTGGTGAGCGTGGAAGCGGGGCTCGGCCTCGATCAGGCCATTCAGCGCGTCGGAGAGGAGATCGCGTTCGCGCATCCGGATCTCTCCGATGAGCTGCGGCTGATCAATCTCGAGTTGCGCGCCGGCAAGGCCCGGTCCGACGCGCTCAAGAATCTCGGCGATCGGACCGGTGTGGACGACATCATCTCGCTCGTCGCGATGCTGGTGCAGACCGACAAGTTCGGGACCAGCGTGGCGCAGTCGTTGCGCGTCCACTCCGAGACGGTGCGGACCAAGCGCCGGCAACGGGCCGAGGAAGCCGCGGCGAAGACGGGCGTCAAGATGGTCTTCCCGCTGGTGTTCTGCATCTTTCCCGCGATCTTCATCGTGACCATCGGGCCGGCCGCGATCAAGTTCGTCCAGGTCATCGTACCGATGGCGCACAAATGAGCGCCGTTGCCACCGCCACTGCCGCCCACAATGCCCCGGCCGTCGAGGCAGCCGACTGTGCCGCCACCGCGCCCGCGCCGCCGGTGCCGACGTCGCTGCAGGACACAGGCCTCAGCGTCGACCAGGTCGAGCGCCTGCTGATCAAGACGTTGTATACGGGCGAGGCGACCGGCCTGGTCGTGGCCGATCGCATCCGCCTGCCGTACGGAATGCTCGAACCCCTGATCGAGCGTATGCGCTCCGAACAGCTGGTCGAGGTCCGCGGCACGACGGGCTCCGGATCCGCGGGTTACCGCTACACGCTGACCGACGGCGGCCGCGATCGCGCCCGCCAGTATTTCGACGCCAGCCAGTACGTCGGGCCGGCGCCGGTACCGCTCGCCAGCTACGTCGCGCAGATGCACGCGCTGTCGGCTGCACGCGGTTATCTCGATCGCGAGCGGCTCCGGCGGGGCTTCTCGCATCTCGTCGTCGCCGACCAGATCCTCGAGCAGATCGGTCCGGCGCTGAATGCGAACAAGGCGATGTTTCTGTACGGGCCGCCCGGAAACGGGAAGACCGTGATCGCGGAAGGCCTGGGCCGCACGCTCGGGGGCGACATGTACATGCCGCATGCGATCGACGTCGACGGCCACACCATCACGATGTTCGATCCAATCAACCACGACTCGCTCGAGGCCGACACGGATTCGTCGAGCATTGTCGCGGTGGCGCCGCGCGATCGGCGATGGGTGCGGATCCGGCGCCCGGTCGTCATGGTCGGTGGCGAGCTCACGCTCGACATGCTGGACCTGGCCTTCAATCCGCTGGCGAAGTTCTACGAGGCGCCGATTCAGTTGAAGGCCAACGGCGGCGTGTTCCTCGTCGACGACTTCGGACGGCAGCGAATCAGTCCTCAGGACCTGTTGAACCGGTGGATCGTGCCGCTGGAAAGCCGCGTCGACTACCTGACCCTTCATACGGGCAAGAAATTCCAGGTGCCGTTCGACGTCCTGATCGTGTTTGCGACGAACCTGCAGCCCGAGTCGCTCGCGGACGAGGCGTTTCTCCGCCGTATTCCTTACAAAATCCCGATCGTCGATCCGTCAGTGGATCAGTTCACCAGGATCTTCGAACTGAACTGCCGGCGCCGGAATCTGAAGTTTCATCAGGTGATGGTGGCCTACCTGCAGCGCCGTCACTACCACCCGGCCGGCCGTCCGCTACGCTCGTGCCACCCCCGCGACCTGCTGGATCAGGTCACGGCGCTCTGCCGATACCGCGGCATCGAACCGGTCATCACCCGGGAGCTGCTCGACGCGGCCTGCGCGTCGTATTTTGTGGGATCGGCTGACACGCCCCCGGCGGCCAAGCCCGTGTCGCGCCCGCAGGCGGCGCGGCGGATGGAGGTGCAGTGACCGGCCCAGAAAACTCCGAACAGCCGCGGCGCCACCTCACGACGCGTGACGTGATCAACGACCTCCTGGCGCGCGTCGCCATCGGCGCCCTGTTCACGATGCTCTGCGTCAACATCTTCGCCGATTACATGCGCACGGGCCACTTCACCGGCCTGCTGCTTCTGGCGGGGGAGTCGCTCGTCGTCGTCTTGACGATCGTGCGCCGGCGGGCGCGCATCGTCGACCGATCCCTTACGGCGGCGGTGATGACGACGCTGTCGCTGGCCGGACCGTTTCTCCTGAGCCCAGGCGGCGGCTCGCCGCTGGCGTCCGACGTCGCCACCGCGACCCTGTCGGCGTTGGGCCTCGCCCTCGTGGTGGTCGCCAAGGTCGCGCTGGGCCGCAGCTTCGGTCTCGCGCCGGCCAACCGCGGCGTCGTCGTGCGCGGACCGTACACGCTCGTGCGCCATCCGATCTACACGGGATATCTCGTGACGCACATCGGCTTCCTGATCGCCCACCCGACGGCGCAGAACGTCGCGGTCATCCTGATCGCCGACACGGCACTGATCGTGCGCGCGCTGATGGAAGAGCGCGTGCTGAGCGCCGACACGCTGTATCAACAGTACTGCCGTCGCGTCGGCTGGCACCTCGTGCCTGGAGTGTTCTAAGAGTCGTCAACCCGATTAACAAAGGAGCCTGGGATGTTCTTACTTCTGGCATTAGTGACGGTGGCGGTGAGCGTCGGTTACGTGGTCGTGCGCCGGAAACGCAAGACGCAGGGGGCGGCGATCCAGTAAGCGAACACCCTTAACCCCACGAACGGGAGGCGCTGATGCCTCCCGGCTCGCCATGAAGATGATCGCCGAGTTGGTCGGGTTCAACGAGAGCATGGTCCATATCCATGTGGCGATCAGAAGGCCGCAAACCGTCGTACGTGGGGTCCGGCCGTCGTACGTGGGGTCCGGCTTCAGCCGGACCTACCGCCTGAAGGCGGACCCCACGTACTACACCGATCCGAAACGCGCTCTAGGCACGTCGTTTGAGCCGCGACTTCAAGCGCGAGTGCGGTATCACGCCTGCAGCGAAAGCCCCGGCGACGATCAGCCAGATCGAGCGCACCATCACAACAAGTGGATTCTAGAAGCACAACCACGTGACCAAGAAACTGCTCGTTTTGATCTGCGCTTTGTCGGCGATTGCGATTGCGCAGGCCGACCATCCAGCGTAGCGCTGTGACGTCTCAAGCGCCGGGGTTGTCGCGGCCAGTCATCGTCAAGCATTGGGGCGGACATACCGTTATCGACGGTGTTGATGTGTCTCTCGTAGACACGGACCTTCCTCCCTTTGACAATGGCGCGGAACTGATCCTCCTTCTAGAGTCGCACAAGGACGGCAAGTATCGGATTTCACAAGATGTGGCTGGGGCCTTAGGGGTCGAGGCTGGTCGGATTGCGACGTCGGTCAGTCATGCCCTCAGAGCGAAACGATACACAGGGCTCACCGTGGCGCAATTCGAGTCCGAGGTGCGGCGTCTGAGGCCATAGCTCCACGAGGGCGCTTCAAATGAGCGCGCTGTCGCGCAACCTCGATATCTATTTGGTGATGCTCCTCGTCAGAACGCTGCTGGCCGCGTCGAACGTGTAGCCGCTCTTGGCGACGTTCGTCACGGTGAGCGTGTACGTGCCGCGGCCGCTCTTCGTGGCCGACCGTGCCGGATTCCAGTCGATCTCGCAGTTCAACCGCGTGTTTCGGCGTCACGCACGAACGTCCCCCAGCGCCTACCGAAAATCGCTGCAGCCCCGCGCGTAATCACTCCGGCCTCCCGCCAAGATTCGCGCAGAAAAAGCCAATCGCTGCGTAGACGCGGTCCGGCCCTGGCACCATGCTGTGTGATCGGACCTGTCGATTGCCGGCCATCGGGCTTGGGAGTTGTCATGAAAGCGATCCACGGATTTGTGGCGGTGGTCGTCGCGGTCGCGTCGATCGGGACCGCGCCGGCTGGCGCCTGGGCGAGCGAACAGCTGTTCTCACAACTGCCCGATGGCCAATCGACATACGGGCCGAGCGAGTCGTGGGCACCGGCGGGCATCAACAGCGAAATCGCCGACGACTTCGAGGCCACGGGCAATATCGATCGCGTGTTCGCCAGCGGCTTTATCCGAGGGCTTCATACGCAGAACCATTCACGCCCGTGCTCATCGAAGAAGACTCCGGACGACGGGAGTTCGCACGGGTTGTGCCAGCCTCCGATCTGTGGTGGTTGCCTGGTCCGGACGACGCAAGCGTTTCGGGGATGTTTGCTTTGCAGGCAGTAATCTGACTAGCCGGAGCGGAGTCGCCCAAATCCGCCACGGTCGCTGGGACGGAGCGCTGACCTTCGACGCCGATGCGACATTCCGGCGGCAGTTGCCGCCACTCCGGCAGGGAAGCCTTCGGCGCACTCTTGCCCGCTCGGGAAGCCGTGTATTTTTCGTGGTGCGACAATTGCACGAAGGTCAGTTTCTGCCGGGATGGCAATACCCGCGACGCGGATGACCGGAGTGGGAGCGACGCTCACACCGGACGCCACGTAGCACTGACGGCTGGAGCTGAAGCGGGACGCTCCAAGAACGCCGAAGTCCTGGAGGCACCACGGTGCTAGCCACGGCGGTCGGCCCGTACGAGATCATCGAACGGCTCGGCGCCGGGGGCATGGGCGAGGTGTTCCTCGGCTATGACCCACGCCTGCGGCGCAAGGTGGCGCTGAAGCGGCTGAACACCCGCGAGCAGTCCGGCGCCGACATCCATGCGCGCGTCCTCCATGAGGCGCGCGCGGCGGCGCGCCTCACCCACCCCAACATCGCCAGCATCTACGACGTCATCGAGGACGCCGACGGCGCCGTCATCGTCATGGAGTACGTCGACGGCGAGAGCCTGCGCGCCCGGCTCGCGGGCGGGCCGCTCCCGCCCGACCAGGTGCTCGCGATTGGACGCCAGCTCTCCGACGCCGTCGCCACGGCGCACGCGCACGGCGTCATCCACCGCGATCTGAAGCCGTCGAATGTTCAGCTGATGAGCAACGGCGCCGTGAAGGTGCTGGACTTCGGCGTCGCGAAGATCGTCACGCCGGTGGAGCCGCTCGACAGCCCCACGGTGACTCGCGAACCATCGCTCATGCTGGACAAGGCCGGCACGCCGATCTACATGGCGCCCGAGCAGTTGATCGCCGGCGACGCCGATGTGCGCTCGGATATCTACAGCCTTGGCGTCGTGCTGTTCGAGATGGCGACGGGACGGCGGCCGTACCCCGAGACCGACGCCGTCGCGCTTGCGGTCGCGATGTCGACCATGGCGGCGCCCGCGGCAGATGCCATCGATGTTCGCGTGCCGCGCGCGCTCAGCGCGGTCATCGCGAGGGCACTCGAACGGGAGCCGCGCAATCGGTACCAATCGGCGGCGGAGCTGGCCGACGCGCTGAGATCGGCGCGTGATGGACCGCCGAACCGAACGACGGTCGCGCGCTCAGTGCTGCGGGCGGCCGCGTCCCGACGCTGGCTCCTGGCGGCAATCCTACTGGCCATCGTCGTTGGCGCAGGGGTTGCTACACCGCTGCTGCTGCGAGGGCCGGCTCGGCATCGCGTCGTCGTGACAACAGGGCCGCCGGCGGTGGTTGCCATTCTGCCGGTGGACAATCGAGCCGGCGACGTTCGCGGCGACTATGTCGGCGCGGGGCTCGCAGCCGTGGTCGCCACGAACTTCGGGTCGGTGTCAGGGTTGACGGTACTGCCGATGGCGGTAACCGGTGAATTGCGCGATCGGCGGGCGGATCTCGACCAGGCGCGCCGTGAGCTTGGCGTGACGCACGTCATTGCGCTCACCGTACGCGCCGTCGCGCCGGCAACCGTCGTGGACGCAAGGTTGCGGCAGAGCGCGACAGCCGCCGATGTATGGACGCAGACCATTGACGGCGACCTGCTGAGCGTCGAGCGCGTGCTGCTCGACGAACTTGGGAGGGCGCTGACGCGGGACGGCGCCTTTCCACACACGTTGTCGCCGACCGAATGGGCGCGCATCCGCAAGCTACCGACGTCGAGCGCCGACGCGCTGCACGCGTACTCGGAGGCACGCGCGCTGCTCGATCGATACGACGTCGCCGGCAATATCGAGCGCGCGATCGAGCTGTTCAACCGGGCGACGGCCCTCGATCCGCGCTTCGCGACGGCATTCGCGGCCCTCGGTGAGGCGTTGTGGAAGCAGTACACGGCCGACAAACGCCCGGAAGTTGCGGCCGCAGCCACGGCGGCCGTGACCAGGGCCCTGACGCTGGACGATGACCTCGCGCCGGTCTATTACGCGCTGGGCCTCATGCAGTCGCAGACGGGTCACTATGAGGAAGCGACCGGATCGCTGCGCCGCGCGCTGGCGCTGCAGCCCGACAGCGACGAGACGCACCGGCTGCTCGGCCGTGTGCTCTCTACGATCGGCGATCACCCGACGGCTCTGGTCGAGCTGAACCAGGCCATCGCGCTGCGGCCGTTCTGGAACAACTACTATTCTCTCGGCCACGTGCTGTATGCGAGTGGCAACTACGACGGTGCGCTCCAGGCCCTGAAGAAGACGACGGAGCTGCAGCCGACGTTTTCGGGGGCGTACCAGATGCTCGGCACGACGTACCACATGCTGGGCAACCTGCCGCAGGCGATCGGCTACTACGAGCACGCGGTGAGGCTCGACGCCAACTCGGCGGCGTTCGCGAATCTGGGGCTGGCCTACTACACAACGAAGCAGTACGAGCAGGCGCGGCAGGCGTACAGCGACGCCATTGCGCATCAGCCGCGGAAGGCGACGCTGTACAAGTCGCTCGGCGACGTGTACGGGCGGCTCGGCCGCGGCGCTGAGGCACGGAAGGCCTACGAAGACGCGATGACGCTGGCGCGAGACGATTTGCACATCAACCCGCGTGACGCGTTTGCCGTGGTCCTCCTCGCCAATTGCGAGGCGAAGCTGGGACACCGTGCGGAGGCGGAGCGGCATGCCGCCGAAGCCGCAATCCTGGCACCGAACAATCGCGACGTCTGGATTCGGACCGCCAAGGTGTATGCCGCGCTCGACGAGCGTTCGGCCGGAGGTGAAGCGGTGCGCAAGGCCGTCGCCCTGGGGTACGAGCCGAACATGATCGCTGCCGACGACGAGCTGCAGCCGCTCGGCCGAGCCCTCAAGCGGGCGATTGACGCGGGCCTGGCGGCCCGCGAGAAGAAAGGAGTCACGCAATGAGCCACATTCTCGACGACGAGGTACAACGGACGAAGCCGAATTCGATCGTGTTTACGATCGCCGGCGGTGCAATTGACTACGACAACGGCGATCCGACGGCTGCGGACCGCAAGATCGTGTGGGCACGAGCTGGCGGAAAGGCGGTTTTCACCGTCCAGAACAACGGCGACGATCCGTACGAGGTCACAATCCCGTTCGGCGAGTTCCAGCCATCGAAGAAACACGGCGACGCGCCGGCCGAACCCATCGACAAGCACTCGAGTCCGAGAGATACGGTACACGTGCCGGCGGGAGGCGTCGACGCCCTCGTGTACGTCATCAAGCCCGCGGCGCATTTCCGCTTTTCGGCATCGACTCCGGCGCTCACCTACAAATACACGCTGTATTACACGAATGCCCGCACGGGTGTCAGGACGCCCCTGGATCCCGACCTCGAAGTCAGCCCGTAGTCTCTAACGAAACGCCAGATCGACGAACGACCCTTTCCCGGGGTTCATGTCGCCGTGAGTACTCCGCGGTTCGCGCCTACCCGGTCAGTAACAGGAACGAGGTAGGCCGCCACTGCCGAAGATTTGTGACCGTTGGATGCGGCGGTTCGAGTGATCAGTACAAGAAGCCGGATCATCACGAGCACAGAGACCTGAATCGCGATCGCCGCGGCGGTGGGCGCAAGCAACGTCACAAACAGCCAATAGACGCACGTCCAGAACCTCGCGGCCTCCGGGCTCGGACCGCGTTCTTGCACGTACGCGCCGAACCATATCAAGGGGAGGACAAGGACCGTCGCGTCGTACACGATCAAGTGGGGGCTCACCAGGACGGAAGCGAGGATCACCACGCCGAGTCGCACGCGCACCGGTGCGCTCGACTTCCATACCTTGACGGTCCAGACCAGGACGATGGCACTGAGCGCGATCCATGCCGGCGCGCCGATCCACAGCGGCGCCAGGCGGGTGAGCGCACGTAGCGAGTGACTTTGAAAGGGCTTTGGCTCGAGTAGGTCGGCGTACTGCATGATGACCGGGACGAAGCGGCCGTAGGCCTTGAACACCGACCAGCCGAGGAGCATGGGAACCGCGGCAACCTGAATGGCGATCACCGTCGCGGCGCCTGCGAGCATTCTCCACTCGCGGCACGCCAGGACGACGACTGTGATGGGAATGGCGAACTGCGGCTTGATGAGGAGTAAACCCAACGCCATGCCGGCGGCAAATGACTTCCGCCGTTCGAGCGCCAACCACGCCATCCAGAACGCCGTCAGGATCAGGATGGTGGCCTGACCGTACAGCACCAGGCTCCAGAACGGCGGAAAGGCCGCGGCTGAGGCAAAGACGAACAGCGAGTCGGGAAGAGACTTCGCGACAGGCTTCCACGCACTGCGGACGATCAATCCGAACATCGCGATCGTCAATACGTTCCTCAAGAGAGTCGCGTGACCGAACGACAAACGGCTCAATGGCGCGAACAGCAGGGCTGTTTGTGGAGGGTAGACCAGCGGATAAAGCTCAGGACCGGATTCGGGAACCAGCGCGACTTGTGCCTGATGAAAGGCGTTGAAGTCGTAAAGCCTGTCTGTCTGGCCGGTGCTGACCAGCGAGCCCATCGTGTAAAACTGGAGGAAGTCAGGTCCTTTGATCGTGCCCGCAATGTTTCGGTTGCCAGGCCCCGTGACGAACGTGACGATCAGTGCGACCCAGAGCACGATCGCCAACAGGATGGCGTGGAGTCGTGCCTGACGCGCTGAATGCGGCCACTGGCATCGCATACGAGGTCATCGTTCCCTCACGCCAATGTCTACGTCGTCAGCTTGATCGTGATCTGCACCGTCTTGCGGAACTTCACCGCCACGCCGTTCTGCGTGGCCGGCCGGTAGCGCCAGTTCTTCGTTGCGGCAATCACCATCTGGTCATAGGCCGGCGTCACCGAGCCGGTCATCGTCGCAGACTCGACCACGCCAGACTCGTCAATGACCAATTCCAGCCTGCCGTTGCGCGGGATGATGACCTGGCCCGGAAACGGCGGCAGTGCCTGGTTGACGACGATGGGCGGGACGACGCCGGTTTCACCGCCGGTGTAGATCCTCGGCGTCAGGGGCGCAGCCGGCGGCAGGGGTACGGCGACGGGAGCGACCGCCAGGACGGGCGGCGGCGCCGACGCTTTCGCTGCGAGCTCCTGGAAGCCGCCGGCGAGCGTGCGCAGGTCCGCCAGCGGCGGTTGCCTGGCTTCGACGGCGACGTCCTGGTCGGCGAGCGCGGCCAGTACCTGGGTGAACCCATCGTTGGCCGCGGCGAATTCCTTGCGATCGAACGCCGCCTTGGCCTGCGCGTACTTCTGCTGGATGATCGACGGCAGCATCCGGCGCCGGACCGAGGTGAAGGCCGAGCGGATGCGCGGCGACGCGTCGGTTTCGCCAGGCTGGAATGTCGGCTCGGCGACGACCACCGCTTCGATTGCCTGCTCGGCATCGGTGGATCGGCCGAGCGCCAGCAGACAGAACGCGCGGTACTGTTCGATGGCGCGCAACTGGCTCGCGGGATGATCCGACGAGCGCAGCCGGTTCAGCACCGCCAGCGCATCGTCGTAGGCGGCCGAGGCGTAGAGCTCGCGGGCCGCGTTGAGATCGCGGTCCTGGGCGAAGGCACCGGTGGACGTGAGCAATATGCCTGTGATGAGAAGAGCTTTCATTTTTTCCTCAAGTCGACGCTGAGGCGCGCCGGCGAATTGAGCGTGACCGTTGCCGCGTGGCGCTGCTCGCCGAGATCTGGATGGCGGAAGACAATTTCATGGGGACCGATGACCAGCGACAGATTGCCGATCGGCGTATCGCCGACCTTCTCGCCGTCGACCCACACTTCGGCCCACGGCACGGCGTTCAGTGCGATGGTGCCTTTCGGATAGTCGATCTTGATGGGCGTCACCTTGCCCGGCGACACCTGCACCGTGCGCGCGGCGCGATAGCCGAGCGTTTCGTTGACGATTTCGATGTCGTGACGGCCGGACGAGACCATCAGGCGATCGCTCTGGCTCGTGCCGATCAGACGATGGTTCTCGAAGACCTGCACGTCGGTGGGGGCCGTGACCGCGATCCAACCCGACACCGGCGCGCCGTCCGCCGTCCCGAGCGGGACCATCAACGAACCGGTCAGGCCCGCTTCGACGAGGACGATCTGCTTCACCGAGCCGCGCTCGCTTTCGAGCAGCACCGCATGCTCACCCGGTGTGAGGTCGGCCACCGTCACCGGCGAGGTGCCGCGCGCGACGCCGTCGACGCTGACCCGCGCGCCCGCCGGTTCCGTCCGCACCTGCAGTTGGCCGAAGGTCGACGCGGTCTTGGGCAGCTCGATGTACTGCGACACCTGCGCGCCGGCGGTCATCAAGATCGGCATCAGGCGCGGCGGGCCATCGCCGCGCAGTTCCAGCGCGTGCGAGCCGGCCTTCAGCGGCACCGTCAGCGGCGTGACGCCCCGCTCGACGCCGTCGACGAACAGCTTCGCCCCGGGCGGGTTGGTCGTCATGATCAACGTGCCGTCGTTGACCGGCGCGGGCGCCGTGGCAAACCGCCGCGCCGCCGTGACACCGGCTCCCGCCAGCGCCACCAGCACCACCGCGGCGGCGGCCAGTGTCCATTGCTTCCGCGTGCCGGCCCGTTTCGGCGCGACGATGTCCTTGGTTGAGAAGTCGAGCGGCGCGTCAAGGGGCGCCGGCTCCTGGCGTACCGTCGCGGGCGGAGCCGGGACTGCCGTGGTGACGTGCGCGGACCCGGGCGTCGCCGAGGCCGCAGGCGTGTGTGTGTGGGCAGCGTGGTACGTGGGCTCGCCCACGGCCGGATGGACCGCCGCGGTCAGAGGTGCCGCCGATCGAAGGGCGGCCGTCTGAACGGGCTCGCTGTCCACGCGTTCGACGTAGGAACGGACGCTGTCGCGCTGCGCGCCTGGGCGAGCCTCACCGAAGCCAGGCGACGGCGTGACACGGTCGCCCCCCAGGACGATCGGGTTGTAGACCGGTTCGGGGACGGCAACCCGGGCCTCCGGCTCGGTCGCGGCGCGGTAGCGCTCGAGGAACGCCTCGAGCGTCGCCGGCGCCGCCAGATAGTCGCTCTCGCCGAGCACGCGCTCGAGCTCGGACTGCGCGTCCATGGCCGATCCGAACGAGTGGCGCGCATCGAGCTGTAAGGCGCACATCAACCAGGAACGCAGGCCGACCGGGAGCGGCTCGAGGCCGCCGCGCGTGGAGACGGCCCACGCCGACGACACCAGATCGCCCAGCCGCGACGGTCCTTCCTCGTCCTGCAGGCGGCGTCCGAGAATCAGCGACAGCGCGACGACGCCGAGCTGCGTGACGTCGGTGCGTCGATCGAACCGCGGCATCCCGCCGGATCGCGGCACCGCGACGCGCAGCTCGCGCCAGTACCGCTCCTGCGAAAAGCGCAGCTGTTCGAGCGCCGATCCCATCACGTGCTCGACGACGATCAGGCGCGCGCCGCTGGTGACGATCAGGCGTTCGGCCGCGATGGCGCCGTGCGCGATGTCGGGCATGTTCTCGTGCAGCATGGCGACGGCCGGCACGAGCTGGCGCAACAGGCAGAGCGCCGCGTCGATATCCAGCGTCACGTCGGCGGCTTCCGCGAAGCGCAGGATTTCCGACAGCCGCACACCGGCGGTGGCGTCGGACACGAGCGCGAGCGTCGACGCGGAATCTTTCAGACGCTCGACGCTGCGCACGTGCCCGTAGCAGGCGTGGCTGAAGGCGGCGAGGTGGCTGACGCGCTCGCGCAGCGCGAACTCGAAGGACGGCACCGCGGTGAGCTCGGCCCGCAGGCAGAGCATTTCGACCGTCTCGTTGCGCGCGCGATCGAGCGCGAGGCGGCGCGTGCCGAGGCCGTCCTCAAAGGCGACCGGTGCAGGCGTGGAGGCCGACGCGAGTGCTGGATCCATACGGGCGCCGGATGCGTAAAGTGTGCCGCCGCCGTTTCGTGCAAGTCAGGCCAATTTCACGCAGCGACGCTTTGACGCTTACGAATCGGTCCGTGCAAACCCGAATTTGGAATTACAGATTTGGCGGTCCCGACCGGAGTTGTAAACTACGCAGATGACAACGACGAAGTGGATCGGTGCAGGCGTCGGGCTGATCGTATGCGCCGCGGCGCTCGTCCGCGCTCAGGAGGCTCGCGTGCCCGATACCCAGACGCTGCAGCAGATGGCGGCGCGCTTCGCCCCGACCGACATCACCGCGGATCTCTCGAAGATGTCGGACGCCGACCGCCGCGTGCTGGCGAAACTGGTCGAAGCCTCGAAGATCGTCGACGCGCTGTTCCTCCGCCAGGTGTGGTCGGGCAACGAGGCGATGCTGATGGACCTCGCGCACGATGCGTCGCCGGAGGGGCGCGCGCGCCTGCATTACTTCCTCATCAACAAGGGACCGTGGTCGCGCCTGGATCACAACGCGCCCTTCGTCCCGGGCGCCCCGCCCAAGCCGGCCGGTGCCAACTACTACGCGGACGGCGCGTCGAAGGCCGATCTCGAGCGCTGGATCCAGTCGCTGCCCGAGGCCGAGCGGGCGCGCGCGACCGGGTTCTTCACCGTCGTCCGCCGCTCCGGCGACTCCTTTACCCTCGTGCCCTACAACGTCGAATACCAGGGAGAGCTGGCACGCGCCGCCGCCTTACTGCGCGACGCGGCCCAGCTGACGAAGGAGCCGACGCTCGCCGCGTTCCTGAACAAGCGCGCCGCCGCCTTCCTGTCCAACGACTACTACGACAGCGACGTCGCCTGGATGGAGTTGAAGGGCGCGATCGAGCCGACCATTGGTCCTTACGAGGTCTACGAGGACGAGCTGTTCAACTACAAGGCAGGGTTCGAGGCCTACGTCACGGTGCAGGATCCGGTCGAGACCGCCAAGCTGCAACGGCTCGCGGCGGAGCTGCAGGACATCGAGGATCACCTGCCGATCGATCCGAAGCACCGCAACCCCAAACTCGGCGCGCTCGCGCCGATCACCGTCGTCAACGAGATCTACGCGTCCGGCGACGGCAACCGCGGCGTGCAGACCGCGGCGTTCAATCTGCCGAACGACGAGCGCGTCGTGCGCGAAAAAGGCGCCAAACGCGTGATGCTGAAAAACGTGCAGGACGCGAAGTTCGCCAAAACGCTGCTGCCAATCTCGAAAATCGTCCTGCCGGCGGCCGACCAGCAGGCGCTCTCGTTCGAGGCCTTCTTCACCCACATCGTCGTGCACGAGCTGATGCACGGGCTCGGGCCGCACGGCATCACGGTCAACGGCCGGAAGTCCACGGTCAGGCAGGAGCTGAAGGAGACGTACAGCGCCCTTGAAGAAGCCAAGGCCGACATCTCCGGCTTGTTCGCGATCCAGCACATGATCGACAAGGGGGTGATGCCCAGGAGCCTGGAGGCGTCGCTCTACACGACCTATCTCGCGTCTGCGTTCCGATCGATCCGCTTCGGCGTCAACGAGGCGCATGGCAAGGGGATCGCGATTCAGCTGAACTCCCTGCTGGATCAGCGCGGCTTCCTGATCAACGGCGACGGTACGTTCGTGGTCAACAAGGATCGGATCAAGGAAGGGGTCGCAGGTCTGACGCGCGACATCATGACGATTCAGGCGGAGGGTAACTACGCCGCCGCCAAGGCGCTCGGCGAGAAAATGGGCGTCGTGCGCCCCGAGATTCAGAAGGCGCTCGACAAGCTCCAGACGATTCCGGTCGACATCGAGCCGCGCTTTGTCACCGCCGACGAGCTTCTGAAGCGTCGATGACGCTGACGCTCGCTGAATATGCCGCGCACGACGCGCTCGGCCTCGCCGCGCTCGTCGAGAGCCGTCAGGTGTCGCCGAAGGAACTGGCGCTGGCCGCCGCCGCGGCGATCGCCGCCCTCAATCCCGCGCTCAACGCCGTCGTCGAAACCTATGCCGATCGGATTGACGGGCTCGACGAGCGCACGCTCGGTGACGGGCCGTTCCGCGGTGTGCCGTTCCTCATCAAGGATTTCTTCGGCCACGAGGCGGGACGCACCATCGAGTTCGGCAGCCGGCTGTGCCGCGGGATGGTCGCGGAGCAGAACACCTATCTCTACGAGCTGTTCAGGCGATCCGGGCTGAACATCCTCGGAAGGTCCGCCGCTCCCGAATATTCGATGGCGGGAACTACCGAGAACGCGCTCTACGGCCGAACATCCACGCCGTGGAAACACGGCTACTCGTCCGGCGGATCGACCGGCGGCGGGATGGCGGCCGTCGCCGCCGGCATCGTCCCGATCGCGCACGGGTCGGACATCGCGGGCTCGATTCGGATTCCGGCCAGCTTCTGCGGCGGCGTCGGCCTGAAGCCGTCACGCGGGCGCGTGTCGGTCGGACCGCTGCAGGACGAGAACGGTTACGGCCTCGGACAGAATTTCGTCCAGACCAGGAGCGTCCGTGACGCGGCGGCGATGCTCGACTGCCTTGCGATCCCGCAGGTCGGCGATCCGTTCCTGATCCCGACGCCGCAGGAATCGTACGCGTCGCTCGCGCGCGGCCGGGCACCAGCGCTTCGCATCGGCTGGTCGACGCGCCCGCTGATGGGCGTCGAGGTCGACACGGAGGTGGCGAAGGCGGTCGAATCCACCGCGATGCGGCTCGCCGAAATGGGGCATCACATCGTCGAAGAGAGCCCGGAGTTCGACGGCCTCCAGGCGATGCGCCACATGACCGACGTCTGGTTCTTCGGGTTCGATCTGCGGCTCGAAGGGTACGCGAAGCGCAGCGGTCACACGATTGGTCCGGACACGCTCGAGCCGATCACGTACAAGATTTACGAATACGCCCGAGCGATGAGGAGCGCCGCGTTCATCGCGGCCATCGCCGGCATCAACACGGCGCGGCGGCAACTTGCCCGTTTCTTCACGCGGCATGACGTCTGGCTCTGCCCGACGACGGCGCGCGTAGCGGAGCCGTGGGGTACCTACAATCTCGGTCGGACTGACGTGGAGATTGCGGATCTCGCCGAGCAGATCTTCCGCGGCCCGTGCCAGTTCACCCTGCCGCACAACGTGCTCGGGGTGCCGGCGATCTCGCTGCCGCTGGCGATGCATTCCAGCGGTTTGCCGATCGGCGTGCAGCTCGCCGCCCGGCATGCGCAGGAACATGTCGTCCTGCAGCTGGCATCGGCGCTTGAAGAGGCGATGCCGTGGGCGGCGCGGGTGCCGCCGCTGCACGCGTCTACCGCATCTTCGCCAGCGCCGACAGCAGCGCCTGCCGGGCCGTCTCGCCCGTAGCGGTCGGCGCCGACTCCATCGACAACGCGGCGTGCAGACTGCGCATCACCTGCTTGGCGTTCTCGATCACGACGAACCGCCGCGGATCCACCTGAGGTCCATGTGCCCAGAGTTCCTGATGCGCTTTGACCCAGGCCTGCGTCCAGGCGCTCAGCGTCGTGGTGTCGGCGTCGGGCCGGCGCACCGCCGCATGGAGCGCGAGCGCCACACGATCGTTCTCGCCCCAGGCGAACACCGCGTCGTGCGATTCGAGTTTCGCGCGCACGGCGGCCAGCAGCCGCACGTCGCCACCGGCCGCGAGCCGGGGATTGCGCGCGAGGAACTTCAGCGTGTCAGACGTATGCGCGACCGTGTGCATCCACCCGTGCACGGGGTCGAACCCGCGCAGGTCGCGCTCGCGCTGAAAGTAGTCGAGCACCCGATCGAAGAAGGCGTTGACTTCCAGCGGCTCGAGAAACGGCGCCGAGAGATCGGCCGCGGCAATCACCGACAGACTCAGCGCCGAAAACGATCGCTTGAACACGCGGTCGTCACCAGCCGAGCCGACGCCGTCGTCCAGGTTCGCGGTCCACAGACGCAGCAGCGCGCGAAGGCCGGCGGGCGAGACGCGGTGCTCGCGCTGAATCCAGCGCTCCGCCGCACTGAACGCGACGTCGTCGCGAAGGATCGGGTCGGTCGACGCCAGCAGGGGATTCATCTCGACGAGCATGTCGCCGGCGTCCCGCCCCGGCGGCAGCACGAATCCGCCCTTGGCCAGGGCGACCCAGTCGGCCTGGCTCGGCTGGGCCAGCAGCAGGGCGATCAACGCGAGGATTTTCATGCGCTGATTATCGACGAAGTCTCTGTCGAGACAATCCTTTACAAGGATGGACGAGCGAGCATGCCGTCGTATACTTTTGAGGTTTCCGCCTTCGAGGGTCGGCCATTCCTTATGCCTGCATTGATTTTCCGTAACTCGTGTAGAACGCCGTTAGCCGCCGCCATCGTCGCCACCGCGATGACCGCCCTCGGCTGCTCGAAGACGGAAAGTGCGCAGGCCCGCGGGCGCGACGCCGCGGCCAAGCCGGTCACGCTCGAGACCGTCAAGGAAGAGACGGTCAAGCGGGCCGTCGATCTGGTGGGGACGCTGGCGGCCGTCGATCAGGTGACCATTTCCTCCGAGGCCGACGGCAAGGTGAGCCGCATCCTCGCCGATCTCGGCGATCGCGTGAAAGCGGGGCAGCCCCTGATCCTCGTCGATCGGGAAAAGCAGCAGTACAACTTCGATCAGCAGCGCGCGACGCTCGAGAAATCGCTCGCGCAGCTCGGCGCGCCAGACCCGCAGCATCTGCCGGAGGCCGAGAAGACGCCCGACGTGCAGAAGGCCGCCGCCGATCTCGCCCAGGCCAGGCAGGCGCACGATCGCGCGAGCCAGCTGTTCAAACGCACGCTCATCCCGCAGCAGACGCTCGACGACGCGGCGACGACGCTGCAGTCGAAGCAGGCGAGCTACGACCTCTCGCTGCAGAATGCGAAGAACCTGCGCGCCAGCATCCAGGCGTCGGAAGCGAGCATGAAGCTCGCCGACCGCCAGCTGCGCGACACCGAGATCCGCGCGCCCTTCGACGGCATCGTCGAGAAGCGGCTGGTGAACCTCGGCGAGCTGGTCAAGACGCAGATGCCGGTGATGGCCATCGTTCGGGTCGATCCGCTGAAAGTGATCGCCGAGATTCCGGAAAAGATGGCGCCGTGGATCAAGGACGGCCAGCCGGTGCAACTGCGGGTCGACGCGTATCCGGATCGCGCCTTCACCGGCAAGGTGTCGCGCATCAGCCCCGCCGTCAACACCGCGACCCGCGCGTTCCCGTTCGAGGCGCTGGTGCCCAACCAGGACGCCGTGCTCAAACCCGGCACGTTCGCCCGTGTGCACATCGAGAGCGACAAGACCGACACGGTGCTGACGCTGCCGTATTCGGCGATGCAATACCGCTACGGCGTGAACCGCGTGTTCGTCGTCGACGGCGACAAGCTGTCGGTCCGCGAGCTGAAAGTCGGCGACCGGCTCGGCGAACGGATCGAGATCCTCGGCGGCGTCAAGTCGGGGGAACGTGTCGCCGTCACCGACGTTGACAAGCTCGCGGATGGACAGAAGGTCACGACGAAATAGGGGCTAGGGGCTGGGGCTAGGGGCTAAGCATGCTGTCTGAACTGTGCGTCCGCCGTCCGGTGTTCGCGACGATGCTCGTCATGTCGCTCGTGGTGCTGGGGATCTTTTCGTTCCGCGAGCTCGGCGTCGACCTGTTTCCGCGCGCCGACCCGGCGACCGTGAACGTGAACCTGTCGCTGCCCGGCGCCAGCCCCGACGAGATCTCGTCGTCGGTGGTCGAGCCGATGGAGCAGGCGATCAGCGGCGTCTCGGGCATCGACGAGATTTCGGCCCGCATCAGCGAAGGCAAGGGCAACATCACCGTCCGGTTCGTGCTCGAGCGCGACCTGAACGACGCCGTCAACGACGTCCGCGAAAAGGTCGCCGGCGCCATCAAGAGCGTGCCGCCCGAGCTGCTGCCGCCGGTGATCACCAAGGTCGACCCGGACGCCGATCCGGTGATGTCGCTGATGGTGTCCTCCGACTCGATGAGCCTGCGGACGCTGACCGAGCTCGCCGACAAACAGGTGTCGCGCTCGATCCAGACGGTCAACGGCGTCGGTCAGGTGACCATCGCCGGCAGCCGCGCGCGCGAAATCCACATCGTCGTCGACATCGAGAAGCTGAACTCCTACGGGCTGTCGATCACCCAGGTGCGCGACGCGGTCATCAACGAGAACGTGGAGATTCCCGGCGGCGCGGTCGAACAGGGCAAGGGACAGCTGCTGCTGCGGACGATGGGCCGCATCGACGCGTCCGCAGACTTCAACAACATCGTCGTCGCGACGAAGAACGGGACACCGATTCGCGTGTCGGATCTGGGCTACGCCGAGGACACCTCCGAGCGGCCGACCTCGTCGGTCTGGTACGGCGACAAGCCGGCGGTGCTGCTCGACATCCGCCGCGCGATGGGCGAGAACACGGTCTCCGTGATCGAGGGGATTCGCGCCAGGCTCGAGGCGATCCAGCGGACGCTGCCGAAGTCGGTCAAGCTGACAGTCGTCCGCGACGACTCGAAGTTCATCTACGCCTCGGTCGCCTCGCTCGAAGAGCACCTGATCTTCGGCAGCCTCTTCGCCGCGGTGGTCGTGATGTTCTTCATCCGCAACATCCGCGCGGTCATCATCGCTTCGCTGGCGATCCCGGCATCGATCATCTCGTCGTTCACGCTGATGCGCGTCATGGGCTTCACGCTGAACAACATGACGCTGCTCGGCATCACGCTCGCCGTCGGCATCGTCATCGACGACGCGATCGTGGTGCTCGAGAACATCTTCCGCTACATCGAGGAGAAGAACGTCACGCCGTACGAGGCGGCGATTCAGGGCACCCGCGAAGTCGCGCTCGCCGTCATGGCGACGACGCTGTCGCTGGTCGTCATCTTCCTGCCGATTGCGTTCATGAACGGCTACGCCAAGCGTTTCATCAACCCGTTCGGCTGGACGATGGCGTTTTCGATTCTGGTGTCGATGCTCGTCAGCTTCACGCTGACGCCGATGCTGAGCTCGCGGTTCCTGAAGCTGTCCGACGCCCTTGCGGATCACAAGACCAAGGAACACGGCATCTTTCACTGGATGGATCAGTTCTACTCGCGGCAGGTGCACTGGGCCCTCGACCATTCGTGGGTCATCATCGCGGTGTCCGTCGTGACCTTCCTCCTGACGTTCCCGCTGAACCGCATGGTCGGCCGCGACTTCGTGCCCAACGAGGACATGGGCGAGTGGACGGTCCACATGGATTCGCCGGAGGGGACGGCGCTCGAGGGGACGGAGGAACTCGCCTTTCGGGTGCTGAAAGACCTGCAGGGGATCGAAGGCGTCGCGGAGATCGAACCGATTGTCAATCCGGGCGGCAGCGGCGCGGCTGGCGGCGGCGGCGGCGGATCGGCGACGCACTTCCACTTCAACTTCCAGGCGACGCCGGCCGAAGACCGTAAGCGTCCGCAGAGCGAGATCATCAAGGAAGTGCGCCAGCGGCTGTCGAAATATCCGGCGAACCGCCCGAGCATTTCGGCGCGCAACGCCCTGGGCAGCGGCGAGGGACAGGGCGGCTTCGCCATCTCGGCCAACATTCTCGGCCCCGACCTCCGTCAGTTGACCGAGGTGTCGATGCGAGCGCTCGACGCCGCGCAGCATACGCCGAGTCTCACCGAGCCGAAGTTGAGCCTCAGCGTCTCCAATCCGGAGATTCACGTCGCCGTCGACCGCCGTCGCGCGGCCGATCTCGGCGTGCGGATGGCCACCATCGGCAACACCCTGCGTCTCGCCGTGGCCGGCGACGATCGCATCTCGTTCTACAAGGAGGGGCAGGAGCAGTACCCGGTCAAGGTGCGTGTGCTCGAGAATCAGCGGCGCGACGCCGCGGAAATCGGGCGGCTCACGGTCCCGTCGGCGACGGGGCCGGTCCGCATCGACAACATCGCGAAGATCGAGCGCGGCCTGGGCCCCAGCGCGCTGCAGCGATCGAACCGGCAGTTCACCGTGATGCTCACCGCCGACATCGCGCCGGGACATGCGCTGGACGAGGCGTCCAACGACGTCCGGAAGATGATCGCCAGTCTGAACATGCCGGGGGACATGTCGTTCCGCATGCAGGGGCAGTCGAAGATTCTCGACGAGACGACGGCGAACATGATCATGGCGATCGGCCTGGCGATGATCTTCGTCTACATGGTGCTGGCGTCGCAGTTCGAGAGTTTCATCCAGCCGATTGTGATCATGCTGGTGCTGCCGATCGCGGTGCCGTTCGCGCTGTTCACGCTGTGGGCAACGGGGCGGACGCTGAACCTGTGGAGCGCGCTCGGCATGCTGCTCCTGCTCGGCATCGTGAAGAAGAACTCGATCCTTCAGGTGGACTATGCCAACACGCTGCGCTCCGAGGGGATGCCGCTGCGCGAAGCGATCGTCGAGGCGTGCCGCACGCGGCTGCGGCCGATTCTGATGACGACCTTCGCGATCATCGCCGGCCTGATCCCGACGGCGCTCGGCCTCGGCATCGGCGGCGGCGGCCGCGCCGCGATTGCGGTCACCGTGATCGGCGGCCAGTCGCTCTGTCTGTTCCTGACGCTGCTGCTCGTGCCGGTCGCGTACGTGAAATTCGACGCGCTGGAGCACACGTCGTTGAACAAGCTGTGGCGGAGTCTGCTGGGGAAGGTCAAGACGCCGAGACGGCTGACGCCCGCTCCGAGCGTTCGGCCCTAACGCCGGGCTGTTACGAACGAAGGCGAACGATTCCCGCGTTGAAGCGGAAACCGTTCGCCCTTTTGCCCGAGTGCCTCCAGATCTATGGCGTGCAGGCGCCCGGGCCGGTCAGGCCCGAGTTGTAGTTGTCGAGCGTCTGGACCAGCGCGCTGGTTGTGCCCGGAGCCAGGGAGCCGCCGCCAGCCGGAGGAACGACGAGACTGCCAATCAAGGCGTCGGCAGCGGCGATCGCACTTGCGATGGTGCTCCCATCGGCACCACGCGCCACATTCAGCTTCGCGGCGATGAGCTGATGCGCCAGGCTGATCAGGCCGTTGCCGGCCACCGGCGTGTTGAAGATGCTTTCGAGTTGAGCGGCCGTATAGCTGACGGACCCGAGCATCAGCCCGTTGTTGACGGCGCTGAGCGGCCAGGCTCCCGGATAACCGGTCTTCCAGTATCCCTGACCCAACGTGCAGACGACGGCGCAGACGATGGTGTAGGGGGTTTCGGCGGACTCGTGGGCGTCGACGTGGGTCTGCCCGCCGCCAGTGACGTAGTGGGCACGGAAGGCGATGTGGTCGCCGCACTTGGCGTTATGCACGACTCCACCCGTGAGCGCGTCCAGATTGTCGAGATCGACCGAATACGCCGTCAGTCCGTTGACGGGATTCATGCCGCCCCCGGCCGACGTGTCGAACCGCACGTAGGTTGCGCCGACGGTTCCCAGCGGAACTGGCTGGCCGAGACCATCGACGAGGATCTGGAGCTGAATCTTGCCTTCGTCGATGTACGGCTGACCAACGCTGGACGTCGTGTTGGTGTTGACGGTGACCGTCAGTGTGCTGGCGTCGAAGCCCGAAAAGCTCACGGTCGTGCCGCTCGTCTGAGCGGGCGGCTTGGCCGCCGTCCCGCCGGGCGCGAATGGCGAGGCAGCCGCGGAAGGTGTGGCCGAGTTGGCCGAGCTGCACGCCGACGCGAATGCCAGTGCGCAGGTCAAACCGGCTAGGCGAGTAACGATGCGGGTATTCAACACATGTGTCATCTGGCTCTCCAAATTGTCATTCAATAAGGCCTGCTAAGAAGTCATTAAACGACTTAGACAGACAATATAGACCGCAAGCGTCATGCCGACTAACTCAGCCAAAAAATCGTTGATACTGGCTACGGTCCGCCTTAACTCAACAATAAATCCGCGTTCTGGCTGACAATGTTCTCGAATTCACTGAGGTCCTGGATTGGCGTCGCTGAGGAAACGATGACTAAAGCCCTTATTGGCGCGCTTCTCTTGTCGACGGCTCTCTTCGCGCAGCCGGCGTCGGAGCGCGACACGCTTGCGCGCATCCGCACAGAAGGACTCGAACATTCGCAGGTCGGCGCGGTCTTCGACATGCTGACCATCAACATCGGTCCGCGGCTGACGGCGTCGCCGGCGCACAAACGGGCCGCCGAGTGGGTGCGCGAGCGTTTGACAACATACGGGCTGGAGAACGCGCGACTGGAGCCGTGGAAGTTCGGCCGCGGCTGGACGCTCGAAAAGCTGACCGTCGAACTGGTGGAGCCGCGCTATCTCCCGCTCCTCGGCTATGCCGACGGGTGGTCGGCCTCGACCAGCGGTGAGATCGTCGCGGCGCCGGTGTTCATCGGCGGCAGGACCGCGCCCGAGGAGCTCACGGCCATGGCGTCGCGGATGAAAAGCGCGATTGTCATGACGCAGCCGATCCTCACCAATTTCGTGCGCAAGGATCGGCCGCAGCCGAGCGACCCCGACTACGTGCCGATGTCAGCGGCGTATGCGACGTCGGCCGGCAGAGGGCGGGGCCCCGCGCCGCCCGGAGAGACCGCGCCGCAGCGGAATCAGCGCGTGACCGATGCGCTGAAGGCGGCCGGTGCCGCGGTGATCCTGAAGCCGAGCACCGGCGAGCACGGGACCGTGTTCGTCACCGGCCGCGACGGCGGACCGGGCGCGGTGCCGTCGGTGACGCTGAGCGCCGAGCACTACAACATGATCGCGCGCTACCTGCAGCAGGACATCCCGGTGAAGCTGCGCGTCAACGTTCAGACGAAGTTCTACGACGCCGATGGCGGAAACGCTTTCAACGTCGTCGCCGAGCTGCCGGGCACCGACCCCGTCCTGAAGGACGAGATCGTCATGATTGGCGCCCACCTGGATTCGTGGCACACCGGCGTCGGCGCCACCGACAATGCCGACGGCACCGCGACGGTGATGGAAGCGATGCGGATCCTGAAGGCGATCGGCGCGCGTCCGCGCCGGACGATCCGCGTCGCGCTGTGGGGCGGTGAAGAGCAGGGGCTGCTGGGATCGAAGGCGTGGGTCACTGAGCACCTCGCCGGCCCGGCCAACGCCGCGGCGCGGGACAAGTTCGACGTCTACTACAACATCGACAACGGCACCGGCAAGATCTACGGCTGGTTCCTGCAGAACCAGGAGGAAGTGCGGCCGATCTTCGACAGCTGGCTCGAGCCGCT
>Ga0105248_10001733_pt1 | contig 24240 bp, 16 predicted proteins | sample KBSS34metaG_FD_81524 | JGI IMG/M metagenome (GOLD analysis project Ga0105248, IMG submission 81524) | Switchgrass rhizosphere microbial communities from Kellogg Biological Station, Michigan, USA - KBS S3-4 metaG | ecosystem: Host-associated > Plants > Roots > Rhizosphere > Soil | place... | reverse complement strand
GCACGATCCGGGTCGCGCTGGACCGGTTCGGCGACGACGTCATCGAGAGCTACATCGTGTCGATGACCCGCGACGTCGACGACATCCTCGCCGTCGTCGTGCTCGCCCGCGAGGCCGGCCTCGTCGAGATCGCCCCGGGCGCCGCGGCCGACGGTGGGGTCGGCGCGCGGGCGCGGATCGGGTTCGTGCCGCTGTTCGAGACCGTCGCGGAGCTGCGGGCCGCCGGGCGGCTGCTCGACGGGATGCTCGCCGACCCGTCCTACCGGGCCGTCGTCGCCGCCCGCGGCGACCTGCAGGAGATCATGCTCGGCTACTCCGACTCGTCGAAGGACGCCGGCATCACCGCGTCCCAGTGGGAGATCCACCGGGCGCAGCGCGAGCTGCGCGACGTCGCCCGCCGCCACGGCGTCGTGCTGCGGCTGTTCCACGGCCGCGGCGGCTCCGTCGGCCGCGGCGGCGGCCCGACCGGCGAGGCGATCCTCGCCCAGCCGTTCGGCACCCTCGACGGCCCGATCAAGGTCACCGAGCAGGGCGAGGTGATCTCCGACAAGTACACCTTGCCGCAGCTCGCCCGGCACAACCTGGAGATCGCGCTCGCCGCGGTGCTGGAGGCGTCGATCCTGCACCGGGAGTCGCGGCAGCCGGCCGACGTCCTCGACGGCTGGGACCGGACGATGGAGGCGGTCGCCGACTCGGCCCGCGGCGCCTACCGGGCGCTGGTCGCCGATCCGTCCCTGGTGCCGTTCTTCCTGGCGGCGACGCCCGTCGACGAGCTCGGCAACCTCAACATCGGCTCGCGGCCGTCGCGGCGGCCCGGCGGCGCCGGCGGCCTGGACGACCTGCGGGCGATCCCGTGGGTGTTCGGCTGGACGCAGGCGCGGATCATCCTGCCGGGCTGGTTCGGCGTCGGCACGGGTCTCGCGGCGGCCCGGGCGGCCGGCGCGGGCGACACCCTCGCCGAGATGTACCGGTCGTGGCACTTCTTCCGCACGTTCCTGTCGAACGTGTCGATGACGCTGGCGAAGACCGACCTACGGATCGCCGCGGACTACGTCGGCACGCTCGTCCCGCCGGAGCAGGCCGGCCTGTTCGACGTGATCCGCGCCGAGCACGAGCGCACGGTCGCCGAGGTGCTGGCCGTCACCGGCACGTCGACGCTGCTGGAGCACGCCCCGGTGCTGCGCCAGACCCTGGAGGTCCGCGACCTCTACCTCGCCCCGCTGCACGCCCTGCAGGTCTCCCTGCTCGCCCGCTCACGCGCCGCCGCGGCGGCCAACCCCGACGCCGACATCGACACCGACCTGCGCCGCGCCCTCCTCCTCACCATCAACGGCATAGCCGCCGGCCTCCGCAACACCGGCTGACCCGCCCCTCACAGGTGCGCCGGCGGCGCAAGGCCACCCGACCACCCGCGCGGTTCCGCGCGGGCCGAGCCGTGGCCGGCCGGCGCGCACGCTATTCGGAGGCCGTGGGCGCGGGTTGCACGTTCGGCTCCGCCTGCTTCCCGCGGCGCCGCGGCTTCCCGCGGCGCCGCGGCTTCCCGCGGCGCCGCGGCCGGCGCGGGAAGCCACGGGTGTCCCGGGGCGGCGTGTACGGCTCGGTGTCGGCCGGGAGTCCGCCGACGATCGCGCGCTGGCGGGCCAGCTCGGCGTCGAACTCCAGGCCGAGCAGGATCGCCAGATTCGTCAGCCACAGCCAGACGAGGAAGATGATGATCCCAGCGAGCGTGCCGTACGTCTTGTTGTACGAGCCGAAGTTGGCGACGTAGAACGCAAACGCACCCGAGGCGACCATCCAGATCGCCAGCGCCAGCACGCTGCCGGGCGTCAGCCAGCGGAATCCCTGGTGCCGGACGTTCGGCGCCGCCCAGTACAGAATCGCGATCATCAGAATGACGAGGACGACGAGCACGGGCCACTTGGCGTAGGACCAGACCTCGACGGCCGTGTGGCCCAAACCGATCGCCGCCCCGGCCTGACGCGCCACCCCGCCGCTGAACACGACGATGATGGCGCTCAGCGCGAGCAGCACCATCATCGCCACCGTCACCGCGATCCGCAGTGGGGCGATCTTCCAGACGGGCCGGCCCTCCGGCATGTCGTACACGGCGTTGGCGGCCCGGATGAACGCGGCCACATATCCGGAGGCCGACCAGAGCGCCCCGGCGAGTCCCAGGATCGCGACCAGTCCACCCGTCCCGGAGCTGTCGCGGATGCCGTTCACCGCGTTCGTCACGACGTCCCGCGCGGAGCTCGGAGTGAGGTGCTGCAGGTTGTCGAGAATCGTCGTCGTGGCGGACCGGCCGATGACACCCAGCAGCGAGACCAGGACCAGCAACGCGGGAAAGATCGCCTGGATGGAGTAATAGGTGAGCGCAGCCGCCCGGTCGGACAGCGCGTCGTCGCTGAACTCGGCGATCGTGCGGCGCAGTACCTTCCACCAGGATCCGAGCGGTAGGTCGCTCGGCCGGTCCGGCTCGGCTTGCCGAACCGTCTCGTCCGGACCGGTGCCCACGGCGAGCTCCATGGGCGGGCGTTTCCGCCTGATCGACACCATGACGCGGCACGTACCCGGGCCGTGCCGCGATAACGCGTCGGAAACGAGGGGCAGCCGCAAGCCCGGGCACGCCGGCTGGCATCGTTGACCAGGGATTCCGGGCGATCCGGCGACCGCCGGACCGTTCCAGGAATCCCACCCGCCCGACGCCCGAAGAGCCGGCCCGCCGCCGTCGGGCGAGCCACGGCGGGCAGGAGAGGGGAGCCGATGGCAGGTACCCAGAGCGAGCCGGAGCGGCGCGGCGAGGCGAGGCTTCCGGCCGCGGTGGCGACGGCCGTGGCGATCGCTATCTACGGCCTTCTTCCGGGCCGGCTCCTGCTCGGCCCGCGCCTCGTCATCCCCGTCCTCGAGGCGGTCCTGCTGGCGAGCCTGGTCGCGATCAACCCGCGGCGGATGACCAGGGAGACCCGCTGGTCACGCGCCATCTCGCTGGGCCTCGTCGCCGTGATCGCGCTGGCCAACCTGACCGCGCTCGGAATGCTCATCCACGACCTCGTCAACGCGGACGTTCGCGACGGCCGCCCATTGCTGCTCGGCGCCGGGCAGATCTGGCTGACCAACATCATCGTGTTCGGCCTGACGTTCTGGGAGCTCGACCGCGGCGGCCCGGTCGCCCGCACCCAGACCGACCGCTCCGCCCTGCCGCCCGCGGACTTCCGGTTCTCCCAGGACGAGGACCACGACACCGTCGGCGAGGTGGCCCGCGGCTCCAGCCGGGCCTCCGGCTGGGTGCCGACGTTCATCGACTACCTGTACGTCTCCACCACCAACTCGACGGCGTTCAGCCCGACCGACACCATGCCGCTGTCGAGCCGAGCCAAGCTCCTGATGGCCACCGAGTCGATCGCCGCGCTGCTGACGTCGATCCTCGTCATCGCCCGCGGCGTCAGCATCCTGCAATGAGCGGCGGGCTCAGTCCGCCAGCGGTTGATGGGCCGGTCAGTCCGCCAGCGGCGGGTGGGCCGGGCCGGGGAGCGTGCCGACGCCCTCGCCCGGGGCCGCTTCCGCCGGCTGGCCGTTCGCGGAATCCACGCCGACGCCGACGGCGAGCAGGTCACGGATCTCCGTCAGCAGCCGCGCCTCGTCGCTGACCGCCGGCGTGTCGGGCTCCTCGACCTCGCCGCGGCGGCGCATCTCGTTGAACTTGGCGAGCGGGAAGACGACGACGAAGTAGATCACCGCGGCGATGCTCAGGAACGTGATGACGTCGTTGAGGAACGAGCCATAGTGGAAGACGCTCCGGTTGATGCGGAACGTCAGCCCGGAGAAGTCCGGCTTCCCGAAGATGGCCGCGATCAGCGGCGTGAAGATGTTCTTGACCAGCGACTGGACGACCGCGGTGAACGCGGTACCGACCACGACCGCGACGGCCAGGTCAACGACGTTGCCCCGGGTGATGAACTGCCGGAACCCCACCAGCGGCGACCGGACGGCCTTCGCCGCACCCATCGCGTCGTCCAGCACCTCTCGCCGCTGCGGCATCGTCCACCGACGCATGACCGTCCGCCTCTCCGTCCGCCCGACCGCTGGCGGGCTTATTTCCCGGAGGCGACGGTTCATGCCCCTTCCGGGCCATTTCGCGTCCCGGCCGGTGACGGGATCGCCGACGCCCGAGGCGATCCGGTGACGACCGCCGTCCCAGGCTGCGCGTTGGGGTTGGGCGTCGGGGTGAGGAGTCGGGGTGAGGAGTCGCGGGCCACGCGTCGAGCGCCGGGGTCGTGGGCCGGGCGCCGCGGGCCCTGCGTCGGAGTCGTGGGCCGGCGCCGGGCGTCGCGGGCCACGCGTCGAGCGCCGCGGGCCGGGCGCCGGGCGTCGTCAGCCGAGCTTGGCGCCGTAGACGTGGTCGACGGTCATGGTCATGAGGACGCGGCGGTCGGCGACCATCGCCGCGCGGTACTCGTCCCAGTCGGGGTGCTCGCCGGCGGCGTGGCGGTAGTAGTCGACCAGCGCCTGGATCTCGGGGCCGTCGGGGTCGGTTCCCGGGCCGACGAGGGTGGCGACGCCTTCCGCGGTCGCCCACGATCGGCCGTCCGGGCCGGTGACCTCCAGCGTCGCTCGCGGGTCCCGGCGCAGGTTCGCCGCCTTGGCGCGCCCCTCCGTCATCGACACGTGGATGACACCGGCCTTCTCGTCGTAGAAGGGCAGCACCGGGGACAGCTGCGGACGGCCGTCCGCCTTGATGGTCGCGAGGATGCCGAGCCGGCTGTCCGCGAGCAGCGCGCGGGGATCGAAGGTCGTCGTCATGCCCAGTAGAAGCCGCGCCGCGACACGCTCCATTCCGCAGCGGCCGTTCCCGGCGCGGCCCCTCCCGCGGCGCGGCCCCTTCCCGACCCGGCCCGTTCCACCGGGTCGCGACTGCCGGGCGGCCGGTCGGCCGGCGTGCACGGCCAGACGGATGGCCAGACGGGCGGGCGCTGGACGCACCGCCGGCAGTTACGGCGGCGCCCGACACGGCGCCCGGCACGGGACAGGGGCCGGCCGGCGAACCGCCCCCGACAACTACCGGCGCGGCATCGACATCGTGGTCGCCAGCATCCGGGAGGCGCAGCCCCGCGGCTGACGCCGGGCCCGGCACTGCGGCCGGTGGCTAGCCGCTACCGGGCACGGTCAGCAGCGGCTCGCTGGCCGGCTGCCAGTACGTGTCGTACCGCGGCTCGGCGGCGCCGGCCTTGAAGGCCCTGGATGCCGCGGGCGACGTCGCCACCCGCCAGTCGGTCTCCTTCACGGCCTCCTGCCAGATCACGCCGATGATGTCGGCGTAGTTGGGCAGCGACGCGAACATCTGGGCGATCCACTCTGCCTTTCGGCCCGCATTGTCGATCGCGCCGGTCTCCGTGATGACGATCGGCTTGTGCGTAAAGGCCGAGACCTGGGCGACGCTGGGCTCGAAGATCTCGTCGAAACTCTTGTACTGCTCGTTGCCCACGGTGCCGTAGTACCCGGAGAAGCCCACCCAGTCGACGTAGGCGTCGCCCGGGTACAGCTCGGCGAGCGGCGTCGAGTTCCGGTAGCTGACGTTGGGGCTCCAGATCCAGACGACGTTCGTCGCGCCCTCGGCCGTGAAGATGTCGTGGACGTGCCGCCAGGCCCGCACGTAGTCCCCGGCCGCATTCCCGTTCGCCTGTTCGGCCCACGGATACCAGTAACCGTTCATCTCGTGGGCGAAGCGAATCCCGATCGAGTAGTCGAGCTTCTTTACCCCCTCGGCCCAGGATCGGATGTACGCGTCGAACGAGCCGTTGATGATCCGGTTCAGCCGGTACTTGGGCTGGCTGCCGCGCAGGGCGTCGCTTTTCGGGAGGACGGTGAAGTCCCAAGGCTCCCAGGCCACGATCGGCATCATGCCCGCGCGGGCGACCCGGTTCAGGCCGGCGGCGTCGAAGGGGTCGTCCGCCCAGCCCTGGGAGAACTGGTAGGCCCGCGGCTGATATCCGGTCGCCCGGGCGAATCCCGTCGCGCTGCCGAAGTCGTGCAGGCCCTCCGCGGTCATCACGCCGACGAAGGTCCTGCCCGGGTCGGGAAACACCGCCCCGGGACGCGCCGAGCCCGGGTTCGCCACCGCCGCTGCCGGCCCGAACGGCAGCGGGGCGTACGCCGCCCGCCGGGCTCGGTCGCCCGCGATGCCGGGTGCCACCTGGAACACGTAGCCGGCCAGAGCCACCACGATCAGCAGGCCGACCACCCGCGGAACCGCAAGCCTCACGCTTCGCTCCCCTGCACGGGCTTCTGCTCGGCCCGCGGCATCCGGTCAGCCCGCGGCATCCGGTCAGCCCGCGACACCCCGTCGGCCCGCGACACCCCGTCAGCCCGCGACACCCCGTCAGCCCGCGGCATCGTGAGCAGCACCAGGCCGTCCGTCCGGGCCTGGTCGAGGCGCGCGGGTGGGATCCGCATCGGCACGGTAGGCGCGTCCGGCGGCCGCGGCGGGCGCGGCCCGACCGGCGCGGCGACGGCCGCGGTCTCGGCCGGGGCGCCGACGGAACGCCTACCGCCGGCGCCTCTCGTGCAGACCGCGATCAGGGGTGGCGCGAGACCGGCCAGGAGGCTCAGCACCGCCCACGCCAGCGGCGGGACGTAACGATGGTCGACGACGAGGTTCAGCGCCACCAGGCCGCCGGCGACGAGCGCCCAGAGCAGGTGCAGCCGGAAGGTGCGCAGCGACTCGGTGCTGCGCAGCTCCCCCTTCGCCGTGACGGCGTAGGCCAGCGGCCGGCGCAGCAGGGCCGCGAACGCGGCGGAGACGTAGATCGGCCCGGCGAACAGCGCCAGCGCCATGCCCGCGAGGCCGAGCTGGCGCCGCTCGTGCCCGGCGAGGTTGAACCGGCGCAGCCACAGCCACAGCGCCATCCAGCTGAACATGCTGGCCAGCCACAGCGCCAGCCACGTCGCGCCGCCGAGGTGGATCGCGGTGACGCCGAACAGCAGATACGAGATCGTCGCGACGTTGCCGAAGGTCAGGCCCGTCGCGACGCTCGGGTAGTAGAACTGCACCATCCCGTAGAGCAGGCGCTGCCGGCCGCGCAGCCGGATCCCCACCTTCGCCCGCCGGCGCAGCTTGACGTCCCAGACGCCGTACGCCCAGCGTTTCTGCTGGTTGAAGTAGTCGGTCCAGCTGGTCGGCCCCTCGCCGATCGCGATGACGTCGGGGGTGTAGACGCCCTTCCAGCGGTTGCCGGTCGCCGGGTTGACGGTTCCCTGCACCCGCATGCTCGTCAGGTGGTCCTCGATGATCGAGTCCTGGTAGCCGCCGATCTGCCGCCAGGCGGTCGGCCGGTACAGATGGTTGGTGCCGATGAGCAGCGGGGCGTCGAGGCCGTTTCCGCCGCGCTCGATCACACCGTTGAACAGGTACTGCTGCATCGACGCGCCGCGGGCGACCAGGTTCTCGCGCATGTTCCCGTAGACCTGGGGGGCGACGACGAAGGCGACGTCCGGGTCCCAGAAATAGCCCAGGGTGCGTTCGAGAAAGCTCACCAGCGGCACGTGGTCCGGATCCATCTGGGCGACGACGTCGTAGAGGTGCTCGTGCTCGGCACGCCAGGCGTTGTGGTTGCCGGACTTGCTCCTGGCCCGGTACTCGCCCGCGGGCTGGTTGTACTGCGGGTAGCCGCAGCGGCTGAAGTGCCTGATCCCCAGCTCGGCGCAGATCCGCCGGACCTCCGGGTCGTCCTCCTCGTCGAGAATCCAGGGCGTCAGGAAGCCGTCCGGGTAGGAGATGTCGCGCATTGCCCGCAGGGTGCGCGCGACGACGGAGATCGGCTCCTTGGACGGGACGATCGTCGTGAGCACCGCGACCCGCAGCCCCGGCGGCGGCGTCAGGGGCACCGGGTCCCGCGCGTACCAGGCGAGCAGCGCGATGACGGTGACCTGGACCAGCCGGATCGTCTCCACCAGGATGACCAGGCAGAAGCTGATCCGGGCCAGGACGAGCTGCCAGTCGCCGACGCCGACCAGGCCGGGCCCGGGGACGTGCGCGGGCAGCAGCAGCCAGCCGATGAACGTCAGGTCGACGACCAGGGCGACGAGGAACAGCAGCGTGAGCGCGAGCCGGCGGCCGAACGGGACGACCGAGCGGAACTCGACCCGCGGCGCGTCGCCCCGGGGGGTGGTCAGCGGGCCGGCCGCCGTGGAGCAGCGCGCGTACGCGTCCCGCACCGCGGCGTTACGCCGGGCGCGCCGTTCCGCCTTCCAGGCGGCTCTCCGCGCGCCTGTCGCCACAGCTTCCCCCCTCGCCATGGACCGCCCCCGACGACCGGCGCGACACGGAACAGGTGGGGCGTCGGGGCACGCACGCCACCGGGTCAGAAGGCCGAGGCCCGGGTAGGGACATCACAGGCCGAACGGATAAATTGACCATATCGCACGGCTCCCGGCTGGCCGCCGCTCGGGTGGCGGCGGACGGCCCCTCGAGGCTTCCCTGTGCAGTCATCGATCTAGGCGTCGAAACCGTTAGACGCGCACCGCGTAGAGGCCGTTGTCGTCGCTGCCGACGAATGCCGTACTGTTGGAGATCGCCACCGTGTGCAGACCCCCGCCGCCGGTGAAATGCCACCGCTCTTTTCCGGTCGCGCCGTCGACGGCGTACAGATTCGCGTCACCACTGCCGACGTACACCGTTCCGCCGGCCACCGCGGGGGCGTTCAGGTCGCCGGCCGCCTGGAACGTCCACTGCACCTGACCGTCGGTCGCGCGCAGCGCGAACAGGTTCTTGGCGCGGCCGCCCATATAGATCGTTCCATTGGCAATGGTCGGGCCCGCCCCGGCGGAGACGCCCTCGAACTTCCAGACCAGCTTTCCGGTATTGGTGTCGACGGCGTAGAGGAATCCGTCGGTGCTGCCGAAGTAGACGATTCCCCCCATGACGGCGGGAATGCCGGAGACCGCGCCCGCGGTGGTGTACGCCCATCGCTTGGCACCGCTGGCGGCGTCGACGGCGTAGAGATTGGTGTCGCTGCTGCCCACGTACACGGACTCGCCAGCCAGCGCCGGCGAATGGGTGTCGTTCTCCGCCTGGAACGCCCACCTGCGCGCGCCCGAGACCGCGTCGACGGCGTACAGGTGGGTGTCCGCGCTGCCGACGTACACCACTCCCCCGCCGCCGACCGGCGAGTGCACGATGCCGAGTGTCTGGAACTGCCAGCGGACCTTGCCCGTCGCGGCGTCGAACGCGTACAGGTACGTGTCGTCCCCGCCGAGGTAGACCACGCCGCCGAGCGCCAGGGGCGCGGACCCGAGCGCGCCGCCCGTCGTGTGCTTCCAGGCCACGCTGCCGCTCGCCGTGTTGAGCGCGTAGAGCGTCCCGTCGTTGCTGGCCGCGTAGACGAGGCTGCCCGCGATCGCGGACCGCGACAGCACGGTCCCCGTCGTGGCGACCCGCCACAGCTGCGACGCGACCGGGACGTCACCCTTGCCGCCGTCGTCGTTCTTGTCGTCCAGCAGCTGCCAGGCAGCCGTCCCCCCGGCGGCCAGGCCCACCGCGCCGAGGGCACCGATCAGCAGCCCGCGCCGGCTCGGCCCCGCCCGCCGGGGCCGCTGTTCCGGCGCCGGACGCCCCTGCGGCGCAGCCCCCGGCTCCGCGTACCCGACCGGCGCGGCCGAGCCCGCCGGCGACCCGGAACCGAACGAGCCCGGATCCGACGGCGTCTGGTGAACCGTCGGCCAGGCCGCGATCGGCGGCGGCGTCGAGGGAAAGCCCTGCCGCCGGGTGGCCGCGTCCGCCGTCGCGTAGCCGCCGGGTGCGGCCGGCACCGGGCTGATAGCCGGGTCCATCGGGACCGGCGTCGTGCCGATCGGCGTCGGCGTCGGCCCGATGGCCCCGGGCATCGGGGCCACCGGCATCGGCGACTGAGCGAACGCCGCGTCCAGCCAGCCCGGCGGGAACATGTCCGCGGCGGCCTGCCCCCCGGTCAGCTCGCGCAGGATGGTCGGCAGGTCCGGGCGCCGGGCGGGGTCCTTGTCGAGGCAGGCGGTCAGCAGCGGCCGCAGCTCGGCCGGCACCCCCTCCAGGTCCGGCGCAGCGTGCACGCTGCGGTACAGCAGGGTGGGCACCGTGCCGGTACCGAACGGACCGGCGCCGGTCGACGTGAACGCCAGGACCGCGCCGAAGGCGAACACGTCCGTCGGCGTCCCGATCGTCTGGCCTCTGATCTGCTCGGGCGACATGTATCCCGGCGAGCCCATCATCGCGCCGGCGTGGGTGAGCGTGCCCGAGTCGCCCAGCGACGAGATGCCGAAGTCGATCAGCCGGGGGCCGTCCGGGGCGAGCAGGACGTTCGCGGGCTTCAGGTCACGATGGATCAGGCCGGCGGCGTGGACGGCCGACAGCGCCTCCGCGAGCGCGGCGCCGAGCGCGCGCACCGACGGCACCGGGAGCGCGCCGGCCTCCCGGACCGCGGCTACCAGGGACGGTCCCGGAACGTACGCCGTGGCCAGCCACGGCGGGTTCGCGTCGACGTCGGCGTCGATGACTCCGGCCGCAAAGAATCCGCTCACCGCTCGGGACGCGGCCACCTCACGGGCGAACCGCGAGCGGATGTGCGACTCCTGCACGAGGTCGGGCCGGATAACTTTGATCGCTACCCGTCGGCCGCTCGGCGAGAAGGCCAGATAGACCCGCCCCATGCCGCCCGTACCCAACACGGCCGCGAGACGATAGTTGCCCACGGTCGTCGGGTCGTTGGGACCCAATGCCTCCAAGGCCGCCCCCTCCCGCGCCGCTGGACCAAGGATCTTTGGACCCGGGGGAAACTGTACCTGCGCGGTTAGGCCCGCAGTTGTAGCCTTTCGGACAGCTGGGATGCGGATCAACGTGTAACCCGGACTATGGCGAGTTCGGGAACGGGCGCAGCCCTGTTCCCGGCAGCGCGCCGCAACGCCCGGCGATCCCGACACGCCGCCCGATGGCATTGCGTAGTCGGATCGCGACTTTAAGAGACGGAATTCTGGTTGTTGAATGCAACGCCGGGGCCGTCGTCGTCGAAACCGACCTTCGAGCAAAAGCCCGATCGGTCGACGTCGGCGGCGACGGCCCGGCGCGGCGCGGCGCGGCAGCTCCTACCAGATCCGGACCCGGTCGGCTGGGTCCAGCCACAGCCCGTCACCGGGCGCCGTGTCGAACACCTCGTGGAACTCGTCCAGGTTGCGCACGATGTTGGCGCGGAACTCCGGCGGGCTGTGCGGGTCGGTCGTGAGGTACTGCCGCTCCAGCTCCAGGCGGCGCTTCATGCGCCACACATAGGCCCAGTTCGAGAACAGCCGGCGCCGGTCGTCGCGGGTCGCCTCGCCGCCCTGCGAGATGACGTACGCCCGGTGCGCGATCGTCAGCCCGCCGAGATCGCCGATGTTCTCGCCGACGGTCAGCGCGCCGTTCACCCTCTCCCCCGGCAGGTCACGCGGCTCGAACCCGTCGTACTGCCGGGCGAGCGTCTTCGAGCGCACCTCGAAGGCGGCCTTGTCGTCCGGCGACCACCAGTCGTTCAGGTTGCCGGCACCGTCGTACTGCGCGCCCTGGTCATCGAAGCCGTGGCCGACCTCGTGGCCGATGACCGCGCCGATGCCGCCGTAGTTCTCCGCCGGGTGCGCGTCCGGGCTGAAGAACGGCTTCTGCAGGATCCCGGCCGGGAAGCAGATCTCGTTCGTGCCCGGGTTGTAGTACGCGTTCACCGTCTGCGGCAGCATGAACCACTCGTCGCGGTCCACCGGTGAGCCGATCTTCGCCAGCTCCCGGTCGGTGTCGAACGCGGCGGCGGCCCGGGCGTTGCCCATCAGGTCGCCGTGGCGGACCTCGAGCGCCGAGTAGTCCCGGAACCGGTCCGGATAGCCGATCTTCGAGCGGAACGTGCCCAGCTTCTCGTAGGCCCGCTCCTTCGTCGGCTCGGTCATCCAGTCCAGCCGCGAGATGGACTCCCGGTAGGCGGCGAGCAGGTTCGCGACCAGCTCGTCCATCTGCGCCTTGGCCCGCGGCGGGAAATGCCGGGCCACGTACTCCTTGCCGACCGCCTCGCCGATCGCCCCCTCGACGAACGCCACCCCGCGCTTCCACCGGGCCCGCAGCTCGGGCGTCCCCGACAGCGTCCGGCCGTAGAAGTCGAAGTTCGCCTCGACGAACGGGTCGGACAGGTACGGCGCCGCCGCCCGCAGCACGTGGGCGACCAGCCAGTCCCGCCACACCTCGATCGGCGTCTCGGTCAGCACCGTCGACAGGTGCTCGAAGAACGACGGCTGCCGCACGCACACCTCGGCCAGCGTCGCGTGCGGACCGGACAGCTGTCCCCCGAGCGCCGTGACGTACGCGTCCCAGCCGAACGCCGGGCACAGCGCCGTCAGCTCGTCGATGGTCATCAGGTTGTACGTCTTCTGGACGTCGCGGGTCTGTGCCCGCTCCCAGTGGCCCTTCGCCAGCAGCGTGTCCAGGGCGAGAATCCGGTGCGCCGCGCCGGCCGGGTCGGGATGCTCGGCCAGCTCCAGCATGCGGGCCAGGTGGGCGACGTACTTGGCGCGGATCTCGGCGAACTTGTCGTCCCGGTAGTACGACTCGTCGGGCAGGCCCAGGCCGCCCTGGCGCAGGTTGAACAGGTAGCGGTCGGAGTTGCGGTCGTCGGTGTCGATGTAGGAGGCGAACAGGCCGCTGCCGCCGCCGCGCTCGAGCTCGCCGAGGAACGCGGACAGCCCGCGGACGTCGCCGACCGCGCGGGCCGCGTCGAGCAGCGGCCGCGCCGGATCCAGGCCGAGCGCCTGGATCGCGTCGGTGTCCAGGAAGGAGTTGTACAGGTCGGCGATCTTCCGCCCGTCCTCGTCCTGGGTGGCCGGGTCCCGCGCGGCGAGATCGGTGATGATCTCGCGGACGTGCTGTTCGGCGGCGTCGGCCAGCTGCACGAACGGGCCCCAGCTCGAACGGTCCGCCGGGATCTCCGCCTCGGCGAGCCAGCGGCCGTTCACATGGCCGAACAGGTCGTCCTGCGGTCGTACGTCGAGGTCCATGCCCTCGCGGGCGTCGTCGAGGATGCTCACGGAACCAAAGTCTCCCGGCCGGCGCGCGTCCAGGGAAGCACCCCGGCAAGAACCTTCGCCGCACCCCGCCTGCCCGGCAGCTCCAGACGCCCACCAGACCCTGCCCGCGGTGCGGCTCGCCGTCCGCGCCACCGACCCGCGCCTCGCCCTCCAGCTCGCCGCCGCCGCGCACGCCCTCAATCCCCAGGAGCTGGGCCTCTCATCGGCCACGACGGGCCCGTGAATGCCGTGGCATTCTCGCCGGACGGGCACACTCTTGCGACCGGCGGTGCCGACGACAAGGTGATCCTCTGGAATCTGACCGACCGGCCGGCGACGACACCACGGTTGTTCTCTGGGACCTGACGCCCCTTACCAACCTGCGCTCCGATCTGGTCACATACGCCTGCAGCCACGCCGGTGATCTACCACCCGCAATCTGGAGCCGTTACGCGCCTGAGATCCCGTATCGAAGGACCTGCTAGGCCCTTTGGGGTAGCAGGAATGCACTGGCCACATGGTCCAGAGACTGTCCGCATCGGAAGTGTTACCAGGTGAGCCAGGATTCGGAGCCGCCGTTGGCGCGCAGCAGTGCGCGGGCCGAGGTGTCGGCCGAGGGCTTGCGGGCGACTCGCTCGCTGACCAGAGCCCGGGCCAGCTGCGACTGGCCGGACCGCGCGGCTGCGGCGATCAGGGTCACGTCGATGACGTCGCGCTGCGCGTGGCTGCCGCCGACGGCGTTCGCCTCCGGGCGGACGTCGACGAGCAGGTCCACGGCGGCCGCCGGGTCGCCCGCGGCGAAGGCGGCGAAGCCGGCGAGCAGGGCGGTTCCGGCGCGTTCGGCCGCGTGGCGGTTCGTCGGGACGGCGATCTCGCGGTTGGCGGCGAGCAGCCGGGCGACCCGATCGTGGTCGCCGGCCAGCCCGAAGGCCATCACCGCGTGCCAGTCGTTGAAGATGTACTCCGGCGTTCCCACCAGGTCCGCGATGTCGGCCGTGAGCGCCGCCGCCCGGGCGCGCACGTCCGTCCCGTACAGCGCGAGCCGCCACAGCAGCGAGGCGGCGTCGACGATGTCCAGCCACTCCGCCGAGCTGACCGCGCGGATCCGCTCGTCGTACAGCGCCAGCGCGTCGTCGTCCTTGCCGAGCTCCAGCAGGTACAGCCCCAGATGCCACCAGTTGTGTACCGCGAAGAAGCTTTCCCGCCAGTCGGGCGACGACGCGCTCAGGAACGCCACCCCCGCCTCGTGCCGGCCCTCCATCTCGAACACGTGCGCCAGCGCGTGGGCGGCCCACACGTCGCGCGGCTCTCGGGCCAGCGCACGGCGGGCGGCCGTCTCGGCGCCCTGGTAGTCCGCGTTCTCCTCCAGCCCGAACGCGTACATGCCCTGCACGTACCCCCATGCCTGGTCGCGTTCCGGCCAGGCGGGCAGCACCCGGGCGACGACGTCGCGCAGCTCGTGCCGGTTGCCGATGAAGAAGTAGATGTCCTGGGCGACCTTCAGCGCGAGCAGGTCGCGGGGGTGGGCCAGCAGCGCGCGCCGCAGCGCGCGGCCGGCCGCCGGCCAGTCGCCGTCCGCCCACGCCCGGGCGGCCGCCAGGTGGTGCGCCTCGCGCTCGCCGGACGGACCGGTGGCGGCCGGGCTGGCCGCGAGCGGCGCGAGCAGGTCGGCGGCCTCCGCCCGGCCGGCGGCGGACGTCGCGTAGAGCGACAGGTAGGCGCGGTAGATCCGCGCCAGCGTCAGGTCGCCGTCCGCGGCGATCGCGGCCTCAGCCCGGCGCACCGGGTCACCCGCGAGCGCGACGAGGTCTTCGATCGCCTGGTCCAGCACGGCGACGGCGGCCGGGCCGGCGGCGCGCACCGGGACCCCCCACCGATCCGCGAACGTCTCGCTCATGCGGCGATTATCGGGCCCCGTGGGGGTTGTCCGGCCGGTCATCCGGTGACGGACACGGGCTCGTCGCCGAGCGGGCTGACGCCGGCTGGCGCGATCGTGCCACCGCCGCCGACGGGGCCCGCCGCGACGCCGGCGCCCCCGCCCGCGGCCGCCTCGCCGGGCTGGCCCTCGTCCCGCCCGGGAGCCGGCACAGGGACGGGGAACGGCACGAGCACCACCGCCGGCGGCGGCGCGGGTGGCGGGGTCGTCGGCGGAGCGGTCGGCGGCAGGAGGATGAACGACGCGCCCGTGTCCGCGGAGTCGCCAGGCGGCGCCGGGGCGGCAGCCGCCGCGGGCAGGCTCACCGCGGCCGAGCCGGCGAGCAGCACGCCGACGGCGACCCCCCGTACCGGCCGGCGGAGCCGCGAGGGCGGAACCGGGGCCGGGGCCGGCGAGGGTCGAGACGCGGCAGACCGGTCAGCTGGCTGGGCGGCATCGCGCCGGGCGCGGCTGGGCATGACGCGGTGCACCTCGGCTTCCGGGCCGGCCGCCGGCTCACGGGCGGCGAGCTCTCCTCGCGGGACCTGGTCGTCGTGATCCCCCAACGCCCGGCGGACCCCAGTGACGTCGAGCCCGGCGGGTAGGTGGCGGGACTGCCGGCAGACTCGCACGGCCCCGATCGGCCCGGCGGGCGCCGGCGAGGCGTGTCGCCGGTCGAGCCCATGCTCACCCGCTCGGGGTGGCCCCGCCGACCTGCCGAGCCGCTGCCGGGTCCCGCGCCGGATGTCCGACGGCCGGCCGGCCTGCCTAGGCGGGCGGCCCGGTGAGGAAGGCGCGGGCGTCGGGGAGTGCCTCGGTGATGGTCGCCCGCTTGAAGGTGCCGCGGGCGTCCCGGTAGATCAGCAGGGTGTCGGGGCCGGCGAACTCTGCGATGATCTGGCGGCAGCCGCCGCAGGGGGCGCAGGGGCCGCCGCCGCTCTCGACGACGGCCACGGCCACGATCTCCAGCGGCGTCGCGCTCGCCGTCACGGCCTTGACGACGGCGGTGCGCTCGGCGCAGATCGACATCGAGTAGGACCGGTTCTCGACGTTGGCGCCGGTGTGGACCTGGCCGTCGGCGGTCAGCAGCGCCGCGCCCACGTGGAACCGCGAATAGGGCGCGTACGCGAGCTGGGCGGCCTCGGTCGCCTGTCGGACCAGCGCGTCGGCGACATGGCCGTCGATCTGCTCACCACTCACCGCGGCACTCCCTGAACGTCGCCCTGAACGTCGCCTGCCTGGCCGCCATGGCTGCTCGCCTACTCCTCGCCGCGCCGGAAGACGACGCCGTCCGCCTTCGGCGGCCGCAGTCGCTGCGAGGCGAACGCCAGCACCAGCAATGTGGTCACGTACGGGGTGGCGGTGACGACCTGGCTGGGCAGCGAGTCCGTGCTCGCGTACCAGGCCGCGAGCCCGCCGCCGGCGACGATGAACGCGACCGCGACCACCAGCCGCCGGACACCCCGACGGCCCGTCGGCTGCGCGGGAGCCGACGCATCGGCGGCGCCGCGACCGGCGCCGAGGACCCCGAACCGCCGCAGCAGCGCGACCACCCCGACAGCGGCGAGCAGGACCGCGGCCACCAGCAACAGCGCGTGCACGGCGGGCGCGTTGCGCAGCTGCAGCGCGTCGGTGTAGCCGAACAGGCCCGCACCGGCCGCGAGCCCGCCGGGCCGCCAGTTGCCGAAGATCATCGATGCCAGGCCGATGTAGCCGCGGCCGCCGGTCTGGCCCTCGCGGTAGATGTTGGCGGCGACCTCGGCGAGGTAGGCCCCGCCGAAGCCGGCGAGCGCGCCGGACACGACCACCGCCGCGTACTTGTAGGCGTAGACGTTCACGCCGAGCGTCTCCGCGGCGTGCGGCTCCTCGCCGCAGGAGCGCAGCCGCAGCCCGAACGGGGTCCGCCACAGCACGACCCCGCTGAGCACCACCAGTGCGGCCGCGAGCAGCGTGAACAACGACACGTGGGTCAGCAGGCCGCGCAGCAGGCCGGCCAGGTCGGAGATCGCGAACCAGTGCCGGTTCTCCACCGGGCGCAGCGCCGACTCGACGCCGGGCACGGAGACGGCCCCGACCTCGCCGATCGGCGGCGATTGCGACTGGCCGCCGCCGGGGGTGCCTTCGAGCAGCTCGGCGGCCAGGTACTTGGTCACGCCGAGCCCGAGGATGTTGATGGCGACGCCGCTGACGATGTGGTCGACGCCGAAGGTGACCGTCGCGACGGCGTGCACGAGCCCGCCGACGGCCCCGAACAGCACCGCGGCGACCAGCCCGGCCCACGGACCGTGCTCCCAGCCGACGCAGCCCGCCCCGAACGTGCCGAGGATCATCATGCCCTCGAGGCCGATGTTGACCACGCCGGCGCGTTCGGCCCACATGCCGCCGAGCGCGGCCATCGCAATCGGAACGGTCGCGCCGAGCGCCGCGCGCACGGTGCCCGACGAGGTCAGCTGGTCGGCGCCGGACACGGCCCGGGCGAACGCCATGACGAGCAGCAGGCCGAGGGCGAGCCACAACCAGCGCAGCCCGGCGGCGCGGTGCCACGACGACGCGGGGGCCGAGCCGTCGCCGGCGCCGGGACCGGCGCCGGCGGACGGCGGCGGTGAGGCTGGCGTCAGGACCGTCGTCACGCTCCCACCTCCTGCGGTGCCGGCGGGACGGACGGGACGGGGGTGCCGGGCGGGGTGCCGCCCGGGCCGGGCGGGCCGCCTGGGCTCCCCGCGGATGGGCCGCCGGGATCACCCGGCGGCGACCCCGGCGACGCGGGCGCTCCCGAGCCGCCGCCGGTGGCGGTCGGCCCGGTCGTGCCGAGCCGGCGGGCGACCTCGCGCTGCTCGGCCCGGGTCCGGATCCGGCGCACCAGCTCGTAGGCGACGACGACCGACAGCACGATGACGCCCTGGGTGACGCCGACGATGTCGCGGGAGACGCCCTGCAGCTCCAGCGAGGTCGCCGCGTTGTCGAGGAAGCCGAACAGCAGCGCGCCGATGGCGATGCCGATCGGGTGGTTGCGGCCGAGCAGGGCGATCGCGATGCCGGTGAAGCCGAGGCCGGCGGGGAAGTCGAGCGAGAAGGTGTGCGCCGCGCCGAGCAGCTGTGGCATGCCGACGAGCCCGGCGACGGCGCCCGACAGCAGCATGCTGATGATGATCATTCGGCTGACCCGGACGCCGCTGGACCGGGCGGCGTCCTCGCTGGCGCCGGCGGCCCGCAGGTCGAAGCCGAACCGGGTGCGCGCCAGCAGGAACCAGTAGGCGGCGCCGATCACGACCGCGAGGATGGCCAGGCCGTAGACCTTCAGCGCCGAGTCCGGGATGAGCCCGAGGCCGCCGATCTGCCCGGAGCCCGGGATCATCTTCGTGCCGATGTTGTTCGAGCCCGGGGTGCGCACGGCGAGCCGGCCCGGGGTCAGCAGGTAGGCGATCACGGCGGTGGCGATGAAGTTCAGCATGATCGTCGAGATGACCTCGCTGACGCCGCGGTAGACCTTCAGCGCCGCCGCGACGCCCGCCCACAGCGCCCCGACCGCCATCGCGATGAGCAGCACGACCGCGACGTGCAGGGCCTGCGGCAGCCGGATCTCGGCGGCGGCCGCGGCGGCGAGCAGGGCGGCGAGCCGGTACTGGCCGTCGACCCCGATGTTGAACAGGTTCATCCGGAACCCGATCGCGACCGCGACCGCGGAGAAGTAGTACGTGACCGCCGAGTTGACGACCAGCGCCTGCGACCGGGGCCGCTGCGCGTAGGTGACCATCGTGTCGAGGATGTCGAGCGGGTCGCTGCCGGTGCTGACGAGCACCAGCGCGGTGACGGCGACCGCGGTGACCAGCGCCAGCAGCGGCGCGGCCAGCGCCGCGCCGACCGAGGTCAGCACCTTGGCGGGGCTCGGCGGCGTCACTGCTTCTCCCCCGACTTCGCCGGGGACACCGGCTCCGCCGCGGCGGGCGCGACCGCGCCGGCCGGGCCGGCGCCGTCTCCGGTGGGCCTGGCCTGCTCGGCGCTCATGCCGGACATCGCCGAGCCCAGGTCCTCCGGGGTGACCGTCCCGGGGTCGGCCTCGGCGACCAGCCGCCCGCGCAGGATCACCCGCAGCGTGTCGGACAGGCCGATCAGCTCGTCCAGGTCGGCGCTGACCAGCAGCACCGCGAGGCCCTCGCGGCGGGCGGCCCGCAGGTCGTCCCAGATCGCGGCCTGGGCGCCGACGTCCACGCCGCGGGTCGGGTGCGCGGCGACCAGCAGCGTCGGGCCGTTGCTCATCTCCCGGCCGACGATCAGCTTCTGCTGGTTGCCGCCGGACAGCGCGCCCGCGGCGACGCCGACCGACGGGGTGCGCACGTCATAGTCGGCGACGATCCGGCGGGCGTCGGCCCGGGCGGCCGCCGGCGTGAGCAGGCCGGCGCGGGAGTTCGGCGGGCGGGTCTGGTGGCCGAGCATGCGGTTCTCCCACAGCGAGGAGTCGACGAGGATGCCGGAGCGGATCCGGTCCTCGGGCACGTAGGCGACACCGGCCTCGCGCCGGCGCCGCGTCGGCCAGCCGGTCACATCCGTGCCGCCAAGCAGCACCCGGCCGGTGGCGGCGGTCCGGATGCCCATCACGGCCTCGATCAGCTCGGCCTGGCCGTTGCCCTCGACGCCGGCGATGCCGAGGATCTCGCCGCGCCGCACGGTGAAGCTGACGTCGGTCAGCACCCGCCGGCCGTCCTCGGCGTCGACGGACAGTCCGTCGACCCGCAGCGCGATCTCGTCGGTGACGGTCTCCTCCGACGTCTCCGGGGACGGCAGCTCGCTGCCGACCATCAGCTCGGCGAGCTGGCGCGCGGTGACCTCGGCGGGCCGCACGGTGCCGACGGTGGTGCCGCGCCGGATGACCGTGATGTCGTCGGCGACGGTGAGCACCTCGTCGAGCTTGTGCGAGATGAAGATGATCGAGAGACCCTCGTCGACCAGCTCGCGCAGCGCGCCGAACAGCTCGGCGACCTCCTGCGGCACCAGGACCGCCGTCGGCTCGTCGAGGATGAGGGTGCGGGCGCCGCGGTAGAGGACCTTGAGGATCTCGACCCGCTGCCGCTCGCCGATGCCGAGGTCGCGGATGTGGGCGTCGGGGCGGATGTCGAGGCCGTAGCGGGTGGCGATCTCCTGGATGCGGGTGCGCGCCCGGCGGCCGTCGAGCAGGAACCGGCGCCAGCCGCGTTGCCGGGGCTCGGCGCCGAGGATGACGTTCTCCAGGACGGTCAGGTTCTCGGCGAGCTTGAAGTGCTGGTGGACCATGCCGATGCCGCGGGCGATCGCGTCGGCCGGGCTGTGCAGGGTGACCTCGGCGCCGTCGACGAGGATCGTGCCCGAGTCGGGCCGGTGCATCCCGTACAGCGTCTTCATCAGCGTCGACTTGCCGGCGCCGTTCTCACCGACCACGGCGTGCACGGTGCCGCGCCGGATCCGGATGGAGACGTCGCGGTTGGCGATGACGCCGGGGAACGTCTTGGTGATGTCACGCAGCTCGACGGCGTAGGCGGTCGACTCGGCTCCGTCGCCGGTCGACTCGGCAGCGTCGGCGGGTGGCTCGGCTCCGTCGCCGGGCGGCTCGGCAGCGTCGCCGGGCGGCTCGGCTCCGTCGGCGGGCGGCTCGGCGCTGGCGAACGGCGGCGCGGCAGCGGCGGCGGCAGGGTTCGCGGCAGCGGGGGCAGGGGGGCCGGCGGCCGGCGCCCCGGTGTCGTCGGGCGCTGGCGCGGCTGTGCCCTCGGTGCCGATGGGGACGCTCCTCGTCGGGATGGGTGGAAGGCGGGATGCGTGGGCGGCCGTGGGGACGGCGAAGCCGGGCCGGCCTGGGTGGCCGGCCCGGCTGGCCGGTCACGGCGTGGTCGGAACCTTGATCTCGCCTGAGATGATCTTCTTCTGGTAGTCCTCGGCGGTGGCCGTGTACGGGCCGACGATGCTGTTCGACGTCGCGAAGGCGACGCCGCCGACCTTCAGGTCGTACACCTTCGCCCCGGTCAGCGGCTTGCCGTCGACCGACGACTTGATCATGTCGTAGACGGCCACGTCCACGTGCTTGATCATCGAGGTGAGGATGACCGGCTGGACGTCCGGCGCGGCACCGAGGTACTGGTCCGCGTCGACGCCGATGGCGAGCTTGCCCGCGGCCTTCGCCGCGCTGAACACGCCGCCGCCGGAGCCGCCGGCCGCGTGGTAGACGACGTCGGCACCGGCGTCGTACATGCCGGCCGCCGCGGTCTGGCCCTTCGCCGGGTCGTTGAAGCCGGTGAAGTCCGGCGGCTGGGTCAGGTAGGTCACCGAGATCTTGATGTCCGGCTTGACCGCCTTGGCGCCCGCCTCGTAGCCGGCCTGGAACTTCTGGATCAGCGGCGTGGTGACGCCGCCGACGAAGCCGATGGTGCCCGTCTTCGTCGCCTGCGCCGCGATCGCGCCGACCAGGTACGAACCCTGCTCCTCGGCGAAGGTCAGGCTGGCGACGTTCTTCACGTCGACGAGGGTGGCGTCGTCGATGATCGCGAAGTTGATGTCCGGGTACTCGGGAGCGACCTTGCCGAGGGCCGTCGCGTAGGCGAACCCGACCGCGATGATCGGGTTGTTGCCCGCGTCGGCGAGCTGCCGCAGCCGCTCCTCCTTCTGGGCGTCCGTCTCGCCCTCGGCGGCCTCCAGCTCGGTCGACTTGAGGCCGAACTCCTTCGAAGCCTTGTCGAGCCCGGTCGCCGCCGAGTCGTTGAAGGACTTGTCGCCGCGTCCGCCGATGTCGTAGGCGAGGCCGACCTTGAGGGATTTCGCCGCGGTGCTGCCGCTGGCGGCGGGCGCCGTGCCGCCGTCGCCGTCGTCGCTGCCGCAGGCCCCCAGGACGAGCACCACCGCGCTGGCGGCGGCGACCAGCCCCGTGATCCTCCCCATTCGGCCGAATCTCCGCGTACGCCTGTCTGCGCGCAAGGAACTTGTCTCCCATCCGTCTGCTTCGGGCATCACGCCCGTCCGCGTCAGCCCCCGCCGGGGGACGATCACCCCAATTCCCCCAGTTTGGGCGTAACCGTTGGGACAGTAAGAGTGGCACGTTTCACTGCCGGACGTCTGGAGTTTCCGCGCACTGTCTGGATGTAACGGTCGTGTTAGGAAACTCCTGACGGTCCAGCCTGGACGGGGCGCAGCGTGACGGCCACCGCACCCGGCCAACGGGAACACCGCCCGTCATGGTCCGTTCATCTGGCTGGAACGCGGCACACGGACGATCTGACCGCCGGTTTGGCCGCCCCCACAGGTGGTCGCCCGAGCGTAGGGACCAGGCCGGACTCGCAGGGGGGATTGGGTCAGCTTTCTGACACCTTGAGCTGGGGATGTAAGGTCGCCCTGCCTGGCGGAGTACGTTCTGTCCCTGGTTCCGGAGCTTGCCGGTCGCGGTGCGCGCCCGGCGGGCGCGTGGCGACGGGAGCGCGGGGGGCGGGGCTGCTGGCCGTCGCCCGTCCGCACGCCCAGCGTCGCCGTATTTGTGGCTTATTGACCTAATTACCCCTACTCCGTGGGTGGTCCCACGTGGAGAGGTTGACGGCGTGCACGTAGACGACCTGCTCACGGCGGCGGTGGAGAGCACCGCGCTGTCGGACTTCGGCGACGACGAGCTCTTCGGCGGCGACGGCTGGCGGATCGGCCTCGCCCGGCTGCTCGACGACATCCCCGGCGCCCGGTTCAACGAGCTCGGGCAGATCGCCCTCGGGATCGAGCTCGGCGCCTACCTGAGCCGCCGTCTGCGGATTGTCGACTACCACCGCGCGCACCCGGAGATCCGGGACCGCGACATCGCCCCGCCGGTGATCATCGTGGGGCAGGCCCGAACCGGCACCACGTTGCTGCACGACGCCCTCGCCCAGGACCCGGCACACCGGGCGGCGCTGACATGGGAGGTCGAGCAGCCGGTGCCGCCGCCGCGGACCGAGACCTTCCACACCGACCCGCGGATCGACGAGGCCGAGGAGCTCTACGCCGTCACGGACGCGCTGATCCCCGGCTTCCGCAACATCCACCCGATCGGCGGCCGGCTCGCGCAGGAGTGCGGCCGGATCATGGGCACGGCGTTCATCAGCACGATCTTCCCGTACCAGTACCACGTGCCCGGCTACATGCGCTGGTGGCTGACGGACGCGGTCCGCGACGGCCACACCGCCGGCGCCTACGTCTGGCACCGCCGGTTCCTGGAGGTGCTGCAGGCCGAGCACCGCGCGGAGCGCTGGCTGATCAAGTGGCCGTCGCACATCTGGACGCTGCCGCAGCTGATGGCGCAGTACCCGAACGCCCTGCTGGTGCAGACCCACCGCGACGTGGCCCGGCTGGTCGCCTCCAACACCAGCCTGTCCGCCACACTGCGCGGCCTCTACTCCGACGACGTCAACCGGCAGGAGACCGCGGAGCTGTTCACCGACCTGCTGCTCGACGGTGTGGAACGCTCCGTCGACGTCCGGCTCGACGGGACCATCTCCGCCGACCAGGTCATCGACATCCAGTTCACCGACTTCATGGCCGACCCGATCGCGGCCGTGCGGTCGATCTACGACCGGTTCGGCTTCGAGCTCACCGACGCGACCGCGGCCCGGATGACGGAGTTCGTCCGCGGCAACAAGCGCGAGCCCGCCGACCACCGCTACTCCTTCGCCGACACCGGCCTCGACCTCGACGAGGTACGCGCGCGCACGGCCCGGTACACGAAGTACTTCAACGTCCCCGCCGAGGACGTGTAGCCGGCCTGGCCGCAGCGGGCGGCCCGGCCCTCACGGTGTCGCCGGCCGGGTCTCCCGGCCAAGCCAGTAGGCCATCCACCCGACGACGGCGACCACGCCCTTGGGTCACCAACAGCTGGCCCAGCTGATCGCCCTCGGACGCACCGTGGCCGCCTTCCCCGACTCCGCCCTCACGGCTATGACCCGCCCTCGCCTTCCACCGCCGCGTCGCACCGTCTGACCGCCGGCCCCCCAAACCCCGCCGTCGCCCGCGAGCACCGCCGCGACTCCGTGTACTGCCGACCTTCGCGCCAGCAGAGGGCGTGCAGGGCCGACCGCGGGACGGGCGGGTCCGCGAAGCCGTCACGGCCCCGGCGGGCGAGACGACTCCCGGAACCCCTTCTGGGTCGCTGACCAGCATGTACGAGATCCGGGACCTCAGCCGGCCGGGGCCGGGACGGCCGGAAGCAGTCGGTGATCGCCGGAGTAGACGTTCATCGACTGGCCGCGCACGAAACCAGCCAGGGTCATCCCGGCCTCGAGTGCCAGGTCGACCGCCAGTGCGGACGG
>Ga0105248_10001732_pt1 | contig 24242 bp, 18 predicted proteins | sample KBSS34metaG_FD_81524 | JGI IMG/M metagenome (GOLD analysis project Ga0105248, IMG submission 81524) | Switchgrass rhizosphere microbial communities from Kellogg Biological Station, Michigan, USA - KBS S3-4 metaG | ecosystem: Host-associated > Plants > Roots > Rhizosphere > Soil | place... | reverse complement strand
GGCAGCTTTTCCAGCACCGAGCAGTCGAGGCCGGACTGTGCGGTCTCGATCGACACCTGCTGGACCGGTGAGCCTGCGAACTCCGGCAGGAACGAATAACCCTCCGGCCGCACATGGATCACGGCGGCATAGCCGAAGCAGATGTGCACCGCGGTCGCGCCTTTGACGCCGTCGAGCGCGGCGTTGAACGCCTTCAAGCCATATTGGCGCGCCTTCTCCGGCCGCGCCTGCATGTATGGCTCGTCGATCTGCACGATGTCGGCGCCGGCCGCGAACAGATCCTTGATCTCGGCGTTGACGGCAGCGGCGTAGTCAAGCGCCATCTCCTCCTCGTCCTTGTAGAAATCGTTCTGCGCTTGGCACGACATGGTGAACGGCCCCGGCACCGTGATCTTGATCGCTCGCGTCGTGTGGGCACGCAAGAACTTCACATCGTCGACCTCGACGGCATGCTTACGTCGCACTTTGCCGGCAACGCGCGGCACCGGATTGGGATGGCCGGAGCGGTCGAGCGCCGTGCCCGGATTGTCGATATCGACGCCTTCGAGCGCGGTGGCGAAGCGATTGGAATAACTTTCGCGCCGCATCTCGCCGTCGGTGATGATGTCGAGGCCGGCGCGCTCTTGGTCGTGGATCGCGAGCAAGGTCGCGTCGTCCTGGGCCTGCGCCAGATGCTCAGGCGGCACGGTCCACAATTCCCTGGCGCGCACCCGCGGCGGGAAGCGTCCTGCAAGCTTCTTGCGGTCGATCAGCCATTCCGGCTGGGCGTAGGAGCCGACCAGCGAGGTCGGCAGCAACGGCAACGGCATTGGGCGTTCTCCCACTTTTCTTGTTCGTCACGCCGCGAGTGGGCGTGCGGAGGTCATTGGAGGCTCATCGCCAGCACGCGCGCAACATGAATCGCCTCGCGGCCGGTGCCGTCATGGATCTGATGGCGGCACGAGGTGCCGTCGGCGACGATTATGGTGCCGGCGTCGGCTTGGCGCACGGCCGGCAGCAGCGACAGTTCGCCCATCGCCTTCGACACGTCGATGGTGTCGGCGGCGTAGCCGAACGCCCCGGCCATGCCGCAGCAGCTCGATTCGATCGGCTCGACGGTGAGACCAGGGATGAGCCTGAGCACGGCTTCGACAGGCGTGAAAACGTCAAACGCCTTCTGGTGGCAATGGCCATGCACCAGCACGCGGTCGGCGATTTTCTTGAGCGGCAGGTCGAGCCGCCCCGCTTTGGCCTCGCGCGCCAGAAACTCCTCGAACGTCATCGCGTGGTCGGCGACACGCTTGGCCGTTTCGCCTTTGACCATCGCTGGCACCTCGTCGCGGAAGCTGAGGAGGCAGCTTGGCTCCAGGCCGACCACCGGCACGCCGCGCGACACGAACGGCTCCAGCGCGGCAAGAGCCCGCTCGGCCTCAACGCGCGCCTCATCCACCTGACCGACGGAAAGAAACGTCCGCCCGCAGCACAACGGTCGCGGCGAGCCATCCAACGGCTTGGCGACCTGTACCCGATAGCCACCGGCGTTGAGCACAGCGAGCGCGGCGTCCAGATTCTCGCGCTCGAAATAACGGTTGAAGGTGTCGGCGAACAGCACGACTTCGCTACCGTTCGCGTTTGGCGTGACGGCGTCTTCGAATACATCCGAGCGCCAGCGCGGCAACGAGCGCTTGGCGCTGAAGCCCGTGATCGCTTCCGACAATTTCGCCGCGCCGGGAATAATGTCGCGCAGATTGAGCAGCCACGGCAGCTTCACCGCATAAGGCGCGTAGCGCGGCAGATAACCGACCAGCCGATCGTGCCGCGACAGCCCGTGCTTTTCCGCCCGCGCGGCCTGCACCTCGATCTTCATCTTCGCCATGTCGACGCCGGTCGGACATTCGCGGCGGCAGCCCTTGCACGACACGCAGAGCTTAAGTGTCTCCGCCATCTCATCTGAAATAAACGCGTCTGGCCCGAGCTGCCCGGTGATGGCGAGCCGCAGCGTGTTGGCGCGGCCGCGCGTGACGTCGCGCTCGTCGCGGGTGACCCGATAGCTCGGGCACATCACGCCGCCCGCGGAGGCACGGCAGGCGCCGTTGTTGTTGCACATCTCGACGGCGCCCTGGAATCCGCCGCCTGAGCCGGTGTAGGCCGACCAGTCGAGCCGCGTCGTCAGTTCGTCGGCGTGATAGTCCGGCCCGTAGCGGAAGTTGGTCCGATCGTCGAATTTCGGCGCGCGCACGATCTTGCCGGGATTGTAGAGGCCGTCCGGATCGAAGCGGTCCTTGACCTCTTCGAAGGCGCGAACGAGCCGCAGGCCGAACATGAACTCATGGAATTCCGAGCGCACGATGCCGTCGCCGTGCTCGCCGGAGTGCGAGCCTTTGTATTCGCGGACGAAGGCGAAGGCCTGCTCGGCGATGTTGCGCATCGCCTTGACGTCCTTGTCGAGCCTCAAGTTCAGGATTGGCCGCACATGCAGACAGCCGACCGAAGCATGAGCGTACCACGTGCCGGCGGTGCCGTTCTTCTCGAACACATCGGTGAGACGTGCCGTGTAATCGGCGAGGTGCTCGAGCGGCACGGCGCAATCTTCGACGAAGGAGATCGGCTTGCCCGCCTCCTTCATCGACATCATGATGTTAAGGCCGGCGGTGCGGAGCTCGGTGATTGCGGCCTGGAGCCTGGCGTCGAGCACGTCGACGACGCCGCCCCAATAGATGCCGTCATGGCTCCAGTTGAAGCCGAGATCGCCGATCAGCTCGTGCAACCGCTGGAGACGACGCGCATTCTCATCCGGCGCCTCGGCGAATTCGACCAGCAGCACCGCCGCCGGCACGCCGCGCACGAACGCTTCCAGTGTCGGCCGGAACATATCGATCTCGCGGGCAAGCCCGATCATGGTCGCGTCGACCAGTTCCACCGCGATTGGAGCCAGCTTGACGATGTGCTGCGCCGCCGCCATCGCCTCGTGAAAGCTGCCAAAGTGGCAGGCGCCGACCGCGCGCTTGCCCAGCACCGGCGACAGCTTGATCTCGATCGCGGTGGAAAACGCCAGGGTGCCTTCGGAGCCGACCAGAATGTGGGCGAGATTGACGTCGTTGCGTCCCGGCACCAGCGCGTCGATGTTGTAGCCGCCGACGCGGCGCTGCACCTTGGGGAAACGCGCCGCGATCTCGTCGGCCTCACGCGCGCCGAGCGCAAACAGATCGCGCGCCAGCGGACGGATCGGCGAGTTCTCCGGCAGGTCGGAAAGGTCCGCCGCCACCGGACCGAAATGCGCCTTGGCGCCGTCGGCCAGCATGGCGTCGATGGAGATGACGTTCTCGCGGGTGTTGCCATAACGGAGCGAGCGTCCGCCGCAGGAATTGTTCGCCGTCATGCCGCCGATGGTGGCGCGGGAGGCGGTCGAGACGTCGACCGGGAACCACAGCCCGTGCGCTTTCAGCGCGCGGTTGAGGTCGTCGAGCACGATGCCCGGCTCGACCTTGGCGCGGCGGCCGGCCACGTCGAGTTCGAGGATGCGGTTGAGGTGCTTCGAGCAGTCGACGATGACCGACGAATTGACGGTCTGCCCGGCCTGCGACGAGCCGCCGCCGCGCGCCGTTACCGTCACGCCCTCTGCCCGGCAAATCCCGATCGCCCGTTCGGCTTCTTCTATCGATCGCGGCGTCACCACGCCGAGCGGCATGATCTGGTAGTGCGAGGCGTCGGTGGCATAGCGCCCGCGCGTAAAGCGGTCGAAATCGACGCCACCAGCCACTTCGGCTTTCAGCCGCCGCTCCAGTCCAGGCAACAGGCGCTCTGCCACAATCGCCTCCGCTTCGGGATTCCGCCTGTTTTCCAGGTTACTGGATGCCCTGCTTTGTGAGGCACTGACAATAGCGCGGGGTAGCGCCTAAATGGCCTTGACCGCGTTGCAACATTCTAGTTCAACGCCCGCAGCCGGGCCGTCAAAGCCCCATAAATTCAGCCGTAATAAGGAGCTTTTCGATGGCCCAGAATTCCGCACGCAACCCCGGGCGCCATTTCCTGCAGATTCCAGGACCCACCCCGCTGCCCGACCGCGTGCTGCGGGCGATGGACACGCCGATCATCGACCATCGCGGTCCGGAGTTCGCCAAGATCGCCAAGAACGCTCTCGAGGGCATCAAGACCATCTTCAAGACCACCAACCCGGTCGTCATCTATACCGCGACCGGCACCGGCGCCTGGGAGGGCGCATTGGTCAATACGCTGTCGCCCGGTGACCGTGTGCTGATGGTCGAGACCGGCCAGTTCGCCACGCTGTGGAAGAAGATGGCCGAGCGGCTCGGCCTCAAGCCGGAATTCATCACCACCGACTGGCGCCAGGGCATCGACCCGAAGGTTGTCGAAGCCAAGCTCCGCGAAGACAAGAACAAGACCATCAAGGCGGTCTGCGTCCTGCACAACGAGACCTCGACCGGCGCGCTGACGCCGATCGGGGAGATCCGCAAAGCCATCGATGCCGCCGGTCATCCGGCGCTGTTCATGGTCGACACCATCTCCTCGCTCGCCTCGGCGGACTATCGCCACGACGAGTGGGGCGTCGACGTCTCGATCGGCGGCGCGCAGAAGGGCCTGATGATGCCGCCCGGCATGTCGTTCAATGCGATCAGCGACAAGGCGCTGAAGGCGAGCCAGACCGCGGCGATGCCGAAGTCGTTCTTCGCCTGGGACGACATGCTCAACATGAACAAGATCGGTTTCTTCCCCTACACCCCGGCGACCCAGATGCTGCACGGTCTCGTGGTCGGCATCGAGATGCTGCACGAGGAAGGCCTCGACAACGTGTTCGCGCGACATCAACGCCTGGCCGAAGCGACGCGTCGCGCGGTGAAGACCTGGGGTCTCGAAAACCTGAACAAGAACACGAGCCAGCTGTCGCCGACCATCACGGCGATCCTGCTGCCGGAGGGCCACGACGCCGACAAGTTCCGGGCGCTGGCGCTCGAGACGTTCAACATCTCCTACGGCGCGAGCTTCGGCGCCTACGCCGGCAAATACTTCCGCATCGGCCATCTCGGCGACATCAATGACGGCACGCTGATCGGCGCGCTTGGCATCACCGAGATGGCACTGGAGCTCGCCGGCATTCCGCACAAAAAGGGCGGCGTGCAGGCGGCACTCGACTACATCACCTCGGCCCATGCGGGCCCGAAGCGCGCCGCTGCGGAATAGCGATACAATCTGTCGCTGTATCGATAGAGACGGCCGGCCTTGTGCCGGCCGTTTCCGTCTGTTTTGCTGCGGCGAGATAAAAACACGGATGCTTGGCAAGCCAGCATCACGGGGAAGCGCCTTCATGCGACGGCTCGGCATTGCACTTGGATTCGTTCTGGCGCTGGCCGTGACCTCCGCGCATGCCCAAAGTTATCCCAATCGCCCGATCCGGCTGATCGTGCCGTTCGCCGCCGGCGGCGCGGTGGATGTGCTGGCGCGGCTTATTGCCGGAAAATTGTCCGATCAGGTCGGCCAGCCGGTCATCGTCGAGAATCGTCCCGGCGCCGGCGGCACGCTCGCCGCCGACCAGGTCGCGAAGTCGCCGCCCGATGGCTACACCATCCTGCAGAACACCAATGGCGCTGCCATTGCGCCGGCGCTCTACAACAGCCTGCCGTTCGATGCGGTCCACGACTTCGCGCCGGTGACGCAGCTCGTCGCGTCCAACCTTATCCTGGTGGCGAGCCCCAGGTCCGGCATCACCTCGATGCAGCAGTTGATTACTGAGGCCAAGGCCAATCCGGGCAAGCTGAACTACGGATCGAGCGGCGTCGGCAATCCGCTGCATCTCACCATGGAGATGATCAAGCACGCAACCGGGATGGACATCCTCGCGGTGCCGTTCCGCGGCGACGCCCAGATCAACGCGGCGCTGATCGCCGGCGACGTCGAAATCGCGGTGGTACCGCTCGCGACCGCGGTTCCGCTCATTCAGGACGGCCGCATCCGCGGGCTCGCCATCACCGGCGCCCGGCGCTCATCGACCGTCCCCGACATTCCGACGGTCGCCGAAAGCGGCGTGCCCGGCTTTGCCTCCAACAGCTGGCAGGGCTGGTTCATGGCAGCGAAGACGCCGGTCCCCGTCGTCGAGCGTATCCAGCAGGAGACTGCCAAGGCCCTGGCGCTACCCGACGTACGGCAGCGACTTGCCGCAATGGCTTATGAAGGCGTCGGCCAGCCGCCCGCCGAATTTGCCACGTACTATAAGGACGAGATCGCCAAGTTCACCAGGGTGATCGCGGACGCGAAAATCCCGAAACAATAGACTGCAAGCGAGGACGATGATGCGACGTCTCTTTATGATCCTTGGTGCGACGCTGGCGATCGGCGCGGGCCTGGTACGCGCCGATGCACAGACCTACCCGACCAAGACCGTGCGCATCGTGGTGCCTTATGGGCCGGGCGGCGGCGTCAGCCTGCTCGCCCAGCAAGTCGGCCAAAAGATGCAGGAGCTGATGAAGCAGCCGGTCGTGGTCGATAACCGGCCCGGCGCCGGCGGCAACCTCGGCGCCGATCTGGTCGCGAAAGCGGCGCCGGACGGCTACACCCTCCTGATGCACTCAAGCGCGATGGCGAGCGCCTCGTCGTTGTATGCCAAGCTGCCGTTCGACCCGGTCAAGGACTTCGTCCCCGTGACCATGGTGATCTCGACGCAGTTTGTGATCAGTGGATCGCCGAAGAATCCGGCGGCGAACCTCAAAGAGTTCGTCGCGCTCGCCAAGGAAAAGCCCGGCGCCTACAACTACGGCTCCAGCGGGCCCGGCTCGTCGCTGCACCTGTTCGCCGAAATGTTCAGCAGCATCGCCGGAATCAAGCTCGTGCACATCCCCTACCGCGGCGACGCGCCGATGATCACCGCACTGATCGCAAACGACATCCAACTCGCCTTCCTGCCGCAGGCCAACGGCATCGCCAACGTCCAGAGCAACCTCATCCGCGGGCTTGGCGTCAGCGGCACCAAGCGGATGGAGCAGATCCCCGACGTAGCGACCGCGGCGGAACAGGGTTTCAAGGGCATCGAGGTCGGAAGCTGGGTGGCGCTGTTTGCGCCGGCCGGTACGCCGCCCGATGTGGTGCAGAGCATTCAACAATATGTCGCGCAGGCGCTGGCCGATGCGCAGGTGCGCCCGTGGCTGCTGTCGACCTCGCAGACGCCGGTCGGTAACTCGCCTGCCGAGTTCGATGTTCAGTACAAGGCGGATATCGAGCGCTACGCCAAGGCCATCGAGGTCGCGAAGATTCCGAAGCAGGAATGAAATCGATGCCAATCTGGCGGCCGCTCTGCTGGGTGATCGGCCTGGTCGCCGCGGCCTGGGCGTCGGCAGGTCCTTCGCTCGCGCAGAACTATCCGAACCGCCCCATCCGCATCGTGGTGCCGTTCGCCGCCGGCGGCGCGGTCGATACCGTCGGGCGGATCGTCGCGGCCAAGATGACGGAACATCTCGGCCAGCCGGTCATCGTCGAGAACCGCACCGGCGCCGGCGGCAATATCGGCGCCGACACCGTCGCGAAATCGGCGCCCGACGGCTACACGCTGCTGCTGACCACGAGCGGACACGCGATCACGCCGGCGCTCTATCGCACGGTGCCCTACGACGCGGTGAAGGATTTCACGCCGGTCAGCCAGGTCCTGGCCACCACCTTCGTGCTGGTCGCGAGCCCGAAGCTGCCGGTTGCTTCGATCGCCGAAGTCATCGCGCTAGCCAAATCGAAGCCCGGCGGGCTCAACTACGGTTCCAGTGGACTCGGCGCGCCGCTCCACCTGGCCATGGAAGTGTTCAAGCACTCGGCCGGCATCGACGTTCAGCACATCCCCTACCGGGGCGACGCCCCGGTCAATGCAGCACTGATCGGCGGCGAGATTCAACTCGCCGTCGTCCCGCAATCGACCGGCCTGCCGTTCATCAAGGCCGGCTCGATCCGGCCGCTCGGCGTCACCGGCACCAAGCGCTCGCCGGTGCTGCCCGAAGTGCCGACAATTGCTGAGGCCGGGGTTACGGGCCTCGAAGTCCGGAGCTGGAACGGACTGTTCGCGCCGGCGGGCACACCCCGCGAGGTCGTGCTGACGATTCAGAAGGCCGTCGCAGCGTCGATGGCCTCCGCCGAGGTGCGCGACCGCATTCTCGCCATGGGCCAGGACCCGATCGGCAACACGCCCGAGGAGTTCGACGCGCTGTTCAAGTCCGACCTGGCGCGCTTCGCCAAGGTGATCGAGCAGGCGAAGATTCAGCGGCTCGATTGAAGAGTCACTGCGGCTCGATGCCGGCGTCCTTGACCACCTTGGCCCACTTTTCGATCTCGGCGGGGATGAATTTTTCCAGTTCCTCGGGCGTGCTGGTGAGCGGCGTGATCGCCAGCCCGTTGAGCCGGTCCTGCACGTCGGGCCGGCTGAGATACGGCATCAGTATGCCGTTGAGCTTGTCGATGATCGGTCGCGGTGTGCCCGCGGCCACCACCACCGAGAACCAGCCGTTGGTGCCGTAGCCCGGCAGGCCGGCTTCCGCGATGGTCGGCAAATCGGGCATCGCCTTGATGCGATTCGGCGACGTCACGCCATAAACCTTGAGCTTGCCCTCCTGGATCGGCCCCATCGCCACGGCGAGGTCGACCACCATGAACGGGATTTGTCCGGAGATGACGTCGGTCATCGCCGGGACGCTGCCGCGATAGGGCACATGCTGCGCCTTGGCGCCGATCTGGTGCAGAAACATTTCCATCAGCAGATGGTGCGGCGTCGAGGCGCCCGAGGTGCCATAGCTCATCTGGCCGTTCTTGCTTTTGATAAGCGCGATCAGGTCGGGAAGGGTCGGCGCGCCGATGTTGGGGTTGGCGATCAAGGCAAACTGCGCCGAACCGACGAGACCGACCGGCGCGAAATCCTTTACCGTGTCGTAGGGCAGCTTCTTATAGATGGCAGGCCCAATGGCGAGCGTGGTCACTGGGGCGAGAAACAGCGTGTAGCCATCCGGCGGCGATTTCGCGACCGCGTTGGCGGCGATCACGGTGCCGGCACCGACGCGGTTGTCGACGATCACCGGCCGCTTGAGCTTGTCCTGCAGTTCGGCCGCCAGCAGCCGCACCAATATGTCGGTACCGCCGCCGGCCGGAAACGGGCAGATGAAAGTCACGGTTCGGTTCGGATAATCGTCGGTCTGCGCCCGGGCCGTGCCGCCGGCCGTCAGCAGCAATCCGAAAGCGAAAGCGAGCGCAGCGATCCGCATGATTCCGTCCTTTGGCATTTCCACCCCTTGGTAAGGCGCCGTTTGCAGACACCATTTCCGCGCATGCTACGGTCTCGCGGGGCAAATGCCTAGGTCGTGGCGCACGGCAACCATTGCCGGTTAGACTGATCGCCTGCGGCGGAGTTCTTCATGGGTGCATTCTCGATCGGACAATCGGTGCGGCGGCGCGAGGATCCTCGCCTGCTGATGGGACGCGGGCGTTATTTCGACGACCTCAAGCTCGCCGATCAATTTCATGCGGCGATCGTGCGCTCGCCGCACGCCCATGCCGACATCAGGGGCATCGACACGGGGGCGGCGCTGCAAATGCCCGGCGTGCATGCGGTGTTGACTGGAAAGGATTACGAAGCCGACGGGCTTGGCACGATGCCGTCGATGGCGCCCTACAAGAAGCGCGATGGCAGCGCGATGTACCTGCCGCATCGGCCGGCGATCGCCGTCGATCGGGCGCTCCATGTCGGCTATCCGATCGTCGTGGTCATTGCCGATACGCTCGATCTGGCCCGCGATGCGGCCGAGCGCGTGGAGGTCGACTATGCGCCACGCCCCGCGGTGGTGTCGGCGCGCGAGGCATTCGAGCCCGGTGCGCCGCAGCTCTATGCCGATTGCCCGAACAACGAGGCCTATTTCTACCAAGCCGGCGACAAGGCCGCGACCGACGCAGCGTTCGCCAAGGCGGCGCATGTGATCGAGCAGCGCCTTGTCATCAATCGCGTTACCGCCAACACGCTCGAACCGCGCGGCGTCACCGGCGATTACGATCGCGGCACCGGCCGCTACACGCTGCATTGCGGCTTCCAGCGGCCCTGGCTGTTTCGCAATGCCATCGCCGAAACCACGATGAACATTCCGGAGGCCCAGCTCCGGCTGATCACCGGCGACATCGGTGGCTCCTACGGCCTGCGCGGTTCGGTCTATCCGGAAATCATCCTGATGCTGTGGGCGGCGCGCCGGGTCGGCCGGCCGGTGAAATGGACCTGTACGCGGAACGAAGCGCACATCAGCGACGACGACGCCCGCGACAACATCGTCGACGCGGCGCTCGCGCTCGACAAGGATGGCAAGTTCCTCGGCGTTCGCATCCGCAGCTTCGGCAACCTCGGCGCCTTCGTGTCGTTTCGCGGCGCTATGCCGCCGGTGGTCAACATCGGCACGGTCTGCGGCGTCTACACCACGCCAGCGCTGCACGTCGCCATCTCAGGCATGCTGACCAATACGCATTGCACATCGCCCTATCGCGGCGCCGGACGGCCCGAGGCGTCCTACATGATCGAGCGCCTGATCGACATCGCCGCCGACGAGATGAAGATCGATCCGGCGGAGCTGCGGCGACGCAATACCATTCCGCCGTCCGCCATGCCCTACAAGACGCCGCTCACCTTCACCTACGACAGCGGCCGCTTCGAGGAGAACATGAATCGCGCCATGAAGCTCGGCGACTGGAAGGGCTTCGAGGCGCGGCGGAAGGAGGCGGCGAAGCGCGGCAAGCTTCGCGGCATCGGCATTTCCAACACCATCGAGCAGGCCGCCGATCCGACGATCGAGACCGCCGAGATCCGCTTCGATCCCTTAGGCGGCATGACCTTCGTCACCGGCTCGATCTCGCACGGGCAGGGCCACAACACGATCCAGACCCAGATGCTGGTGGACCGGCTCGGCGTCGATCCGGACTCGATCAAGTTCATCCAAGGCGACACCGATGCGGTGGCCTTCGGCATGGGCACCGGCGGCTCGCGCTCGACCACGATGAGCGGCGGCGCCATTGTCCTGGTCAGTGAAAAAATCATCGCCAAGGGCAAGAAGCTCGCGGCGCATATTCTCGAAGCGTCGGAAGCCGATATGGAGTTCAAGGAGGGCCGCTTCACCATCGCCGGCACCGACCGCGGCCTCGGCATCCACGAGGTCGCCAAGGCCGCGTTCCGGCTGGAGAAGCTGCCGCGCGGCATGGAGCCCGGTCTCTATGAGACCGCGACCTACCGTGCCCATTCCGGCAATTTCCCGAACGGCGCCCACGTCTGCGAGGTCGAGATCGATCCCGACACCGGCGCGACGGAGCTCATCGGCTACTCCGTCGTCGACGATGTCGGCACCGTGATCAACCCGATGCTGGTGAAGGGCCAGATCATGGGCGGCATCGCCCAGGGCATGGGCCAGGTTCTGATGGAGGACAAGGCTTACGATCCGCAGACCGGCCAGGTGATTGCCGGTTCGTTCATGGACTACGCCATGCCGCGCGCAGGAAACTTCTGCGCAGTCACCATCGAGGACAACCCGGTACCGACACCGACCAATCCGCTCGGCGTCAAGGGCGCGGGTGAGGCCGGCACCGTCGGCTCGCTATCGGCCGGCGTCAACGCCATCGTCGATGCGCTGTCGGTGCTCGGCATCCGCCATATCGACACGCCGTGCACGCCGTATCGCGTGTGGCATGCGATCCAGGCGGCGAAGCGCGGAGGGTAAAGGAGGCCGCGTCAGGATTTGGCGGTCGCCATCGCGGCGCGATAAGCGAACACCATTCCGGGGCCGAGCGTGATGCCGGGGCCGGGATAGTGGCCGCGCATGATCGAGGCCATGTCGTTACCGCAGGCGTAGAGGCCTGGGATCGGCGCGCCGCTCATTGACAGCACACGACTGTCGGCGTCGGTTTTCAGTCCCACGCTGGAGCCGAGCGTGCTGGGATAGACCGCCATCGCGTAATACGGCCCTGCTCCAATCGGCCCGACACAAGGGTTCGGCCTGTGCATCGGATCGCCGTTGTGGCGATCGAAGTCGGTCGAGCCCTTGCCGAAGTCCTCATCAACGCCGGTTTCCGCAGAGCGATTATTGCGACCGACGCTGTCGTGCAAGCCTGCCGCATCGACCTTGATCTTCGCCGCGAGTGCATCAAGCGTATTCGCCTCAACCAGATAGCCGCTCGCGATCAGCTTCCGCCAGCTTCGCTCCCCGGGCGGCACGCGGCCGAGCCCGTAGCGCTCAATGAAGGCGCGGTCGCAAACGAGCCACGCCGGAATGGTCGGCACGGTTTCGTGGGAGCGATGCATGCCGACGACGAACTCATGGTACGACACCGCCTCGTCGACGAAGCGCCGGCCCGCGGCATTCACGGCGATCAGTCCTGGCTTGGCGCGGTCGAGCGCCAGATGCGGGTAGGTCCCGCGCCCGCCGGCAAGCCATCCGGTCTCCGACACCGGCGTCCAGAACGCCGGCTGCGCGTGATCATCCTCGACCGCGGCGCCGGCCGCGCGCGCGACGGTCATGCCCTCACCGCGCGCGCCAGCGAAGGCGACGGCGAACTTCAACCGAGGACGCACATATTCGTTGAGCTTCTCGACGCTGCCGCTGAACCCGCCGGTCGCCAGCACGACGCCGCGCCGGGCGGTGACGCGGCGGGTTTTGCCGTCGACCGCAAGCACCGCTCCGGTAACGCGGCCGTCCGCGGTGATCAGCTCCCGCATCGAGGCGTTGAGCCAGATCGCAACGTTGCGCTGGCGCAGGCTGTAGAACAGCCGCGCGGCCAGCGCGTTGCCCATCAGCAGCCGGGTGCCGCGGCGGTGGCGTAGGCGGTCGGTGACGTGCCGCCACAACAAAGACAGCGCGCGGCGAAAATTTCCCACCGATTCGAACGGCCGCGCCAGCGGCTCGATGTCGTCGCGGCCGATCATCATGCCACCGAGCGCCATGAACTCGCCGATCGGCGCGCGGAGTTTCGCGAAATCAGCGCCGAGCAGCCGGCCGTCGAACGGCAGCGGCGCCAGCGCTCGGCCCGCCAACGTGGTCCCGGGACGGTTCGACAGATAGTCCGGATGCCTGGCGTAAAGCGAAAACCTCACTTCGCTGTTCTGCGCGAGATAATCGACCAGTTCGGGGCCGGTCGTCAGATACGCCTCGCGGCGGTCGTCCGTGGCCGGCCCGATGATCGAATCGAGATAGCGCCGCGCGTCGGGAATGTCGTCGGAAAATCCCGCCTTGCGCGCCTGCTTCGTGCCCGGCACCCAGATCGTGCCGGCGGAGGTGGCAGTGGTGCCGCCGACCTGCGCCGATTTCTCGCAGAGCAGGACGTCGAGCCCTTGAAGCGCGCAGACCAGCGCCGCGGTCATGCCGGCGGCGCCGGCGCCGGCGACCAGAACATCGACCTCGATGTCTCCGCTCATTCGATCTTGATGTTGGCCTCGCGCACCACCTTCGACCACTTGTCGGTCTCGGCCTTCATGTGCGCGGCAAGCTCCGCGGGCGTGCTCAGGGTTGGGTCGAAGCCGATGGTCGCGAACCGCTCCTTGACGTCGGGAAGGTTCATGATGCGCGAAATCTGGCTGTTCAACAGGTCGACGACCGGCTGCGGCGTTCCGGCACTGGCGTAGACGCCCATCCAGAATCCGACCTCGTGGCCGGGGAAGCCGGCCTCGCCGATGGTCGGCAGGTCCGGGAAGTGCGGCGTGCGCTTGCTGGCGGCGACCGCCAGCGCCCGCATCGTGCCCGCGCGAACGTGCGGCGCGACGGCCGGCAGCACGTTGTGGAACACCGGCGTCTGCCCGGCGAGCACGGACTGGACCGCCGGTGCCGCGCCCTGGAACGGCACATGGGTGATCTCAATGCCGTTGTCGAGCCGGAACAGCCATTCACATGCCAGATGCGGCGTCGTGCCGTAGCCCGGGCTGGCGTAGCTGTATTTTCCCGGATTGGCCTTGAGCAGCGCGATCAATTCCTTGACGTCCTTCACCGGAATGGACGGGTGAACCACGATCATTTCCGGCGCGGTGACAACGAGCGTGACCGGCGCAAAGCTCTTGACCGGATCGTACGGTACCTTGGCCTTGATGATCGGCTGCACGATGAGGTCCTGATTGGCGACCAGCAGGGTGTGGCCGTCGCCCGGCGCGTTGGCCGCAGCGCCCATGCCGATGGTGCCGCCGGCGCCGGGCGTATTCTCGACATAGAACTGTCCGCCGAGCGCCTCGGTGAGCTTCTGCGCCAGAATCCGCGCGACGATGTCGTTCGGACCGCCCGGCGCGTAGGGCACCACGAGCTTCACCGGCCGGGCTGGATAGTTCTGTGCGTGCGCCGGGCGCTGCATCGCGCCGACAATCGCACAGAGCACCAGCAGACCTGCGGCGAGCCACGATTGTGTCGATTTCATCGCACCCTCCCCATGCTTCCTTGGCGGGCTCTTCGCGCGGCCCAAAAGCCCGGCCCATGGAGGAACGATATCGCAGGCGGTCGCGGACGGTCCATGGACCTTCGCAGCTATTGAGCCGTGAAGTTGGCTTCACGGATCGTGCGTCCGGTCTCCTCGTATTGCTTGCGGATGAATGCCGCAAAGTCCGTGCCGCACACGTTGACCGCGTATGAATCCTGGACAGCAAGCTTCGACTTGATCTCAGGCGCGGCGAGCGCGGCGGTGAAGTAGCTTGCGAGCTGTGAGATATCGCGATCCGGTGTCTTGGCGGGCGCGAGCAAACCCGACCAGCTCTCCACCTCGTAGCCGGCATAGCCAACTTCAATTACTGTCGGGACGTCCGGCAAGGCTACGATCCGCTTCAGCGAGGCAACGGCGAGCGCGCGCAGTTTTCCCGACTTCACCAGTTCCGCCACGGTCGGATATACGGCGAACAGCGAAGAGATATGACCACCCAGCAGCGCGTTGCTGGCCGGCGCATTCCCGGGATACGGAAGATATGTGAGATTGGCTTTCGCCGCGCGCTTGAGTTGCTCGATGGCGACTTGGAAAATGCCGGTGCTCGCCATCGTTACCTCTCCCGGCTTGGCACGCGCGGCATCGAGCAGATCGGCGAGTGTCCGATAGGGCGATTCTGCGTTGACCACGATGACGGTCGGCGAATTCACCAGTTGGCAGATCGGCTCGAAACTGGTCAGAGGATCGTAGTTCGGCTTCCGCAGATGCGGGGTGATAACAAATTCAGACGAAATCATCAGCAGCGTGCTGCCATCCGGCGCGGCGCGCGAAACCGCTTCCGACGCAATCGCCGTTCCGCCGCCGGGGCGATTCTCGATGACGATCGTCGGCCCCCCGGTCCGGCCGATCTGCTCCGCGAGTAGGCGCGCCGTGATGTCGGCGGTGCCGGCGGGCGGATAGGGCACCACAAGCCGGATCGTCCGGGCCGATTGCGCCTGCGCTGGGCACTGCGTCACGCCGGCGACGGCGCACAGCGTCAGCAAACCTGCGGCAAGCCACGATCGTATTGGTTTCATCGCGCCCTCCCCATGCGAGCTCTTCGCGCGGCCCATGGCGAAGACGATATCGCAATGGACAGCACCCGGCCATGCCGGACGCGCGGAGCAAAGGTGTCAGGCCGCCTCGAGCTTGACGTACTCGAAATCGCCCGGCCGGTTGTCGATGCCGACCTTGGGCGGCGCGATCCACGAAGCGAACTGGCCGGGCTCGCTGACCGGTTTCATCAGCGAGGCAATGAACTCGCCGTCGGCCAATGACGGCAGCCATTGATCCTTCTGCCTAGTCCAGGTCGCCGCGTCGACCAGCACGCCAGCCGGCGTCGCGTGCACGTCCTTGAACTCGCCGATATCGCGATGGAACGCGACATGCGGCAGCGCCAGGCCAAAGTCGATGCCGATCCGCTCGATGATCTTGTTGAAGCGCTCCACGCCTTTGGCGCAATCGCGCGTGTAATCGTCGCGGAGCCGCATGTTGAGCGCGGTCAGCGCCGGCTCGTCGACCAGCTTGATCGCGCCGTTGACGAATTTCAGCACCGGATAGAAATCGTTTTCCAGGCGATGATCGTCGTCGATCGCAGTCTCGCGGAAGCGGCCCTTGAGGCCCGCGTTGTAGGCGTTGGCGGCGTTGGTTGAGACCTCCGAGCCGAACAGGTCGAGCGACAGCGTGTAGTGCAGGTTGAGCTTCTTCTGGATGGTCGGCAGATCGATCACGCCGAGCGCCCGCACCTTGTCGATGGCGTTGGCGTCCTCGATGCCGGCCGCCTTCATCGCCTCGCAGGTGCGCTGTACGACGCGACCGATGCCGGTCTCGCCGACGAACATGTGGTGGGCTTCCTCGGTGAGCATGAAGCGGCAGGTGCGCGATAAGGGATCGAAGCCCGATTGCGCCAGCGACTCGAGCTGCATCTTGCCGTCGCGGTCGGTGAAGAAGGTGAACATGAACAGCGACAGCCAATCCGGCGTCGCCTCGTTGAAGGCTCCGAGCATGCGCGGCGCATCGACGCTGCCAGAGCGCCGGCGCAGCATATCGTCGGCTTCGTCGCGGCCGTCGCGGCCGAAATATTTATGCAGGAGATAGACCATCGCCCAGAGATGGCGGCCCTCCTCGACGTTGATCTGGAACAGGTTGCGCATGTCGTAGAGTGAGGGCGCGGTCTTGCCGAGATGGCGCTGCTGCTCGACCGACGCCGGTTCGGTGTCGCCCTGGATCACGACAAGGCGGCGCAGCATGGCGCGATACTCGCCCGGCACGTCCTGCCAGACGGCGTCGCCCTTGTGCGCGCCGAACGGGATTTTCCGGTCGTCTTCCGACGGCGCCAGCAGGATGCCCCAGCGATACTCCGGCATCTTGATGTAATCGAACTTGGCCCAGCCTTTGGGATCGACCGACACCGCGGTGCGCAGATAAACCAGCGACTCCTGGAAGCCATCCGGCCCCATGTCATGCCACCAGTTGAGATAGCCCGGGTGCCAGCCTTCGAGCGCCTTCAGCACGCGGCGATCCTCGGTGAGGTTGACGTTGTTCGGAATCTTCTCGCGGTAGTCGACGTTGATGATGTCCATCATCGTACGCTCCCTTAGACTCGCTTGGTGTCGAACACGGCCTTCTGGCCAGTGCCGTAGCGACGTAACGCGCCCTCTTCGCCGACGGCGTTCGGGCGCTGGAAGATCCAGTTCTGCCAAGCGGTGAGCCTGGCAAAGATTTTCGTTTCCATCGTCTCCGGCCCGCCGAAGCGGAGGTTCGCTTCGAGGCCAGTCAGACCGTCGGGCGAGAAGCTCGCGCGCTCTTCGAGGAAGACGCGGATCTCGTCGTCCCAGTCGATATCATCGAGCGCGAAGGTGACGAGGCCGAGCTCAGCCGCGCGCTCCGCATTGAGCGTTTCGCCGATGGCCTTGCGCGCGGCATCAAGCGATTGCGGCTCGCCGAGAAACCGTGTTTCGAGTCGCGTCAGCCCGTTGCTCATCGGCAGGCCGGATAAATTGGCTTCGCCAAGCATGATGGTGGCCGGCGGGCGGTTGTCGCCGTCCATCTGGCCGATCAGCATGTAGGAGCGGTCGGCCGCGAACACGAGTTCGGCGAGCGTGCCGGCGAAGCAGGAGCCCGGCTCGACCAAGGTCACCAGCGAGCGCGAGGTCAGATCGACGCGCTTGAGGACGCGCTTCCATTTCAGCGCGATCTCGCGAGCGAGCCAGTGCTTGGCGTTGGCCTGGAGAAACCTGTCATAGGCCAGTACGGCTCCGGGATCGCCGATCGACTTAAACACAATGACGGCGGTATCGAATTCATTGAGCCGGATATCGAGGATGGCATCATCGAGCTCGCGCGCCAGCCGCAACGGCCAGAATTCCGCGCCCTGCGCGATCATCTCGTCGATGGATTTCGGCGGCGGGCTCTCGGGTCCGTGCAATATGATGGTCGCGAGCCGCTCGTCACGCGACAACTCAACCGACACCGCGCTGTATTCGATATCGTCGGCCGAACGCTTGCGCTTGAGCGGCTCCAGCGAAATGCCTTGCGCATCCTTCGGCCGGTCGGATTTCGCGGCAAACTCCTGCGTCCGCTCCTTCACCACCTCGTCCAATTTGGTGTTCGGCACCACGTCGTCGACCAGCCGCCATTCCAGCGCCCGCTTGCCTTTGACGCCCTCCTCCGTGGTGCAGAACACATCGGCGTGGTCGCGGCGGACCTTGCGCTTGTCGGTGACACGGGTGAGGCCGCCGGTGCCAGGCAAAACGGCGAGCAGCGGCAATTCCGGCAGAGACACCGTCGAGGAGCCGTCATCGATGAGGATGATGTGATCGGTGGCGAGCGCCAGCTCATAGCCGCCGCCGGCGCAGGAGCCGCTGACCACGCAGATCATGCGCTGGCCGGAGAACTCACTGGCATCCTCGATGGCGTTGCGGGTCTCGTTGGTGAACTTGCAGAAGTTGACCTTGTGGGCGTGCGTCGCACCGGCCAGCATGCGGATGTTGGCCCCGGCGCTGAACACCTTCGGCTTGGCGGAACGCAGCAGAATGACGCGCACCTGCGGATGCTCGAAGCGCAGGCGCTCCAAGACATCGGCGAGCTCGATGTCAACTCCGAGATCGTAGGAATTGAGCTTGAGCTGATAGCCCTCGAACAGCGGCGCATTCTCGTCCACGTCCATGAGCAGTGTGGCGACGTCGCCGTCGACCGTGAGCTTCCAGTGGCGGTAGCGCGACGGCTCAGTGGCGAAATCGATTCGCCCGTTACCGTTAGACAATTTGCGATCGGTGTCGGCCATCGTTCAAGCCTTTGTCCAAGGCGCGACGAGCTTTACGAGTTTCGCAAAGCTCTGCTGCATGGTTGCACCCGACGTATCGAGCGTCGCTTCCGCCCGCGCGTAATCGACCCGCCGCGCCTCTAGAATGGCGTGCAGGTCCGCCATCGCTTCACGGTTGCGCGCCATCGGCCGGAAGTCGCCCTGCTTCATCACCCGGCTCATGTGCTCCTCGGGCTGCGCGCTGATCCACACTGCGTGGGTGCGGCGCAGCAGCAGGCCGTAAGTCTCGGGGTTCGACACGATGCCGCCCGCCGTCGCGATCACCGCCGCCTCGTTCTCCGAGATAACGCGCTCGAGGCACGCGCGTTCATGCCGCCGAAACGTCGCAAGGCCGGACATTTCGATCAGCAGTGGGACGCTAGCGCCGTATTCCTGCTCGACCATGCGGTCGAGCTCGATGAACGGCACGCCGAGCTTTTCGGCGAGCATCTTTCCGAGCGTGGATTTGCCGGCGCCGCGAAGACCCACCAGCGCAATCCGCCGGGCGCGATCGGTCGCGGCAGCGCCGTCGATCCGGCGTTCGATCGCGTCGGCGATGGCCGATAGGTCGCTCGGCGAGGCTCGTCCCAACAGATCGATGATGCGGGCGTAGGGCGTAGCGAGCCCGCCGGTGTGCGGCAACAATTCAAACAATGGAATTTCCAGCGCGTCGGCGATGGCGCGCATCACCAGAACGGACGGATTGCCGGCGCCGCTTTCGATCTGCGCCAGATAGCGCTCCGACGTTCCGGATTCCTGAGCGAGCTGGCGGCGAGACATGCCGCGCTTGGCGCGGCCGAGCCGCACCATGCGGCCGACCTCGCCGGCAAAAGCCGCATCAGCGCGGCCGGAAAGATCCGAGATTTCGCGGGTATCGAGGGTGTTCGCCATGGCCGGCCCTGATAAGGAACATGCACTATAATTCATGTAGGATAGTGCATGCAAGCCCGGGCTTGGGGGCCTTCTAGCGGGCGGCGGCGGGCTGGGCTCCTTCATGCTCGGGCAGAAGCCGCCGGCAGAAATCGGCAATCGCGTTCAACGTCGCCTCCGGCGCCTCGCGATGCGGGATGTGCTGGATGCCCGGGATCATCAGGACTTCGACCGGGCAGTAGCACTCCTGCCGCGCGATCTCGATCTGGCGTTCAGTGCCGTAATGATCGTGCTCACCCTGGATAATGAGGACCGGCACGCGGATGTAGGCGAGGCGGTCGCTGATGTCCCAGCTTTTGAAGTCGTTCTTCATCCAGACGTCGGTCCAGCCGCGCACCGTGGCGTCGGCGTCGGCGTGCCAGCGCTGAAAACGCTGCCGCACGTCGGTGGTGTCGAAGGCGTGCCGGATTTCCCGGATGGAATTGATGGTCACGTCCTCGACGATGAAATGTGGTGCCATCAGCACGAGACCGCGCACGCGATGATCTTGCACGCTGCCGCTGTAGATCGCGGCGACCGAGGCGCCGTCGCTGTGGCCAACCAGCAGGCCTTGGCGAAAGCCGATCGAGTCGAGCAGGCGCGGCAGAATTTGCTCCGCTTCGACATGCATGAAATCCAACGTGCGGGGCAGTTTCGCGGGACTTGAATGGCCGTAGCCGACGCGCGACCAGGCAAACACGCCACAGCCGGTCGCAGCCGCCAGCTTTTCTGGGAAGTCACCCCACATGCCGGCGGAGCCGAGGCCTTCGTGCAGCAGCATCAAGGTCGGCGCCTGGTGCGGGCGCGGGCCGGCCATGCGGTATTCCAGCCGCAAGCCGTCGAGATCAAGAAAGCCCTGGTCAGAGAGTGTCGCCATTGCGCGTCTATATAAACCCGGCGCGATAAAACTAAACCCGGTACCGAATATCCAAGACCAATGGCCTAGGCGCTAAATGCCCAGATACTGATGCTGGACCTGCGGCGCTGCCGCGAGCTCCGCCGACGTGCCGGACCACACCACCCGGCCCCGCTCGATCAGATAATGCCGGTCGGCGATGCGGGTGAGCGCCGCAACGTTCTTGTCGATCACCAGGATCGACTGTCCGGCGGCCTTAAGCCGCGTCAGACATTGCCAGATCTCGGCGCGAACGAGCGGCGCGAGGCCTTCGGTCGCCTCGTCGAGGATCAGCAGCCGCGGATTGGTCATCAGCGCGCGACCGATCGCGAGCATCTGCTGCTCGCCACCGGACAACAGATTGCCCATACTGTTCAGCCGCTCACCGAGCCGGGGAAACAGCTCGCAGACCTTGTCCAAGGTCCATGGGTCTGCGGCGCCGGTACGATTTGCAGCAGTCGCAACGAGATTCTCGCGCGTGGTCAGGTTCGGAAAGATCTGCCGGCCTTCCGGCACGAGTCCGATGCCAAGCTGCGCGACACGAAACGACGGCAGGCTCGCAACCTCGCGTCCATCAAAGCGGATCGAGCCCGCCATGCACGGGGTCAGTCCCATCACCGAACGCACGGTGGTGGTTTTGCCCATGCCGTTGCGGCCCATCAAGGTGACCATCTCGCCCGGCGAAATGGCGAGCGAAATGCCGAACAACACCTGACTCAGGCCGTAGCGGGTCTCCATATTGGTGACTTCGAGGAGGCGCTCAGCCATGAGCGATCTCCTGCTCGCCCAGGTAGGCCTGGCGCACTTCCGCGTTGGCGCGGATCTCGGCCGGCGATCCCGAGGCAATGACGCGGCCGTAGACCAGCACGGTGATGCGGTCGGCGAGCGCGAATACCGCCTCCATGTCGTGCTCGATCAGCAGGATCGTCAGCTCGCGCTTGAGCTCGCGAAGCGTCTTGACCATCCGTGCGGATTCGTCGGGACCGAGACCGGCCATCGGCTCGTCGAGCAGCAGCATGCGGGGCTTCGAGGCGAGCGCGATGGCGAGCTCCAACTGGCGGTGCTCGCCGTGGCTCATGCTGGACAGCATGGTGTTGGCGCGATGCGTGAGCCCGACACGGTCGAGCGCCATGCGGGCGGGCTCACGCAATTCGCTCTCGGTGCGAGCAGGCCGCCAGAACCGGAACGAATGCCCGGCATGGGCCTGCACCGCCAGCGCAACATTCTCCAGCGCAGTGAAATGCGGAAACAACGACGTGATCTGGAACGAGCGCGCGAGGCCGAGGAGGCTCCGGTCATGCACCGGCAGCGCTGTGATGTCGCGTCCGTCGAAATGGATGCGACCGGCGTTCGGCACGATCTCGCCGCAGAGCTGGCCGATCAGCGTGGTTTTGCCGGCGCCGTTCGGCCCGATGATGGCGTGCAGTTCTCCCTTACTCACATCGAGCCCGACATTGTCGGAGGCGATCACGCCGCCGAAGCGCTTGGTCAGGCCCTCGATGGCGAGCAGCGCGTCAGCCATGGCCTTTGACCTCGCGCGGGGGCCGGGTCAGCAGTCCATCGATGCCGCCGCGGGCGAACAGCACGATCAGCAGCAGCATCGGACCGAGGATAAGCTGCCAGTATTCGCGCGCACCCTGCACCTCATGGCCGGTCAGAAGCTGGCTCGCTCCGCCAATCAATACCGGCAGCGCCTCTTCCAGCACCAGCAGCGCGATCGCGCCGATCACTGGGCCGAACACCGTGCCCATGCCGCCGAGCACCGCCATGACGATCAGATCGCCCGAGCGGGTCCAGAACATGATCGAGGGGTTGATGAAATCGGTGTGGTTGGCCAGCAGAACGCCTGCAAGGCCGCACATCACGCCGGAGATGACAAAGCAGGTCAGCTTGTAGCGGTAGGTCGGAAATCCGATCGCGCGCATGCGGCGCTCGTTGGAGCGCGCACCCTGGATCACCATGCCGAAGCGCGAGTGCACCAGCCGCCACACCAGGTAGACGCAAGCGAGCAGCAGCACGAAGCACAGATAATAGAAGAACGTCTTATTGGAGAGGTTGATGGGATCGAAGAACTGGCTCCGCTTGTAGATCGTCAGTCCATCGTCGCCGCCGTAGCGGTCGAGGCCGCTCGCCACATAGTAAATCATCTGCGCGAAGGCGAGCGTGATCATGATGAAATAGACGCCGCGCGTGCGCAGGCACAGCGCGCCGACGCCGAGCGCGAACAGCCCCGACGCCAAGAGCGCCACCGGCCATTGCACGAAGCCGGAGTTGATGCCCTCCTTCGCCAGGATTCCCACGGCGTAGCCGCCGATGCCGAGATAGACGGCGTGGCCGAAGCTCACCATGCCACCGAACCCCATGATCAGATTGAGGCTCACCGCCGCCATGCCGAGAATGAGGATGCGGGTGAACAGCGACATCAGAAAATAATTGCCGGTGACCGAGCAATAGACCGGCAACAGCGCAAGCAGAAACAGCAGCACAGCAACAAGGGTATTACGCGGAGTGACGAGCGCCGTCATTTGCTTGCCGCCGGGAACAGGCCCTCAGGCCGGAACACCAGCACCGCCGCCATCAGCATGTAGATGATCATCGACGACAGCGACGGCCCGAGACTCGAACCGGCACTGTAGCTGACGAAGTTGCGCACCAGATCGGGCAGGAAGGCGCGGCCGATGGTGTCGATCAGGCCGACGATGATGGCGGCGACAAAAGCGCCGCGGATCGAGCCGATGCCGCCGATGATGATGACGACGAAGGCAAGGATCAGGATGTTCTCGCCCATACCGATCTGCACGGTAAGGATCGGCGCCTGCATCAGGCCGGCGAAGCCCGCGAGCGCAGCGCCGAGGCCGAACACCAGGGTGTAAAGCAGCTTGATGTTGACGCCGAGCGCGCCGACCATCTCACGGTTCGACGCGCCGGCCCGAATCAGCATGCCGACACGGGTGCGCATCACCAGGACGTAGAGCAGGAGCGCAACGGCAAGCGTCGCGAGAATAATAACGACCCGATAAAGCGGATAAAACACGCCCGGCAGCACCTGCACGGCGGTCAGCATTTGGCTTGGCAGCGGCAGCGTGAGCCCGCCGGGCCCCCAAATCAAACGCACCGCCTCGTTGAAGAACAGCAAAAGCCCGAAGGTGCCGAGCACATGGTCGAGGTGGTCGCGACCATATAGCCGTCTGATCGCGATCACCTCCAGCGCCATCCCGACGATGAGCGTTGCAACGAGCGCCAGGATCGCCCCGAGCACAAAGCTTCCGGTGACGGCGGCGAAGGTGGCGGCGAAATAGGCGCCAAGCATGTAGAGCGAACCATGCGCCAGATTGACCAGATCCATGATGCCGAAGATCAGGGTCAGGCCAGCCGCAAGCAGGAACAACAGCATGCCGAGTTGGATGCCGTTCAGGCATTGTTCGATCAGGTACAACATGGGCCGCGTCCCGCCCCAACTCTTGCAAACGTCAGACCCGATGAGGCCCGACCTTCCCCCAAAAAACAAGACGGCAGAAGCGCGCGCTTCCGCCGTCTGTTCGTGCCGCTCGATCCATCACTGCGGCATGTTGCACTTGTCGACGTATTTATCGGCATCGGCGGCCGCGATCTGCTCGCCGGTCTTCATCGCCCAGCCGTCGCTCAGCTTCTCGGCAGACTGCAGGTAGAAGTTCTGCACCGGGATGTGGTTCTTGCCGAACTTGAAATCGCCGCGCACCGACT
>Ga0105248_10001731_pt1 | contig 24252 bp, 21 predicted proteins | sample KBSS34metaG_FD_81524 | JGI IMG/M metagenome (GOLD analysis project Ga0105248, IMG submission 81524) | Switchgrass rhizosphere microbial communities from Kellogg Biological Station, Michigan, USA - KBS S3-4 metaG | ecosystem: Host-associated > Plants > Roots > Rhizosphere > Soil | place... | reverse complement strand
GAACGGCGCTCGATGCCAGTTCGTCGCTCCAACCGCGACACGCGCAAATTGGGCGCTTGCGATCAGACGCCATTGCCTTCTCGACCTTCCGCTCGACGCTTATGCCTCTGGGCCGCTTTCACCCCCGGCAGCGCGGGCCGAGATATCGGCCGAAGAGGATCCCGTCGGCTTTCTCCGCCAGGCGGTGAAGGATCGTAAGACGATCCTCATCAGCGGCGGTACCTCGACCGGCAAGACGACTTTCCTCAACGCCCTGCTTCGCGAAGTACCCGTCGAGGAGCGAGTGATCGTTGTCGAAGACACGGCCGAAGTGCAGCTCCACGGTCCAAATGACCTTGGCCTCATTGCCGTAAAGGGCGAGCTTGGCGAAGCGCTCATCAATACCGACGATCTTCTCCAGGCCGCGCTTCGCTTGCGGCCCGACCGCATCCTCTTGGGCGAGCTTCGCGGCAAGGAGGCGGTCAGCTTCCTTCGCGCGGTCAACACCGGTCACCCCGGCTCCTTCAGCACGATCCACGCCAATTCGACCGCCGGCGCGCTCGAGCAGCTGGCGCTCATGGTCATGCAGTCCGGCATCGGCCTGTCGCGTACCGAAACAATCGACTATGCCCGGTCAGTAGTCGATGTCGTCGTCCAGCTCGGACGCGAAGGCGCACAACGCAAAATCGTGGCAATCGAGCAGCTTTCGCGCGAGCCGTCCGCCGCAGCACTGACGGTACGGCAGATCCTCAATAAGGTTGCTGCTTGACACTCAGCTTAACGTAAGCTGCCTTCGTTCCACCATGGGACTGCAAAGTTGCTGTCCTTGACCCTCCAAGAACCCTATCGCATGCGTGCCTCCAATTCTCGGAAGGACGTTGCGTGACAATTCGGTTGGCCGTGATCGGGCTCGGCAAGATGGGCCTGTCGCATCTCAGCATCGCCAATGCGCTCGATGACTTTGAAGTCGTGGCGATCTGCGACAATTCGAAGCTCGTCACCGACGTACTCGGGAAGACGACGGGTCTAAATGGCTTCAACGACTACGACGAGGTCCTGAAGTTGAAGGATCTCGACGCCGTTCTGATCGCGACGCCGAGCATCGCGCACGAACCCATGATCCGCAAGGCGCTCGACCGCGGTTTGCACGTCTTTGCGGAGAAGCCCCTGACGCTCGACGCGACTGCAAGTCGTGATCTTGCGGAGCTCGCCACTAGCAAAGGGCTAGTAGCTCAGGTCGGCTACCATAATCGGTATGTCGGAACGTTCGCAGAGGCCGCGCGGCTGCTCGCGGGCGGTGTGATCGGAAAGATCAGTCACGCGCTAGCCGAATCCTATGGACCGGTCGTCCTTCGGCGGACCAAGCCTACGTGGCGCGGTAAAGCGGGGCAGGGCGGCGGTTGTCTGCACGATTATGCCGCGCATCCGATCAATCTGCTGAACTGGCTCTTCGGCGCTCCTGAGGATTGTCTCGGTGCGTCACTGACGCGTCATTATAGCGCCGAAGTCGAGGACCAGACGCACGCTCTGCTCCAATTCTCCGGCGGCGTGGTAGGCCAGGTGTCGGTCGACTGGTCGGACCCCTCGGTCCGCAAGATGACAACCAAACTTTCAGTCTGGGGCGAAGCAGGCAAGCTCTATGTGGATCGAACCGAGCTTCAGCTGTTTCTTACGAGCAAAGCGACACCCCCGGCCGGCTATCGCGATGGCTGGACCGTCAGGCACATTACGGACCTTACGCCACCTGTAAGCTTCTATCTTCGTGGAGAGGAATATAGCGCGCAACTCGAGGCATTCGGCGCGGCGATCGCGCGCAACGAAGCGCAGCGGAACGATTTCGCCTCGGCTGCCGATACGGACCTGACCATGGAGATGATCGAACATCGGGCCAACGCGGCTCCTGAGGTTCCTGCAGGAGCCGTACGACGTGTTGCCCAGCCGAAATCCCTTCTCGCGCGCGTCTTCGCCCGCTGATGCCTGCCAACGTCGAAACGCGCGGTGCCCGCGGGCGGCGCTGGCACCGCTCCCGAATCCTCAACGCCTGGGTCGACAGCTTGACGGTTCAGGAGATCGTCGAGGAATTGGATGAGGGCATCCTTTTCACGCTAAATCCGGACCACCTGTACTGGTTGCAACGCAACCCGGAGTTCGCCGCGGCATATCGGAATGCAGCGCTGGTCTCGTCCGACAGCAAATATGTCTATTGGGCGCTCGGCTTTCTTGGCCGCGCGATAAAACAAAAATCGTCAGGCTCCGACATCGTGCCGGCCTATTGGCGCCACCACGCGTCCAATTCGGACGTCACGATCTTCCTGCTGGGAGCCAAGCCCGGTATCGCAAAGATGGCGCAGGAGCGGATCAACCGCCTCGCAAGCAGAGCGATCGTGGTCGGTGCTCATGGCCCGTCGTTCGACTTCGTCAACAATGAGCAGGAAACTGCCGAGGCGATCGACATGATCAATGCTTCGGGAGCGACCTGTCTTATCGTCGGCTTGGGCGCGCCCAAGCAGGAGATATGGATTGACCGTCACCGTTCGCGCATGCCGGGTATCAAGGTCTACATGGGGGTCGGTGCAACCATCGACTATGAAGCGGAGGCCGTGCGCCGGGCTCCGGGCTGGATGACCCGCAACGGGCTCGAATGGGTTTATCGAATGGCGACCGAGCCCCGGCGATACTGGCGGCGTTATACTCGCACCCTCGAATTCTTCTGGCTCGTGCTGCTCGACAGGTTCGGGCTCTATCGGGCGCCGTCTTTTACGTCGCCGGCAGTGAATTTACCGACCCACTCCGCGATCAACGGGAGCTGACGTGCAGCGTATTCTATTCGGCGACAATCAGTTCTTCGGGATCAATCATTTCTCCGAAGAAAAAGCGCGTCAGCAGGCAATGAAGTTTCAGGACATCGGCGCGATCATCGACGTGCTGCAATCCGCCCTCGAAGCGGGCGTGACGGGCTTCATGTGCACGACTCACGACACCGTCGATCAGATTGCGAAGGAGGTTCGCGCGAACCCAGATCGTTGGAACGGCTTTCGCTTCTACCCAGGCATGCCTTACGCCCATAAATATGCAAACGCCGTGACCGAGCTTGGCTACATCGGTGCGCTGAAGAAGCTCATTCCTAGCGGCGGCATGGTCGACACGCTTACCCGGGCTACGCGTGCAGTCCTTGGCAAGGATATCGAGGCCGTCATGGCCATGCTGGTAGATGCCGAGATGAAGATGTTCGACGGGCTCGAAACCCCGGTCATCTTCCTTCAGAACGTTGTGACCGACCTGATCCTGGGATTGGGCGCAAACGACGTCTTCGCGACCTTCGCTGCCTATGTAAAACGCCGCTACAATGCCGAGGCGGGATTCTTCACGATGAACTTGCCGAAACTGCTTGGGGCGCTGGACTCCGCGGGGGTCAAGAACCCCATCGTCTGCGCCAATGTCAACAAGGCCGGATTTCGCATGAGTGGCGGCATCGAAGGGTATCGGGAGGCGGCCGCCAAATACCCGGCACGAGTCATTGCCATGTCGGTGTTCGCTTCGGGAGGAATTGCACCCAGGGAAGCAATCGAGTGGGTCACGAACGAGCCCTATGTTGAATCGATTGTGTTCGGAGCATCGAGCCGCGCGAACATCGTGAATACCGTCGCTCTCATCAGTGAGTGCGACGCCGTCTAGCGGGTGCGGATCCAATCGGTAGGCGCGCCTTTGCGAACGAAGCCAGCGTACATTGGCAGCTTCCACAATAGGTAGAAGGGCACGCGGGCGAGGCCGCCCAATGTCACGAAGCGACGACCTCCCAAGGCCCAAGCAAGGGTCAAGCCGATTGTAGCCGCGAAAAGCGAGCCAGCCAGCGCGAATACTGGCCAAGCATCCGCGCTTGTAAGGAAAGCCGCTGCAGATCCCAGAATCAATCCACCAAGGTCGATAGCCACAAGAAGCGCTAGTGGTGGAATGGAGAGATTGATCGCGGCCCAAAGCTGCTGCGGATCACCGGCGGCCAAGCTGCGCATAAGCATCGCCGGAACTGTCCGGCCCGCGCTTGCCAAGAAACCGCCCTCCCAGCGATGACGCTGCGCCAAGGTATTCTTTTCGGTTTCCGGATGGCTCCAGACAGACGCGTCCTCGACAAAAAGCGGACTGTGACCTTCTTGCGCAAGCTCAACGCCCATCTGGAGGTCTTCGACGATATTGTCGGTAGCAAGCGCTGCCCGGTCGAAGATTTGCCACGGCACTGCCATCCCCGTGCCGAGCAGATGTACACGCCCAGCGAGGCGCTGAAGCGCGCGCTGTCGGATCACGTTCTTGATGAAGAAGGCAAAGGTCGACAGCTGTACCGTGGGCGAGCCATGCCTATCCGGGATTTGGAGGTTAACTGCCTGGCAAGGGCGCCCGGTCTCAATGCACCGCGCGATCAGGCTGGCAACACTGTCTGCGTCGGTGGTGCAATCCGCATCCACGATGATCACGACGTCCGGAGGCACCTGCCGCAGGTGGGCTCGGGCGAAATCGAGGGCGAAACCCTTGCCGCGCCGGGCGGCATCGGTTCGTTCGACCACCTCGACGCCGAGTGATCGAGCGATCTCGGCCGTTCGGTCGGTGCAATTGTCTGCAACAACCAGGATGCGGGCCGACTGGTCCGCTGCAGCTTTCAGCTTTTCGAGGCCCGCAGCGATGATCGGTGCCTCATCATGCGCCGGGACGATGACCACTGCAGTTGCGTTCGGGCCGGGGCCCAACGGCGTCGTCCGTCGAAGTGGCGCCAACCCGACGAACAACTCGATTGCGAAGCACATCGTCAGCAGGATCAAGGGCGCGAGGAGCAGCGCAGTGAGCAATGTCACGTGTCGAGCTTACCAGCTTTGGCGGCTGACGGCCATGATTCTAGCCTCCAACACGCGCATGCCGCGGCTTCTGGCGGGGGCCCTTTTCGATGAACGTGATTGAATCGTGCACGTGGATTGCAGCGATATCCTGCCTGTCTGCAAATCGCGGGCCTCTCCGGTGCCACCAACCGTGCATGTCGTCGATCAGCTGCTTTACAAGCTCAACTGCCGTTCCGCGTCTCTTGTAGCCGCCGCCCCATTCGCCCCGCCAGTAAGCAGTATGCATATCTTCGATTACGTAGACCCCTCCGGGCGCTAGCAGCGGGAATAACGTCTCGAAACTCACAAGCTGATGCTGTGCGACGTGGGAGCCGTCATCGATGATGATGTCGGGGGTGCCCATTTCGGAAACGACCGATCGAAGGAATGCAGGATCCGCTTGCGATCCAATCCTCACCTGATTGGGCGGCTCGAACAAGTCAGCGCACTCGGGATTGAGATCCACTCCGAAGATCACCGCGTCGGCCCCGAGATATTGTCTCCAAATCTGTAGCGAGCCGCCGCGGTTCACGCCGATTTCCAGCATCCGCACGGGCTGCCCCCGAAAGCGCGCCAAATAGGCCTCATAAAGGTCCAGATAATGGACCCATTTCTGGGTAATCCGCCCGCGATGACCAAAGAACAGCCGGCCGAGTTCCGTATCGTGCCGTTGTGCGAGTTCCGCGGCCTCTTCCGAAGAAATGTCGGTCCCATCATCGTGGGTAGCCGCGTTCGTCCTGAAGGGCTTTTTTACGAAGGTATACAGGCGGTCTGAAAGAGACATGATTTCGGTTAAGCTCCTAGGGTCTTGCCGATGACACTAGATGGCCGACGTCAGGGAGCAAGTAGTCGGCCGGGGGAAGGTATCTTGGTGTCCCGCCGCAAGACAGCCACGCCCTACCGTAACCTCATGGAATTGGTTAAGTTTCCGCTCGCTACGAACTGGACGTGATTGCCTCTGTGGATGAGGTGTTGCTCATGCAGGTCAGTGGGGGACTTGCTCAGGGGAGGGAAATCGTGACCGGGTGTCTCGCGGTCCGAGCGTCTACCCGTCCAAGCCCTGAGAAGTCTTTTTCACACGAAACTGCGCGATAGTGATAAGGTGATTTCCAGTCAGATGAAGTTTACGTTCAAGCTTTTGACGATCCTAGCGCTCGCCGTGACTGCGAGTTGCGGAAGCAATGTGCCGACGGAAGCCTCGTTGCCGGCCGACAACATGAACATGGTCATGCCATCGACACCCTCATCGGGCTCTGGCTCCATGACTCCTGCGCCGCCCGGCAAGAACATTACGCTGATCGAGGCGATCGGAGACAATTTCAACACGGCGGAGGGCATAACGGCGGCGTCCTGGGGAATTCCGCCGAGCATGGCGCCAGATCCGGTCGGAGCGTTCCGCATGATATGTGGTGCGGGTCAGCTGAGTTATGACGATCCGATCGTTTATCCCGGGCAGCACGGCAAATCGCACCTCCATCAGTTCTACGGCAATCTCGCAGCCGATGGGGCCTCCGACTACGCGAGCTTGCGCGCGAACGGAAACAGCACGTGCGGGGACCCGAACAATCCTGCAGCAGTGAACCGCTCCGGGTACTGGATGCCGGCAATGCTGGATGGTTCCGGCCACGTTGTGAAACCGGAATATGTCGCGATTTATTACAAACGTATTCCCCTCAGCGATCCCAAATGTCACCGGTCCAACCCGGGCTCAATCGGAGACTGTGTGGGAATTCCAACGGGTCTGAAGTTCATTACCGGCTACAATATGCAAGGGGGAACCACTGACGCGCATCCCTTCTTCTATTGCCAGGATGGGGATGTGACGGGCGTCAAAGCGAGATCCTCTGAGCTACACGAAAATATGAATCAGGTGATCGCCGACTGTCCCGTCGGCGCGCGACTGACGCTAAATCTCGGTGGTCCCGATTGTTGGGATGGGAAGAATCTGGATACGCCCGATCACCGTAGCCATCTGTCACACGGCAGCAGCGTGTGGGATGCGGCGCTCAATCAGTCATACTATCGATGCGACGACGCCCACCCGTACCACATTCCCCAGATGACTCTCATGGCGTTCTACACCGTCGATGCCAATTTCGCAGCCGGGCGGTGGCGCCTCTCGAGTGACGACATGGTGCCGGGTGCCGCGCCGGGCACCACGTTCCACGCCGACTATTGGGAGGCTTGGAGCCCGACCATTCGCGACACATGGCAGGCCAATTGCATCGACGGGCACCTCAATTGCGCCGGCGGTGACCTAGGCAATGGGACGGTGATCAAGGGCATGGTTGTTCCGAACACCCAAGCACTGGTCCCCGTCCCGGCGGCGCCCTGAGGACGGGGGCGCGCGTTTAGCGCGCGCACGAGTTAAGCGTCAGCAAATTAAAGCAAATTCGCCAAGCGGTTAAGATCCTTAACCGCGTCTTCAAGCTCATCTTTAACTGCTTTGGCCCTAGTTTTCGTGCTGCGGAAACCGGGGTCCATTCCCGGGGGGGAAGTTACGTGAAAATTATTGCTCGCGCGCTGATGGTTGCGGCGCTTTTTGTGACGACGGGTTGCGGCGGAGAACAGCCTCCTCCGCCGGCTGTCCAGTCGACAGCCATGTCAGCCAAAATGGAGATGACCGCTACGACGAAGGAGACTGCGACCCCGACAAGCGGCACGTATGTGACCGTCGCATCGCTTGCGTCGATAGCGGACAACTTCGATACTCAGGCAGGTCTAGTAACCGCCTCATGGGGCATCCCGCCTTCGATGGGGTCGGATCCGGTCGGGGCCTTCCGTATGATCTGCGGTTCGGGTCAGATCGCTTATGACGACCCGATCGTGTCTCCGGGACAACCGGGCAAGTCCCACCTCCACCAGTTTTACGGCAACCTGGCGGTCAACTCCAACTCCGACTTCTCGAGCCTTAGAGCGACGGGCAACAGCACTTGCGGTGATCCCAACAACCCCGCCGCGGTCAATCGGTCCGGCTACTGGATGCCGGCGATGCTCGACGGCGCCGGTAACGTCGTGAAGCCCGAATATGTCGCTATTTACTACAAGCGGCTGCCTAAGTCTGACCCCAAGTGCACTCGGAGTAACCCGGGCGCTATCGGGAACTGCGTCGGGATCCCGACAGGGCTACGCTATATCACCGGTTATAATATGCAGGACGGTACGTCAGACGCTCACCCGTTCTTCTATTGTCAGGACAGCGACGACGGGTCCGTCAAGGCGGTTTCCTCCAGCCTCCATGACAACATGAATCAAGTGCTTGCCGAGTGCCCAGTTGGCGCGCGCCTGACTCTCAATATTGCAGGCCCCGATTGCTGGGACGGGAAGAATCTCGACACGCCAGACCATCGCAGCCACCTTTCGCACGGCACGTATGTCTGGGACGCCGCCCTGAACAAATCTTATTATCGCTGCGACGATGCGCACCCCTTTCACATCCCGCAGATGTCGCTGATGGCCTTCTACACGGTCGATGCCAATTTCGCGGCCGGCAAATGGCATCTTGCAAGTGACGAGATGGTGCCCGGCGCGGCGCCTGGCACGACCTTCCATGCCGATTATTGGGAAGCTTGGTCGCCCACAGTGCGGCAAACCTGGGAAGACAACTGCATCGACGGTCATCTGAACTGCGCTGGCGGAGACTTGGGCAATGGCACGGCCATCAAGGGTATGACCGTTCCGACGACCCGGTCGCTGCTCGTCGCCCTTAGCAGCATCGCTAGCAGCCCTGTCGCTCCGACGGCGCCGCCCCCGACGACAACGGCATCGACAGATCCGACGTCACCGATCATAGCGAACCCCACGACAGTCGTACAAAATCCAACCCCGACGCCGACGCCGACCCCGACCCCGACGCCGGTCACGGTTTGTAAGGGGAAGAGCAAGAAACAGTGCGGAACAGGCTAATCTAAGCGGGGTGACGTCGGGGGCCGGACCTCTCTCGGTGACGTCCGGTCGTCGACTGAAGCAAGTCACAATCGCACGGGCGGGCGATAGCAATCGCATCGCCCGTGCGATACGTCTTCATGATGAGGACCCGGACTGCAACCGCCAAATGGGTGGTGAACGTTTCAGACCTGACCGCTCCGGGCGCCAAATTCGTCGAGCTACCGCGCGATGTTCGGCGCCTCGACTATTCGGGCCTTCCACGAAACGCCGTCGAGCGGTTGATAAGCCGGCCGAAGATTTCACGGTATAGAGCCGCGCTAGAGGCGGTGTTCGCGGCCAAGGGCCGGCCGATCATTTCGCACCTGCCGCGCATGACCGCTGCAGTCAGCAGTTTTCAGTCGCTGACCGGCCGAAGGTCACCGCATTTGGCATTCTCCTTCAATTTTACTGACCTACCTGGAGGAGCCGCCCGAAAATATCTGTCTCGATCCTTCTTGAGCGTCGACGAGTTCTTCGTTTTCAGCGCTTACGAACGAGGTCTTTATTCCGACCATTTTGCACTTCCGAGCGAACGTTTCACTCGACTTATTTGGACCCAGGAACCTCCACCGGTCTCGAGCAATCCCTCTCCGCTGGCGCTAAACAGCTATGTCTCCGCCATCGGCGGGGAGGGGCGCGACTATGAAACGCTCATTGCGGCTGCGGAGAAGCTGCAGGACATCGAGTTTGTGATCATTGCTCGTCCCTACAATTCGCTTCCGCGAGTGCCTGCAAACGTCCGAGTGTTGGTCAATGTGCCGCTGGAACAGACGTGGCGCATGGCCGTAGACAGCAGCTGCATGGTCGTTCCGCTGAAGACCCGAACGACATGCTGTGGCCACATCACGCTTGTCGCGGGGGAGCTGCTCGGAATTCCGCTGATTTCGACTTTTTCCGAGGCGACGCGAGAGTACACCGAAGATGTCGCGCTTTGCGATCCTGGCGACGCTGACGCTCTGGCATCCTTGATTAGACATTATCATCAGGGAGCGGTCGACCAAAAGGCCGCAGCGTCTGAACGAGTGCCATCGAAGCGAGAAAAATACGACCGCCGCCATTGGGACGTTGCCGTAGGGCGATCTCTCGAGCGATATTTGTAGTAGATAGACGCCCTTATTTGGTTTCGAACCAAAATGAGCTCGCCCACATGCCTGGGCCCTGAATACCGGATGACAGCTGGGTTAATTGTGCGGGATCATCCGGCAGCAAGCCCCGGTCGATCTCCCGTAATTCGGGATCGAAGTCGATGAACGCGTTGGCGAGCTTGATGTCAATTTTTGCCGTGCCTGCGAGGATCAGCTCCCCGAGCATGTATTGCTCCGCGTAAAAGCGCGTTCCCCAGGTCGGAGGATAGTCGACGGGCCAGAATATGTCGTGAACATGCACAAGTATGCCCGGTTTCAGCCGCGGCAGAACGTCGAGGAAGAAGACCGAAACGTCGGAGTCCATGAACAATATGTGCGAGCCATCAAAGGAAAGAATGTCTCCGGCCTCAAGCTGATCAAAAAGGGTAAGGTCGACATCTTGGAGGACCTGTCGGACGACATTGTCGCAGATTTCATTGATTTCCTTGCGGGGCTCCGGGTCGACCGATGTGATCTTCGTCGGAAGGCCCGCATAGGAAATCGCGGCCCTCGCGAATTTGGTCGACATCCCGGATCCGATCTCGAGGAAACGTCGAGGCTTGTTGGTGGCGATGAAGTACATCAGCGCCGCAGCATCGCGAGGGCCAAACCATTCCGAGTTCCAGAACGGTGTGACGCCGTCGCCGTCCGGCGCGTTCATTGGGATGGAATCCAGGAGCGGTTTGATCTCGCCAAACCCGCGAAGGGCGCTTTCGAAAGCACCCCGTCGCTCGTCGAGTATCCGAAGGATCTGCTCGTGAGGGGGTTTGCCGTAGCCGTATCGAGGCGCTCGGCGAACTGGATATTCCACAAACAGATGATTGTCGCTTGGCCAGCGGTGAACATGTACCCCGAACTGGTGCGTGATCTTGTTGGCGACTGCTGACAGGCCGGCTTTCAACACCAGCTCCTTTCTCAATTCGACACGGTGGACCGCTGGTTCGCATTACCCGGGAGGAGCGTCAACGCCGATACGGCGGTCGTTCAAACCTGGGATCATAGCAATGGAGGCGCTTGCGGACGCTTCCTTCGCCGCTACTGTTCTTGGTTTGATACAGGGGACCATCGCAGGGCATGCCAGGAAGACTGCTTCTCGTAACTCCGCCGGTCGTTGTTCGGCGGGGAAGCAGGTTGGAAATCGATCCTCATTTCGAGAACAACCTTGCCGGATATCTTTCGCGCGTTGATCGCGTTGCGGTTGCATGCTCCCCGGCTGCCCCTACCAGCGGCAGCGGAATCTCGAACAGTATCCCGGTTGAAGAAACGAGTATCGCCGACCGGCTCGACCTGATCGTGCTTCCTGAGGCCTATAGGGAAGATCGCTATTTCCGGCACGAGCGGGCAGTTCGTAAGTTGCTTACGCGCGAGATTGAACGATCAACGTACCTCTCCTTTTCCCCGCACGCGCCCTTCGACTGGCCTACTCTTGCGGCCAAAATCGCAATCAGCCAGCGCCGACCGTATGACATCGAGGCCGACTGGGACATGGAGAATGTCTCGTGGATGCTGTGGTCCACAATGCGGCCCGGTCTAAACAAAGTTCGCAAGCGTCTATGGTTCAGGAAGTTCATTCGGGATTTTGACAAGTGCATGCGTCATTCGAGCGTGGCACTGCTCCAGGGCGCGGATGTGTACCGGGCTTACAAGGACGTGGCGCCAAACCCGTATCAGGTCTTGAATGTTCAGGTGACCCGCGAAGATTTCATCGTCGAGGACGACCTGGCTCGAAAGATTGACGCGATCGAAAGTGGTCGTCCTCTGCGCGTAGCGTATGCGGGCCGAGCGACCGACATGAAGGGCCCATTCGACTGGCTGAAGACAGTCAAGGAGTTGAAGAGCCTTGGAATCGAGCTTGCTGCCACCTGGTTTGGTGACGGCGATCAACTCGAGGCGATGAAGGGTTTCGTGACCGAAAACCAGCTCGCCGATGTGGTGTCCTTGCGCGGCAGCGTCGATCGGGATCAGGCCCTGGCGGAGCTAAGGTCGTCCCATATTTTCCTGTTTTGCCATCTGGCTGCGGAATCACCTCGATGTCTCGTTGAAGCGCTCGCATCGGCAACTCCGATCGTGGGATACGAAAGTGGATACGCGCGGGGCCTGGTCGCCAAGGATGGCGGCGGCGAGTTCGTCGAGATTGGCGATTGGAAGTCACTGGCAAGGGTCGTCGCCGATCTCGATCGCAATCGTGCGCATCTCGCCCGCCTGGTCCGCGCGGCCCACGCGACTGCGCTTCATTTCGATCGCGATGCGGCGATCCGCGAGCGCATTGATTTGATAATCCGCCACCATGACGCATCCCCGGAACAACGCGCGTTGTGAGGGCGGGCACGTGAAGGTCGCCTATTTAGTCCTCGCTCACGGGCGTCCTCTGCAGCTCGCGCGAATGATCAGCAGGTTGCCAGAAAGCGCACCAATATTCGTTCACTTCGACAAAAGAGCAGATCGAAGGATTTATAACGAGGCGAAGCAAGCTGTGCTCGAAGTCGCTCCTTCGGCAGAGTTTGTCCGGCGGCACCGCTGCCGCTGGGGAGCGCCGGGGATCATGTACGCGACCCTTGAGCTCATCCACGCACTGACGAACTCCGGAGCCGAATTCGATTATGCAACTCTGCTGTCCGGCGTCGATTATCCGATCAAACCGCACTCGGTGATCAAAGCGGACTTGGCAGTGGGAGGTGAATATATCGAATGCTTTCCGCTGCTTGAGCCGAACCGATGGAGTGACGACGGGGCTAACTTCAATGCGCGTGCGCGAATGCATGGCCGCTATTTTCGCTTCCGGTCTCGCATTTGGCGCATCGGTTCCCGCGCCATGCCTGACGGAATGACCGCTTACGGCGGATCGCAGTGGTGGACGCTATCGTCGAGGGCCCTTTCCTACGTTTCTCAAGTCGCCAAGACCGAAAGACGCCTCATTCGTTTCCTGAGCGGCTCGTTCATCCCCGACGAACATTTCATGCAGACGATCCTTGGAAATTCACCCCTGGCCGGGACCATCGTTCAGGACGACTTGCGGTTCGCGATCTGGGATCGGCCAGAGCCGCCGTTCCCGGCGACGCTCACGCGCGCCGATTTGCCTTTGCTAGCTGCCAGCAACGCGCATTTCGCGAGGAAGTTTGATTTTGAGAGTGATCGTGAGCTGGCCGACGATATCGATGCCAGGCTGCGCGCATCGATCAATGAGTCACCATTGCCGAACCGGGTGAACGTTGCCTCACCGAACGAGTGATCGGTTGCTCGAAATAGCGCGTGGAAAGGTGGGCGAGGGCGAAGGTCAGCCCGAATAGGAGCGGCCTCTTCAAATATTTCTCGAGCTTGTCGCCGCTTCCCAGCCATGTGTGACTAAGGACGCCGTGGATGATGTACAAAGCGTACGAAATCTCGGCGATGTACGTCATGGCGCGAGTTACGAGCACTCGCTCAAGCGAGCGGGGGGCGTTGGTAAGTGTCGAGCCGACGAGGAGCGCCGCGCCATAAGGGCGCAGATATTGAAGTGGACCAGTGTCGGGGTGACTGACGATCAGGTAAGCGATGAGCATTGGCCATGTCGGCAATTTCGCAAGCGCCGTCTTCGCGCGCAGGCCGAAACGACCGCGATAGGCAAGAGCTACGATCCCACCTGCAAGTATCTCATCGGCACGGAACCAAGTGATGATGCTGATTGGTGTCCCCGACATAACCCGCGCGATCGTTACCGAGAAGCAAAGTAGGGGGATCAGCCATTTGCCAAGCGACCGAGACGCGAGGAAAATCAGCGCGACAGTCAGATAAAATTGCATCTCCAGACACAGCGACCAGAGATGCTCGCCGCCGTGAAAGAGCACGACCGGCGGCAGGTTCGACGTGAAAACGAAGTTCCTGAAAATTGTCGCGAAGTCGTATTTCTCGATGAGAACCAGGAAGATCATTGCGAACCACGATAGCGGCACGACCCTGGCGCATCGCTTCAGCAAAAACGTTTTCACCGGCATTCCGGCGTCCAGGAAACTTACGATCAGGAAGCCGGACAACGTGAAGAACAGCGCCATCCCGAAGGCGCCCGCTTCATCGTTCAGGTGAAGCCATTTGGGACCGATCGGAAGCAAGTGCGCGCCCAACACGGCAAGAATGCTGACCGCGCGCCACCCATCCAGGATCGGGATTCGCTCGTGGCGGACTCGAGCAAGCCCGGGCGACGGGGCTTGTGCCGTCATGCGGGGGCAGGGCGACCCACCGCCCCGTCGGCAACTGAAGATTCCTCGGCTCGCGATCGGATATTTCGGGCGGTGCGCGACTGTGCGGCAAGAATCCCGACCATAAGGCCCAGATCGATCGCCAGCATGTAATGCATTCGAAAATCCATCGTGATCCATTCGAAAGCCGAATGGATTGACGAGATGATCAATGCTGCGAGCACTCCCACCATCAGCTCGGATCGCTCACCGCCAGGCAGCCGCCGAAGGGCCTTCCAGCCGACGTGGAAAGTGCAAAACAGGAACCCGATCAGCCCTATGAGGCCGATCCATCCGAGTTCCGCAAGCACAAGGAGGTAGCTGTTATGAACCGGGGCACTTCGGCTTTCGTGGAACCACGATACTCCCGCCTTGTCGGAATAACCGCCGATGTTGGCGACCAGAACATAGTTGTTCGCGCCCACACCAAAGGGGTGGTCGGAAATGATCATCCGCGCTGCATCAATCAGGGCAGTTCGTTCTTGATTGCTTGAAATTCGCGCTTCCTCGGGGCGACGGTCGATGGCGATCTTCATCACCGGAGCTACGATTGCTAGAGTCACGAGCGCGAGCGCGCCGATGGCGAGCTTCCTGCTGCTGCTCTTGTGGCGAACGGAGAGCACCAGAGTGATAAGCAGACCAAGACCATAGAGACCGATCGTTGCGCGGGACGCGCCGACGAACGCGATGACCGCGCCGGCCACCACGGCGGCCCACGCCCACCAACGGCGGGAACCGCCAAGAACGAGCGCAAACGCCGGCATGACAGCGGAGTGCGACATGATCCCGATCATCGTCCGATGGCCGAGCGTTCCTCCAGCCTGTTGGCTACCGTGCAGATACTGCCAGCTCGCAACCACGGACTCGAAAACAACGGATCCGGCAATGCCGGCAACCAGAGCAAGGGGTGCTTGGGGCGACACGACAGCCGCTCGGCTCACGGCCATGTATAAGAGCACCGCCCGCATCAGCTGCCAGGCGTAGAAGATCGCGGGTATCGCTTGCTGGCCCATCACAGTGGATACGACCAGCCCGAGGACGTAAATACCGAAGAAAGCCTTGATTGCCGGTGGAGTTTGGACGTGTTCGCGTGTTGCCAAGAGCATGCCCAAGGACAACGCGTCGACCAGCGAGACTTCAATGCCTTTGACGATCCCTGGCCAATACGCCCACGAGATCGGCGCCACATAGAGGTGGAAGTTAAGGAAGAACGGCAGAACGCCTAGGAAAAAGCAGGCTGCCGAGATGAATTGAGGGCGCCCGCGGAGGATCGCCGCCACCAGTGGGACGATCAAAAGTAAAGCGGCAATGAAAATCCATTTCACCGGGCCTGGCCCTCGTCCGCGCCGGGAACGGGCGCTTAAATTGCATCTTATGTCGGCCCAGACTTTTTGGCGCAACTCCAAGAGCAGCTGTTTCGACAACGGTGTCTCGGTTTGAGAGGATCACGCGCAGCCCCTTGCCTGGGGTCGGACGCACAGCCACAGACGGCCGATGTCCGTCGGTCTCAGAACGCTGGTTTCGCGCCTCAGCTGGATTACGTTCAGCCACGTTGTCACGAGCATATTGCGGCTTCTCAATAACGTCGTGCTGGCGCGGCTATTGGCCCCGTCGCTTTTGGGCATGTTCTTGATCGTCAACCTCGTCCGCACCGGCATCGAGCTCGTTACGGACGTCGGCATCGGCCAGAACATTGTCAGCAACAAAAACGGGCACAATCCCGACTTTTATGACACGGCCTGGACGATCCAGGTGCTGCGGGGACTAGTGCTCGGGGTCGTCTGCATCGTTTCGGCAAGCGTGGTTGCCCATGCTTTCGGAAAGCCCGAACTGGCGATCATCCTGCCGTTCGCTGCCTTGTTCTCGATCATTTCGGGATTCTCTTCGGTAAGTACGTTTCTCATCCAGAAGAACATTCAGGTAGCCCGTTACGCGAAGTTCGAGATCGTCTTGGCGTCCCTTAATATTATCATCTACTGCGCTCTGGCTCTCATCACCCCCACGATTTGGGCACTTGTAATCGGTACGGTGATCTCGTTCGCGGCGCTGAACGTCTCCACCTACTTGCTGATCCCCGGGATTCGGCATCGATTCTTCATCGATCGGAATTACGCGCGCGAGATTCTTGTGTTCGGGAAGTGGATTTTCTGGTCCTCGATGATCTCGTTCCTCGCGATGAACTTCGACCGGCTTTACTTCGCTAGACAGATCACGCTGACCGAACTCGGCATCTACGGGATTGCGCGCAACTTGACCGAAACCATCACGCAACTGGCCATTCGGTACGGCAATCTGCTCCTCTTCCCGATGGTAGCGGGAATGGAGGCGACGCCGCTGCAGGTCAGGAGCCGAATCCGGCATGGACGTCGCCTGATCCTGCTCGGTGCTGCGGTTGCACTGGGCGCGCTGGTCGCAGGCTCCGACCTGGTCATTCGAATCCTCTACGATCCCCGATATCACTATGCCGGGATCATCTTGCCGCTCTTATTGATCGGAGCGTGGGTCGCCATTTTGAGCACGGTCAACGAGTACATGCTCCTTGGCGTGTCGCGACCCGCGATGCCTACGTACGCAAACGGAGCCAAATTCCTGAGCTACGCCGTGGCGACGCCGATCGCGTTCCATTATTTCGGCTTCCTTGGGGCAATCATCGCGCTCATTTTTGGCGAAGCGATCAAGTATGTGTCGCTATGGGTTCAGTCGCGTGGGCATAATCTCAGCTTCGCACGTGACGACCTCGCCCTCTCGCTTCTGTTCCTCGCGTCCATTGGCTTGTTCCGCGAACTTCTCTTCGCGATGGGCTTAACGCCGGACCTCCTTTCGTTATTCCCGTGGATCGGCAACTTGAATGCGGCGGCATAGCCGATGACAAAGATCGGGATCGTAGTCATCGGACGTAATGAAGCCGGGGCGCTTGCCAATTGCCTTTCCTCCGTCGAGGAACATCGCGGTCACATTGTTTACGCCGACTCCGCTTCGACAGACGCAAGCCGAGAAATCGCGACAGATCATGGTGCCCTCGTCGTCAGTATCGATCCCGCGATTAAGCTGACGCCCGCTCGCGGACGAAACGAGGGATTTACGGCCCTTCTCGGCCTCTTCCCGGACTGCGAGTTCGTGCAATTCATCGACGGTGACAGCCGAGTGAGCCCCGGCTGGATTGAAGCCGCCGCCGATTTCCTGAGCTCGAACGAGCGCGTTGCAGTCGTTTGCGGCCATGTGGTGGAGGAGCATCCATCCCGGTCGATTTATAACTGGCTATGCAGCACCGAGTGGCAAGGCGCAGTCGGCCGCATCGACGCGTGCGGTGGCAATGCCATGATCAGGGCTTCGGCCTTCCGGGAGGCCGGGGGCTTCCGCGGAGACCTCGTTGCGGGCGAAGAAGCCGAGCTTATGGCACGAATGCGCTCGAAAGGCTGGGAGATCTGGCGGATCGATCGCCCCATGGTAATCCATGATTCAGACATTCAGCGCTTTTCAGACTGGTGGCGACGCGCCCGCCGGGGCGGTTATTCCTATGCGAATGTCTGGTGGCTGACCAAGAACTCCCGAGAGCCATTGTACGCCGATCAATTGCGAAGCTCATTGCTTTGGGTCGTTGCCCTGCCACTTCTCGTCGTTGCCCTAGGGCTCAGTACCCGACAGCCGCTCCTGTTGTTGATGCTTCCGCTCGCCTGGGGGTTGCAGACCGCGCGAATCGCATTGGGTCCGGGTGCGCCAGAGAAACCGTCGTGGATGTATGGAGCTTTGATCATGTTGGCCAAGATTCCAGAGGCGCTTGGCATTCTTCATTACGCGTCCGTCCGAGCCATTCGGGGGAACTGACTGTGGCGATCCTAAAACGGCTAACGAGCGGATTAGATTTCCTCACATCGGGCAAGCTGACGTTCGGTTTGCGCGAGGACATCGTGGTCGCGCTCTTGGTGGTTGCAGTTTCGATCGCCGGGGCCAAGTTGAGCTCTTGAGCTGAAAACTCGTTCCCGGTGGACGACAGTGGACAACTTGCGGCAAACTAATGGAAAGTTTAGCGTAACCGGCCAGCACATGTGAAAGGGTCCCGAGTGAAATTGGAGAATCCGGCATCGCTTGTGCATGTGGCCGCTCCGGCGCACCGTAAGCTTGCGACTCCCGCGAACCTCTTTCTTGCGCTGGGTTGTGCGCTCCTTGTTCTCCCGACCATGATCCAGGTGGCCCGCGACACCTGGTCCACCGAGCAAGGGGGCCATGGTCCCCTTGTGCTCGCAACGGGCCTGTGGGCCGTCTGGCGCGAGCTCAAGGGCAAGAGCATCGAGCGCTCGCCCGGCAAGCTGCTGCCGTCCCTGCTCGCGCTCGGCGCTTGCCTCGGCATATTCATGGTCGCCAGGATCACCGGCATTCTCGAAGTCGAGGCGTTTGCTATGTATGGCGCGCTGGTCGCCGGCGCTTACATGCTTGTGGGACCCGCGGTCATCCGCACGATCTGGTTTCCGCTCATCTACCTTGCGTTCACCTTGCCGCCGCCGGACAGTGTAGTTGCGGCCGTAACGCAGCCGATCAAGATCGCCATTTCTTCTTGGGCGGTCTCGCTGCTTTATAATCTCGGCTACCCGGTCGCGAGCTCCGGCGTGACGATCCAGATCGGCCAGTACCAGCTCCTCGTCGCAGCAGCCTGCGCCGGGTTGAGCTCGATCGTTACACTGACTGCTCTGTGCCTGTTCTACGTCTATTTGCGGCATCGTTCGAACGTGATGGCATTCGTGGTCATCTCGCTGGCCGCGATCCCGGTAGCGGTCATCTCCAACTTCGTGCGGGTGCTGGCGCTGGTGCTGATTACCTATCATTTCGGCGACGCGGCGGCGCAGGGCTTCCTCCATGATTTCGCCGGCCTTCTGATGTTCTCCGTCGCCCTCGTTACAATCTTCGGAGTCGACAAGCTCGCAGCACCGCTGTTCGTGCGTCGCACGGAGCAGGCGCGAGCATGAAACCGGTGTTCGACAACTTCACGGAGCCCAAGGCGGATCGGCGAAAAGTTTTGCTTGGGCTCCTGTTCTGTTCTGCTGCCGGCCTCGCCGCGTGGCGCCAGCCGAGGCACCGCCTGGACTATCTTGGACCGCAAAAACTCGAGAATCTCGTTCCCAAGCAGATCGGTCGCTGGAATTTCGTCGCGGCGAGCGGCCTCGTCGTTCCGCCAGAGGACCAGCTTTCGAAAACGCTGTACAGCCAGCTCCTTACCCGGGTGTACTGGGATGGCCATAACCCGCCGATCATGCTGCTCCTCGCGCAAAGCGGCAGCCAGACAGGCTTTCTCCAGATACACCGACCGGAGACCTGCTACACGGCTGGCGGCTACGCTATCTCACCAATGATCCCTCACCCCATACAGGTCGAAGGAAAGGTCGTTCCGGCAAACAGCATGGACGCCACCGCGGGCGGCCCCACGGAACATGTCATCTACTGGACCCGGATTGGCGACCAGATGCCTGTAAACTGGAAGCAACAGCGGCTGGCCGTGGCCGAAAACAATCTCCGCGGGATCATTCCCGATGCAATCCTGGTGCGTGTCTCGACGGTCAACCCAGACGGAGCAACCGCGAGAAGCACGATCGACGAATTCGTGCGTGCGTTGCTGGCTGCCATACCTGCCGCGTACCGGCACGTCTTGATCGCCTGAAGCGTGCCAAGCTGCTTGCCGGCCTTCAGGGCTTTGGGCGCAGCTTGAATGGCTTGAGATAGAACAGGATGAACGCGACCGTGGCGGCGATCAGCAAAATCGCAACGATGTCCTGGCCGTGATTGCCGAAGTAGTTCGCTACCGCGCATCCCACACCGGCGCCCAGGTAATAAAGCAGCGATGCATCTTTGTCGGCACGATCGCTGGTCGATCGCTGAAGGAACAGGACGATCAGTCCCGCAAAGATACCGAGCGACACCCAGTCATAGACCGTCTGCATGCATCCCCTTCCGCGCTCCCTTGCTGGAACGCAATAATCGTGCAAGCTATGGCCCAATCGTCCAATAATTCAACGGGGCATCTCTAATGCGTCAGCGTGTCGTCATCGCAATCGCAATCGCGCTCGTCGCAACTTCCTGCCAGAAGAAGGCCTCGGGCCAAACTGTCGCCGTCGTCAACGACGAGGAAATCACGGCCGCAGAACTGAATGATGCGCTGAGTAGCGATCCGAGCCTTGCGGGCACTGACAGCAAGCAGGCCCGTGCCACAATTCTTCAGAAGCTGATCGATCGTAAGCTGCTCGTGCAGCAGGCCCGCAAGGACGGCCTCGACAAGTCTCCGGAGTTCGTAAACCAGCAACGCCGCGCGATCGACGACCTACTGATCAACATGCTCGTCTCGAAGAAGGTAAACACTTCCCAGACGCCGTCGGCGCAGGAGATCGCGGCGTTCGAAAGCAGCCATCCGGAGATGTTCGCTGGACGCGAGATCTGGACGCTCCAGCAGATCGTGTACCCGCTTTCAAAGAATGCCGGAGTGAATAACCAGCTTGCGCAGGCGAAGACCCTGGATGAGGTCGCGCAGACACTCATCTCGAACAACATCCAGTTCACGCGCGCGACCCGGAAGATCGATACGGCGATCTTTCCGCACAGCGTCTACGCGCAGATCGGCAATACGAAGACAGGCGAGCCTTTCATCGCTCCCGGCCCTGACAAGGCCGTCGCAAGCGTCATCACGGCGCGTGAACCCGCACCTTTAGTGGGCGATCAAGCACAAACCGTCGCCCTCACCGCCATGCGGCGTGACCAGCTGCAGAACTTCGTGCAGGAGCGAGTGAAGAACCTCCGCACTTCCGCGAAGATTCAGTATCAGCCCGGGTTCGGTCCCGGAGCAAAATAGCGCACTATTCCTCGTCTGCGCCGCTCTCGCTACGGGCATAATATTGCGCGTAGCGATCATCGATGCCGTAGCCTTCGCTCACTAGTCCGCCGCGGTACTTATTGAGAACCACGCCTGCCAGGCTCTCGCGTCCCAGCATGTCGACGGCGGCCTCGATCTCGCGCTTCGTCGTTTTCCCGTCCTGAGCGACGATCAAGTAGCCGTCGAGCGACTCCATGATGATCGAGGCATCGTCATTGGCAAAGACGGGCGGAAGGTCGCAAATGAAGAAGTTTCGCTCGTCCGAACTGCGCATCGCCCGGAACAGGGCCGTTGCGCGCGCACTGGCAAGAAGCTCAGATGAAGCAAGTTCCGACGCATGACTAGGGATGACGATCAGGTCTTGGCCCTGGGGCACGAAACCATTGAGGCTGACGTTTGCATCTGGCTCGTCAAAATATTCAACAATGCTGTTCTCGGTTTCGATTCCGAAGATGTCCTTGATCGTTCCGCGACGCAGATCGAGATCTACCAAGTAGGTTTGAAACCTAGGATCCCGGCTCAATGCCGCGGCTACGTTCGCCGAGACGAAAGACTTGCCGACGTTGGGCGTTGCCGAAGCAATGCCCACCATCCGCCAGCCGCGCTCACGGTGGAGAGCCACCAGCTTTGAGCGGATCAGGTTGAAGCTCCGCGAACTCGCGTTGCGGCTATCGAAGCCGTGAACGAGGCGTTGCCTCGCAGCTGCCGGACTCCACGCAAACTCCTGTGCTTGGCCACGCGTCGGAAACACCGGAGCGATCCTCACCTGCCTGACGTCACCGGCCACTGTCGACCGGGGATCCAACGAACTATGCTGCAAGACGCTTCTCCCTTGAGAAGAAAGTGCTCCAGCGCGAACCCTTCGATTTTGGTTGGATCACTGGAATTACGCCGATGATGGGTAGTCCCAGTTGCTCGATCTGACGTGGGCTTCGGATCGGCTTGTTGGCAAATTCGAGTACAAGCGCCAGCAGCAGTCCCAAAATCAGCCCGCCGGCAGCGGCGGCGCCGATCAATAGCGGCCGATTTGGCGAGAAGGGACGATCCGGAAGGTTGGCAGGTTCGACCAGCGACAGGCGTTCGGCGCGTTGCTCTTGCGCCATCCTGGCGCTGTTCTGCGCCTTCAGGAGGTTTTCAGAGACCGATTGATACTGGTTCCGCAACGTGTTCGCCTTGTTCTCGAGCTGCATGGCTTGTTCCATGATTGCCGGGGCTCTCGCCTGGCCTGCGATGGCCGCGTTCGCTCGAGCAAGCGTGGCATCACGCTGATCCATCAATTGGTGGATAGCAGCGTTGTTCGCGGCGATTTGCTGCTGAACGTCGCTGGAATCCCCGCTCTGCTGTGATGTGCGTCGCAGTTGATTCACGCGTTCCTTGAGAGTGATCACGTCAGGATGGCTGTCGCTATATTGCGCCTGAGCCGCAGCCAAAGCCGCTTCGGCAGCGGAGAGTGCATTGTTCCGGTCGCCGGGGCGCCGGCTGAGAGACAGCAGCTGTCGGTTTTCATTCTGCAACGAGGTGATCTGGGCGCTGAAGCTCCCGGTGTCGATCAGCGGGGGCGCGCCGCTCGCCGCGAGCGCTGCGCCATTTCTGGCCTTGAGCGCCGTCAGCTGACCTTCGATCTCGGAAATCTGCGACTGCAGTTTATTGGCCTGATCCTGAAGGAAACGCACGGTCAGGCTTGCCTGGTCCTCGACGTCTTCGCTGTCCATGCTCAGGAACTTGGTGACGAAGCTCTGCAGGACTGCTTGAGCCTTGGCGGGATCAGGATAGTCGAAGCTCATCGCGATTGCGACGGTGTTCGACTGGGAGCCCGATTGTTGTCCAATGTCGCCGGCCAATGCGCTCACGGTTGTTGAGCGTCGCATCTTGTCGATGATCTTGGAAAGGGGCTTTGACCGCCGCTCATCCGAATAAAGCTCGTTCTGTTCGATCAACTGGATCAGGTCGCCACGGCTCAGGACCTGCTCCCGGATGCGGGCAATCCTCTGCTCCACAGCGCCGTTCGCGGGTGAATCGACGATGCTCGTCGGCAAATCCTGCGCCTGAACGAGCAGTGTCGCCGTTGAACGGTACGTCGTCGGTAGCGAAAATGCCCCGACCAGGCCCACGAGCGCGAGCACGAGGAAGCACCCAAGAACGTAGTAACGGCGCTCCCAGATGATCGAAGGGAGGTGGTTGACCACCCAGGTCGGAGCCGCATCTGTCGCGTCGTACGAATCCATTTCGTTCATTGGATGTCCCCGAAGCGGTATCGGACGAACGCCGAGGCAGAAATATCCGGATCAGGATCGGGTCCGCCTTGAGTGACCTTGCGCGCCGCGAGATTCACGCCGCCAAACCAGCGATCGCCGAGCTTGCGAGTATAGTCTGCCACCGCCCGGACATAATTTGCATTCGAGAATGTGCGGCCCGTAATAAACGACGTCGGATTCGAGTAATGGTCCGCGGCGAGCGAAAATTGAATTGTCTGGATTGCGTCCAGACGCCTCGAATAGTCAACACCGACGCTCACCGATTTCGAGGGCCCGGCAGATGTTGCCGTGCCTTGGTCGATTGCCGCATGCGCGCAGAGACTGCCGGCCTCGTCGATCGAACAAAGGCCCGCGCTGGCGTCGAGACCGGTTGAGTGATCGGTCCGTATCCCGTTGTCGATCGACACGAACGCTGCCCCCACCGCGCCGAACAGTGTCATTCGCTCTGACAGCTGGAGATGACCCGTAAGCTGGGGGGAGATGACCTCGTAATGCGTCGGGCCGTTGTAATCGGTCCGTTCTGCGGAGACCCGCGCACCAACCGTTGCACGTTCACTTATCTGGCGGTCGTACCCGAACGATACGGGAATTGTGGTGTAGCGGGTTTCAATGCCGCCGGTCTTGAAGCGGACATGCTCGATCCCGCTCGCGAAATTCACATCATCCTTTGGACCGAGTGCAAGCTGCCCACCCAGGTGGCCAGCCGCACGATACTCGCGTCCACGCACGGTCAGGAAATCGCTGCTCGGCAGGATCAGGACAGGGGGCTGTCCGGGGAAAAGCGAGACGACCGGAACACCGATGATCCTGGTATCGAGTTGGCCGCCCTGGTCATACGCCAAGTCAGCATCGGCAAACAGCCTCAGCCTCTCCGAGACAGCTGCGTCATGGTGGGCATTGAGGTCGAACGACTGCTCTGAGCCATAAGTGCTCGTGTAGGTCGTGTTCTGCGCATAAGCCGAGAGTACGGTGGTGGTGCGCTCTGTGGCGCGGGTGTGAACACCGTGAATTGAGACACGGCCGAACCCGCGACCCGAGCTG